>Ga0209415_10001647_pt1 | contig 42643 bp, 26 predicted proteins | sample PeaSoiSIISIP2007_FD_187696 | JGI IMG/M metagenome (GOLD analysis project Ga0209415, IMG submission 187696) | Peat soil microbial communities from Weissenstadt, Germany - SII-SIP-2007 (SPAdes) (version 2) | ecosystem: Environmental > Terrestrial > Soil > Wetlands > Peat | place: Germany...
CGGGTAGAATTCACGAGATTATGAACGGCTTCGACTCGTCCCAGGTCCGACGAGCCGTTGATACCGGCGGAAGGCTGTCGATTCTATTCGCCGGTGTGCTCTATCTTGGCCGCAATCCATTCCCGTTTCTCGAGGCCCTCGAACGACTTCTTGCCCAGCCGCGCATCGACTCCAATAGAATTACTGTGGACCTCGTAGGTCGCTGCGACATTTACGCGGGTATACGCATCGTCGACTGGCTGCAGCATAAGCGCGCTGCTACTGTCGTCACCATCACCGCAAGCGTGCCTGAATTCGAGCTTCGAACGTTCATCGAACGCGCAACAGTGCTCCTGAATCTCGCCCAGGGCCAACCACGGCAGATTCCCGCAAAGACGTTCGAGCATCTCGCGAGCGGCTGTGAAGTTATTTCAATATGCGAAGCGGAGAGTGATACGGCGCGGCTGCTCGACGCACTCCCGGGAGTCTTCCGCCTGGATCCCGACGACTCCGAAGGCCTCTACAACGCACTGCTCGAGCTTTACGAACGCCATGTCGTTCAGGGGCGGATCAGCGCACCGTCAGAGACATCAGTGGCAGCTTTCTCGCGCCACGCACAGACAGAGCTTTTCCTGCAGGTCGTTAAATCCGTCACTGGCATGAACGGAGACCGTAGCCCTTCCTCTTTTACGACAGCCACCCCCGGCGCGTGAGGTCATCTCGCTCGTTAGAATCTGCGGCGGTCGCCGGAGCATAAGCACGAGCACAGCTGGGTGGCCGTTCAGCCAAACCTCGCAATCGCGCTCCTGTCGATGAGCCGTTTGCTACGCGGCAGTCGGAGGCTCGGCGCTGTCGCCGCCGCCGGCGCCTGCCGAACCGTAGCTTCCGTAGTCGTAGTAGCCACCTTCGCCGGATCGCGGAACTTGGCTTAGCACAAGCCCTACCGAGCAGCCTTCGCGGATGAATCCCAGCGCGCCAAGCACCGCTTGCTGCGGTGTTACACCCGCGCGTACGACGAGAACGACCTGCCCGACGGCCCCGGCGAGCTCGCGAGCCTCGTTCGTCAACAGAAGCGGCGCGGAATCGAAAACGACGATTCGGCGCACGTCATTGGCCAGCAGCTGCGACATCAGCTGCGACATTCGCTTACTCGCGAGAAGTTCGGTATCCGTGTCGGAGCGCAGCCCCGCCGGCAGCACGGTAAGACCCGCAACGTCGGTTTGCTGAATCAACGCCTCGACGTCGAGCGACGCATCGCGAAGCAAGTCGAGCAAGCCGGCATCGCGCTGGATCCCGAGCATCGTACTGATTTGGGGCTTAACGAAGTCTGCATCGATTAGAAGCGCATGGATATCTTTCTCACGCGCGAGGCTCAGTGCGAGGTTCAGTGAGGTAAACGTCTTGCCGTCGCCCGCAATCGCGCTCGCCACCAGAATAAGTCGCGAACGCTCGTTGGAGTCCGCGCTCGCGTCGAGAGCGCGGGCGACGAGCGGTCGTTTTATGCGCCGGTACTCCTCGGCAAGACGGTGCTCACCCTCTTGCGGCGGAAGGGCTCCGACAGCACGCAGCGCGGCGTAGTCGAGTCGGATTGTCTTCCGGTCTCGCGCACGGACCGCGCGGGCGACGGGCTCGACCTGCGCATCGCTGTCCTGGTGAGGTGTCACCAGGCTTACCGGTGTCACCGGCACGATTTGCCCCGATGGCGACAGCTTCTTTTCCTCGCTCGCCGCGCGATTTTGCGCCTTTAGCAGTGCTTTCTCGACGATGCTCACGGGCGCTTCATCCAATGCTCACAAGTCGATGCAACACGCGGACGCCAGTGTGGTGCATTGCGAGAACCACTAGAAACACACCCACAAGCCCCGCGGTCGCGCCCGCGATCGCGAGCACGCTTCGCCGGAACTCCGCCGCGAGTCTGTCGATCCACGTGATCGCGACCGAGCCAAGTACCGGAAGGCCGGTCAGTTCAGCAAGAGTGCGCGTATCGTTGAATACTGGCCGAAGCTGGCTAATCAGCCAGGCAACGCCGGCGCCGGCGCCGAGCGCGGCAATTAAAATCTCGACAATCAGCATCGGCCTCTTGGGCGCCACCGGTTCGAGCGGCGAAGTCGGCGGATCGATGATCTCGAAGCGCACTACGCCGGTCTGCTGGGCGTCATCCGATAGCTTGGCCTTGTCGAGCCGGTCGACGAGGGCATTGTACTGCGCCTTCGTCACGTCGTAGTCACGGTTCAACCGTGAAAACTCAGCCTCCACGCCTGGCGCCGTATTCACAAGACGTCTGAGGTCACTCTCAGTGCGCTCGTGTTCGCCGAGTTCCTCGCGGACCGCTGCGATCTCAACATCGGTCTGATTGAGTTGCAACTGAATTGCCTGATAAACAGGGTTCGCCGTAAGCCCCGAACTCGCAACCGCGCCCGGGTCACCTCGCCGAAGCCCTTCGAGCTCAGCGGTCTGCCGCTCCTTGAGCTGATTGAGGGTTTCCCGAGCTGCGACTACGTCTGGATGCTTGTCGGTATACCGCAACAGGAGATCATCCAGCCGTGCCTGTGCTGCCGCTATGCGCGCGGCATTATCGCCCCCGCCTGCGGTCGCGCTAGTAGCGGCGCCCGGCGAACCGGTTGGCGTCCCTGCCGAAGATTTCGCCGAGCCTGCGAGCGGCGCGAACGCCGTCTCCCCGTTCAGTTGCCGCGCGAGCTCGCCGCGCCGCCGGAGCGCCACTTCAAGCGCCGCTCGGGCTTTTTTGCTTGCGTCGATCTCCCCCTGCAATCTGGCGAAATAGTCGCCCTGAGCGCCAGGCACGAGGCCAACATTGCGCTTCTTGAACTCAGCGAGCGCCGCTTCTGCGGCGGCAAGGCGAGCTTCGTACTCCGCAATCTGGTCGCGCAGGAACTTTTGCGCCGCGTCGGCACCGGATCGCTTTCCGCCGAGCGTATCCTCGACCAGCGAGTTCAACAGTGACCGCACGACGGCGAGAGCCTTTTCGCGCGTCGAATTCCGATAGGAGATGGTGTATATGCTGTCCGCTGTTTGGCGGCCTTCTCTATTGCCGCCCGGAGACGCCGCCTCAATCGATATTCCCTGCCTGAGGCCAGCGATCAGGCCATCGCGATCCTCGGGTGTCTTTGCGTGCAAATCAAGGTCCGCCTCCCGCGCGACGCGCTCGAGCTGGGGACGGCCAAGTAATGACTCACGCACCAGATTGAGTTGCGATTCCACATCCTGTTCGACGGTAATGCCCTGCAGGAGCGGGCGGAGCGCCGTACTCGTATCGACATACACTCGTGCCTGAGCCGCATAAGAGTCTGGCCACGCGAGCACGACAAGCCAGCCCAGGATCGCGGCGCCCCAGGCCACCAGCACCGCTACACGGCGAAACCGCCACGCTCCGCGCAGTTGATCGAAAACCTGTTCGACCATCAGATTCATTGGTGCACCTTTGGAAGGTCACTTCTTACCATCACAGCAACGATTCCGGGACGATTAGGACGTCGCCCGCCTTCAGGAGCACGTTCTGGGTCATATCGCCCTTATTGATCATATCGACGAGCCGCACCTTGATCTCAGTCTGGGCGCTGTTCTCCTGACGCACGATCTTGGCGCGGTTTCCAGCTGCAAAATCCGTCATGCCGCCGGCCGCAAGCAAGAGGTCGAGCACGCGCATGCCCTCTCGGAACGCGACGCCCTGCGGCATCTTCACCTGGCCGATCGCCTTGACCTGTGAAAGTGTGCTCGCCGGCGTACTGACGATGACATTAACCTGCGGCGAGCGGATGTATTCTCCAAGGACCTTTTCGATGTCGCGGGCCAGGGTCGACGGCGTCTTGCCGACGGCAACCATGTCTTCAACCAGCGGCGTTGACACGCGGCCATCAGGCCTGACCGGAATCGTGACCGATAGCTCGGGATTGCGCCACACGAACACCTGCAATACGTCACCGGGACCGATCATGTAGTTGGCGGCAGACGCGGCTGCAGCAGGTTGGGCGCTCGGCGCCGCGCCATCCAAAGCGCTTCCCGTCACCGCCCACGCGCCAAGCAGCACGCCGACACCGGCGCGGCACAAAGTCGCAAAGATCGCCCAGATTCGCACCGCCAGCTTCCCTACAGTGACCGATTGAGCCGTCCGACACCGCCTAGCGCAATCAACCGCTTACTTCATAATTCTACCGCGTTGCCGACAAAGACACCGTATACAAGGTGATCGCAAACACCCAGGGACCGTGCGGACCGTGACATAAGTCACGCCCTATCCCCCGCCAGTGGTTTTTAGCTGGTCTCGGAGCCGTTGGGCCTCGTCCCTGCCCGGGAAGGGGCCCTTGGCGGCGAGGGCGGCGTCGAGCGTCCGGAGCGCTTCAACCGTCTGACCCGTGCGCGACAGTGCGACGGCGTAGTGATACTGGATGTCCGGCTGTGTGCGACTCGCGCCAGCAGCTCGCCTGAGGTTCTCAAGACCCTCCGGGAGTGCGCCAGAGCCAACCAGGATCCACCCCAGCGTATCCAGAATGGCAGGGACCTGTGGGGCGAGTTGCACTGCGGCCCTCGCCGTTTCAGTCGCCCGCGGATCACCGCCGAGGTGGTAGGCCCAGGCGAGGTTATTGAGGACGATCGCATCGCGCGGTCGACGCGCTGCAACTTTCTCATACTCGGCGATCGCCCCCCGGCTGTCGCCGCGCCCTTCAAGGTGCTCGGCAAGCGCCATTCGAACACTATCGTCTGTGGGCCTGCGTCCGATCCAGGCCCGCAGGTCGACCTCGGCATCTGGCAGATGACCCGCCACTTGTGCGCGGTAGCGCTGCACGGCGATCGAAGGATTCGCTTCAAGGTCGAGCGCCCGATTGTAGGAGGCGACAGCGGCGGCGTAATCGCCGCGCGCCGCCGCGAGGTTGCCGTCGAGCACCCAGCCCGTGATCCGGTTCGACGGCTTGGCCTTGAGGTCTTGAAGAAGCGCTGCAACCCCCTCGTGATCCCCCGCCCGTTCCAGCGACCTCGCGAGACCTTCGACCGCTGGCCAGTATCCCGGACGCATTTCGAGCGCCTGGCTGAACGCTGCGCGCGCGCCTGAAACATCACCGCCTGCGAGAAGCACGCGGCCAAGATCGGTCCGGATATCGACAGCCGTGGGGGCTATCTGCACGGCGCGGCGCAGATAGTCGGTCGCCTTGCCCAGATCCCCGGCGCGCTCCTCGACGAGCGCCGCCGTCGACAGCGTGACAAGCCGCTTCGGGTCAAGCGCAAGAGCCTCATTGACCACAAGCCGTGCCGCATCGCTACCCCCGTCCGCCGCATCCGCGCGCGCGAGCGCGAGCCGCGGCTCAATCGCCTTCGGGTCGGCCGTGCGCGCCTGCTCGAGCCAGCGTCGGGCGGTTGCCCCATCGCCCTTCATCAGCGCGACTTGCGCCAGCCCCATGCGTGCCGGGGTCGCATCGGGCCGGGCCGCCAGCCAGCGCTTCAACAGCGACTCGGCCGCGTCGAAATGGCGCTCGCTAACTTCGAGTTGGGCGAGGCTGCCGAGCGCCTCGACATCGGCCGGTGCGAGCTTGAGGGCGGCTTCGAAGTACGGTCGCGCGAGGTCTGGCTGTCGGGCGACCACGAAGTAAAGGCCTGCTACATTCTGTGCGGCTGGATCCTGCGGGTGGTCAGTGGCGTAGCGCTCGGCCTCGGCCCGAGCGATATCGGTTTTCTTACTGCCTGCGAGGGCGAGGACGTGTAGCAGCGCTTCTCGATGCGCCCGGGCGCCGGTCGCTGGCCGTGCGTCGAGAAGCCCGAGGGCGCGATCGGGCGAACCCGCCTGCAGGTACGCGCCGGCGAGCTCGAGCCGAAGTGCCGGGTCGGTCGAGGCGACGGAGCCAGCCCGCTCGAGCGCGCGTAGCGCGGACTCGCGATCGCCGGACGCCAATGCCGCTCTCGCCACGATCAGCAGAGTGGCACCATCGGGCGAACTCTGGGGCTCGAGCCGTGCGAGCGTCGCCTGAGCCGCCTCGGGTCGGCCGGCCCGCAGCTGCAGGTCCGCGAGCATCCGCCGTGCGACCGCATTCGCCGGCTCACGCTGCAGTATCTCGTCCAGTTGTGACTCGGCCTGCCCGACCGCCCCCTGCTCCATCAGCGCGACCGCGAGCAGCCCGCGTACGCGCGTGTTGTCGGGCATCGCTCGGACGATCTGCGAGAAGTCATCGGATGCAGCTGCGAACCGTCGTTCGGCCAGCGCGAGACGGCCGGCGGTCACCCGGACGCTCAGCGCTGTCGGCGCACTGTCCTGCAGGCGCTTGAGTCCCGTTCGAGCAGCCTCAATCTTGCCGAGAGACAGCTGCAGATTCACGAGGACTGACTCGGCACCCAGAAACGCGGCACGATCATGTACGGGGTCAGACCGCGAGACGGCGGTCTCAAGTGCGGCCAACCCGTCGTCGATCCGCCCGGCCCGCAGCAGCACGTCTCCGCGCGCCGCGTAGGCGCGGGCGGCCAGTGCCGTGTCCTGGATCACGGGCTCGAGCGCCTTGAGCGCCTCGTCGGTATGGCCGAGTCTGGCCAGAGCCTCGGCCAGGACCAGCCGATTCTCGCCGTCGAGCTGTGGTGCGGCCTGGAGGCGCTCGACAGCCTCAGCGGGCCGATCGGTCTCGACTAGGGCCCTGGCGAGTAAGCGCGTTCGCAGCCCCTCTCCAAGCCCCGGGCGGGGCTTCGACAGCGTCTCGGCAACGTGCGCCGCTTGCCCTCCGGCGAGCTCGTACTGCCAGCGCAACGGCTCGGTGCGATCCGGCGTGACCCCTAATGCAACCGCCCGGTCAAGTTCTTTGAACGCGGCCGCCAGGTCTCCCGACGCGAATGACGCCTCGGCGAGCGCGAGGCGTGCCTCACCATCGTTCGGATGCGACTCGAGCACTGTCTTGAGCTCGATCGACGCTCGCCGGAAGTCGCCGGCCGCGAGAGCAGCCCGCGCTCTCTGCACTCGCACGGCCGCGCTCGTGCCGAGGTCGCATGCCGCTAACGCCAAAATGGCCAGTGCAACCGCCGTCGAGACCGCTACGCGTGCTGCCTGCTTCATCGTCTGGTCGCTGACCACAACAGTCGTCCTTTCAGTTACCCGGCCGGCAAGGTGCCAGTCATGGCGATCGGTAGGGCCCGCAGAAATACTCCGATCGTGCGCCGCGGATCGTCGCTGCCACAGCTGTCGTCGCAACGGGTCGCAACCGCCGTCAGCGCCGAGATGCCGCCGCCGCGAAATGCTCGCAGGCCCTCCCGCAGCTTGACCCGTCGCGGATCGGCAAGCCGCATGCCATCAACCTCGTACCAATAGACGATCAGCCACCGCTGACGCTCGGGAGTCATGGCGAGGCGTTCCCGAAGCGGCCAACCCACTCGATATAACACGCTGTCCGCCGGCACGTCGGACACGGTGAACCACCCAGTCGTTCCCTCAAGCCGGGAGTCCCAGCCGATTACTTTGCGGCCACGTGCCTCGCGGGTATAGACAACCCTGAACAGATCGACAACACCGATCGGCCCCTGATAGGCGCCGATCGCGGCCGCGGCAGCGCCCGGAAAGCTCGGTTCCCATCCGCCCGCGAATCCGCTCGGCCCCTGCCAGGAACCGATCCGTTGCGGCAGAACCAAACGCACGCTATGCGGATCGGGCGCCATCCTGGCGACTAGCTCCGCCCATGCAGGCCCTGCGAGCGTGAGGCAAGCAGCAAGCGCGATTCGGCCTGCCAGGGCTGCCCGCGCGGCTGGTCGGGATGATCGCACCTCGACCGGTGGCAAGGTGACGGACGCGTCCATGCGCGAGGCGATCAGTAGCAACAGTACAAGGCACCCAGCGAAAAGCCCCCACCCGAAGGCATAGTGATCCTTCACCAGCGAGGTTTGCATATTCGTAACGGAGGCGGCAACGATGACAATGATCACTCGTAGCCAGTTCGCCACCATCGCGAGCAACATTGCCAGGGCAAGCAGTACAGCGCGTCGCCGCCACGGCCATGCTTGCAAGTGCCCGTACAGTGTCGCAATAGTGACCGATACGACGAAGAAATTGAGCCCGCTGCAGCCCCCCGCGATCTCGAATGTGCCGGACGGCACCTCGATCCGGTTGCCATCGAGCAAAGCCGGAATTCCGATCACCTCGATCACCGTCCGACTGGCTGCCGCAGTTATCCGCTGCAATGGTGCCGCCAAGGGCCCCCAGATCGGCACGGAAAATAGAAGTACTCCGACCGGCAACAACGTACTGCGCGCCGCTGAGCGTCCAACGACTCCGAGGATGACGAGCCATGCGATCAGCGGGATCAACACGTCGATCGCGACCGACACGGCCGCGAGACTTGCGACCGCGACCAGCGCAGCCACCCCCGCAAGCAGCGCCGCGGCGAGCCCGATCGGTGCATCACGCTCCACCACGAGGTACGCTCGCTGGCGCCAGACGAGAATGAGAATTAGTGGCGCCGTCAGGAACCCGTGTGAGTACGTGTGCTCGCCAGCCCACACGGCCGCAAGGCCCTTGAAGGCGTCGGCGAAGGCGACTGCGACGAAGACGAGCGAGCCGAGGGCAAGTACCACGCCCTGGGCGCCAGCGGATCGTTTAGCCTGGCTCACTTTAGCAGACATGCGCCTACCGTCCTCGGCCCTGCCATAACTGGCCATCGTATCCGAGCGCGAGGGCCTGGCCGCGTACCCGGCAGAGCCACTCACGGGACCAATCTGTGAGGCACATCACGCGCTTGTCGGCTCCTCAGGCGACCGCGGCCCGCCGGCCGAGAGGCTGTGGCGGTCTATCAAGTCATAAAGCGTCGGCCGCGCGATGCCAAGAAGCTCGGCAGCACGTGCTACGTTGCCGCCCGCCGCCTGCAGTGCCTGGATGACGGCCTGCCGTTCGGCTTTGACGCGCACGTCCTTGAGGTTGAGGACGTTGCTGACCTCGGCGGGCGGAGCGAGCTCAAGATCCGCGGCAGTCACCAATGGTCCTTCCGCCACAATCAGCGCGGATTTGACCTTGTTCTCGAGTTCGCGCACGTTGCCTGGCCAGCTGTACGCCTGCAATGCGGCGAGTGCATCGTCCGAAAATCGCCGCTTCGACTGGGCGGCCCCGACGGCGAATGTTCTGAGAAATGAATGGGCCAGGACGACGACGTCGGCGCCGCGCTCGCGCAGGGCCGGCACGCGCACCGTGATCTCCGCGATCCGGAAGTACAGATCCTGACGGAAGCGCTGTGCGCTGATCAGCGCCGGCAGATCCTGGTTCGTGGCGCACACGATGCGCACGTCGACCGGGATCTCCTCGCGGCCGCCGACACGCTCGATGACCCTCTGCTGCAAGAATCTAAGGACTTTCGCTTGCAACGTTGCGGGCATGTCTCCGATCTCGTCAAGAAACAGCGTTCCGCCATTCGCCGTCTCGATCTTGCCGGGCGTCGTCCGGCCGGCGCCGGTGAAGGCGCCCTTTTCGTAGCCGAACAGCTCGCTCTCGAGCAGTTGCTCTGGAATTGCCGCGCAGTTGATCGCCACGAAACGTTTTTGGCGGCGTGGACTCAGACTGTGCAGCGCCCGCGCGATAAGCTCTTTACCGGTCCCGCTCTCCCCAAGTATCAGTACTGCAACATCGGCTGGCGCGACTTTCTCGATGGTCCGGCACAGCTTCTGAAGCGCGGCATCGCTGCCGATAATGCCTTCAAACGGCGCCAGAGCCTGAGCGCTGCGCAGCGACTCGTTCTGGCGCTCCAGGTCATAGATTTGATATGCACGTCGGACGAGCAGCTTCAGCACCTCGACGTCGAGCGGCTTCTGGTAGAAGTCGTAAGCCCCTGCACCCACGGCTCTGAGCGCATTGTCGCGCTCGCCATTGCCGGTCACCACGATGACCTTGGTGTGCGGCGCCACGGCGACGATCTCGCGGAGCGTCGCCATCCCCTCCGCAACACCCGTCGCATCGGGCGGCAGGCCGAGGTCCTGCAGCACGACCGCCGGCTCGTAGCGGCGTACCGCCGCGATGGCCGCAGATCGGTTCTCGGCGACGACGACCTCGAATTCCTCGAAGCACCAGCGCAGCTGCTTCTGCAACCCGGGGTCGTCCTCGACGACCAGCAGGCAAGGCTTTGCGGCCACCTCGCCCATGATCTAACGCTCCTTCGCCACGGAGTCGATCGGCAGCGAGAGTGAGAACACCGTGCCGGCGCCCGGAGAGCTGGACACGGCCACGTCACCCCGGATCGACCTAACGTAGTCGCGCACCTGATAGGCCCCGATTCCCATGCCCTTTGGGCCCTTCGTACTGTCGAACGGCCGAAACAATCGATCGCGGACGAATTCTGCGCTCATTCCGGCGCCGCTGTCGGCTACCTCGATCACGGCGCAGTCACCATCTCGCTTCAGACAGACCGATACCGTACCGTCGGCCGGAGTCGCGTCCTGGGCATTCCTCACGACGTGCTCGATGCTCATGGCAAGCCGCTCCGGGTCGGCAGTCGCGGACAGGCGATCGTCGCGGCACTGGAGCGTCGGTATCGGTAGCCGATCGCTCGTCCGCTCCACGACGCGCTCAAGCATGTCCGGCAGCGATATGTGTCGGTCGACAGACCGCGATTCGCCGCGCTGCAATTGTTCAATCAGGCGAAGCATCCGGTCGGTCGAATTGCGGATCGTATCGATTGCGTCGTCTACGAACGCCGGATTGCGGCGGTGTTTCTCGGCATTGGTGACGACCAGCGACAACTGCGCTACCAGGTTCTTGAGATCATGCATCAGAAATGCCGTCAAACGGCTGTAGGCCTCGAACTGCCGGCTCTCGGTCAGCTTGCGGTCCGACTCTAGCTGCGCCACGTAAGTGCCGATGTGTCGACCAGCCGTCTTCAGCAGGTCGCGGTCCTCGTAGGTCATCTTGAACGGCTCGTCTGGTGGACCGAGCCCGAGTACGCCGACGAGGCTGCCGCCGTGCATCAGCGGCACGAATACCCGTAGGTCATGCAGCGCCTCTAGCCAATCCGGCAACCGCAGGTTCTCATAGAGAGAAGGCGACTGGCGATATTCGGCGAGATCGACGAGCCACTGGCGGCGTTCGAGAAAGGCGACGAATTCGCTGCGCGCGTCGAGCGCCGGATAGTGTTGGATCGAGATTGCGGACTCGCTCCATACCGTCGCCACGATCAGGCGCTGGCCGTGCTCGTCACGGATCCACAAGGCCCCGATGTGACTGCCGATAATCTGGGCGGCCGCTCGGATCATCGCGGGACGAAACTGTGACACATCGCTGTCTGCGTCAAGCGCCTGCACGAACCTGAGCCATTCGACACGGTAGTCGTACTTATTGCGGTAGAAATGCTTGCTGAGAAACACACGCAGTCGCGTGCGCGCCGCCTCGGAGGCGACCAGAATCGCAAGCACGACCGCCGCTCCCGCAAGAAACGAGAATTGGGCGAGTTCGCCCCACCGCCCACCGTAGAAAGCGACTAGATAGCCGCCGGCCGACATGGCGATCAGATACATGCCGACCGCAAGAAACGTCGTCGAATAGAACACGATGTGGCGCGATACGAACACATCCAGCGACCAGCCGGGATTTCGCCGCGCGGCCAACGCTATGGCCGGAGCGCATGCGGCCGCGACGAGTCCGCGCACGGCCCAAGCCTCGGAACTGATGCCAAGCGACATGGCTGCTTCCGAGTACATGAAGACGTCGAAGACGAACATCGCGCCGACGCCGAGGAACAACGGCCGCAGCGCGGTGCGCCCGGCAGGGTCGGAGTTCCGGTACAGCTGTTCGAGCAGCACGAGCCCGGTGAGCGGCAACGCGATTCCCGAGGTAATAAGAAGCCTCGGGATCGTGAGCGGAAGCAACGACGCCGCGCCAAGCACCCCCACCAGAAGGGCGACTGCCAGCGCCAGTGCAGCAAGCCCGTAGGCCGCGCGCACGAGCCAGCGCGATATCCCGCCGGAGACGGCAAGGCCGCCGAGCGCGACGATCCAGCTGCCGAGGCGTACCTGTTCGGCAATCAGTACGGACTGCGGTGGCATCGTGCCGAACCGGTACGCCGCCGAAATCGTGGCGGCCCAAACGACAGTCGCCGCCACCGCGCCGATCAGACGCATCCCAACGGCCCGACCGCGCCAGCCGACGAGCAGCAGCAGGGCGAGAGCAAGGTACATGACCGCCGCCACTGCATGACCGATGGCGCCGACGAGATTCATCGGATCAACGTGCCCCCTGGCCCCATAACACGACTTCTGCCGTCTGCAACAGAATCATGAAGTCGAATAGCAATGAGTGATTCTTGACGTAGTACAGGTCGTACTCAAGTTTCTCCGCAGCATCGCGCTCCGACGAGCCGTACGGATAACATAGCTGTGCCCATCCGGTGATGCCCGGCTTCACGCAGTGGCGTTCGCGGTAGTAGGGGATCCGGTTTTCCAGGTCCGCCACAAATTCGGGACGCTCCGGTCGCGGCCCAACGAAGCTCATGTCACCGCGCAGCACATTGAAAACCTGCGGCAATTCGTCGATTCTGAACTTACGGATGAACGCGCCGACCCCGGTGACGCGAAAGTCAGCCTTCTGCGCCCACATCGGCTGGCCGGCATGCTCGGCATCAACACGCATGCTGCGGAACTTGAGGATATCGAAGGGCTTGCCGTCGACGCCGACGCGACGCTGACGGTAGAGCACAGGCGCCCTCCAGCCATCCTCGATCTTGATGAAGCCCACGGCGAGCAGCATCAGCGGCCAACTCACCAGCAGCAGCCCAACGCTCGCGATCACATCGGAAGCGCGCTTGGAGACCTCCCTCCAGCGACTGCGGTCGAATCCCGGTGAGAAAATGATCCAGCTGGGGTTGAGAACGTCGAGTCGAACCCGGCCAGTCTCCCGCTCGAGAAAGTCAACTAGGTCGATCACCTCAAGACCATTGAGCCTGCATTCGAGCAACTCGTGCACCGGGAACGCCCGTCGGCGGTCGTCCATCGCAACGACGATTTCATCGACCGCAGTCCGCTCGCAGAAGTCGAGCAGCCGCATATCGAGCGTGACGGCCCTACTCTCCGGGACGGCCACGCGCTCGCCATCAAGTTGGGTAAAACCGACGATCGTGAATCCGCGCTGGTCCGACCGTCGCCGAAGCTCGGACACGGCCAGGGCGCGCCGCCCGGCACCGTAGATGAGGACCCGTCGCTTGAACAGTTTCTCGTCAGCCAGTCGGCCAAAAACGGTCCGTGCGGCAGCAACCAGAATGAACGCTGCTAGGGCTGCAAGCGCCAGTACCCGGCGCGGCATCAATAAGACCGGAAAGAAATAAGAGAGGAGGCCTACGCCGACGACACCGGCGCCGATCGCTGCCAGCACGCGCAACAGAATTCCGGGCAAACGTGCGCGCTGACGCCGACTATAGAGCCCCATCGCGGTGAAGCCGAGAAACGCTGTCGCGCCAAAGACCACAGCGTCAATCACGAGGTCGACCGGCGATGCGAAACCCCCTGGAAACCACCAGGTTGCAAGCATCGGCGCGATCGCGAAGGCTGCCGCCTCGAGACTCGCGAGCACCAGCAGCGGAGTCGGGATGGGATGTCGAAAGAGCCGCAATCGAGACCTCGCGTGACTATGCCAGCAGTTCAGCCATTCAGAGCTCGGTCCGTACGCCGGCCCGGCGGGCCAGCGCCGCGACGCACCGCTCCGCCGTGCGCCCGTCCCAGAGCTGCGGGCGCCGGCCCTTTGGCCAACGTCCGGCGAGTACGTCGGCGATGCGTGCGACCAAGTCCTCCGGTTTTACGAGCCGATTCGATCCCTCGCTCACTGTGACAGGCCGTTCGGTGTTCTCCCGCAGTGTGAGACATGGTATTCCTAGGTAGGTCGTTTCCTCCTGCACGCCGCCGGAGTCCGTGATCGCGGCCCGCGACCGGCTCACGAGACTCATGAATTCGATGTAGCCGAGCGGCTCAGTGAGCTTGATACGCGGCTCGGCGCCGAGCGCCGCTGCAAGGCCAAACTCTGCCAGCCGCTTTCGGGTCCGTGGGTGAACCGGGAACACCAGCGGCAGGTCGCGCGCCACAGCAAGCAACTGCGTCACGAGTAACGTCAGATTCTCGCGGACGTCGACATTGGACGGCCGGTGAAGGGTCACGACAGCAAACTGGTTGGGACTGAGTCCATGGGCCTTGAGGGCCGGGCTCTGCTCGATACGGGAGCGCAGCATCTCGTACGAATCAATCATGATATTGCCGACGAGGTCGATGCGCTCGGGCGTCACGCCCTCGGCCAGCAGATTCCGGTCGGCATCCGCTGATGGCGTCCATAGGACGTCCGCGATCGCGTCCGTGACGAGCCGGTTGATCTCCTCCGGCATGCGTCGGTCTCGGCTGCGGAGCCCCGCCTCGAGATGTACGACGGGAATCCAGGCTTTAGCGCCCACGATCGCGCACGCCGCAGTCGAGTTGACGTCACCTACGACGACGATCCAGTCGGGCCGCTCCCGCGCAATCACCCGCTCGTAGGCCACCATGACACCGCCAGTCTGCTCGGCGTGGCTCCCACTCCCAACCTCGAGATGCGCATCCGGTTGTGGCATGCCTAGGTCGCGAAAAAACGCGTCGGACATGGCAGGATCGTAGTGCTGGCCCGTGTGAACGATGCGCGCGTGGCACCACGTCTCGCGCGAGAGCGCGTGGTAGAGCGGCGCGATCTTCATGAAATTGGGGCGCGCAGCGGCGATCAGATGCACGACTTGCATATGGAGCGAAAGGTCCTCACGGCGGTGCGATCCTGGGCTCCGCGACGGTCACCCGGCTGCAATTACCGATAACCCGCATCGTACCGGACCCGGTAGCTACGCGACGAGAAGTCGGTCACCAGCGGCAGGTTTCAGAGATGGCGTCCCCAACGGGATTCGAACCCGTGTCGCAACCTTGAAAGGGTTGTGTCCTAGGCCTCTAGACGATGGGGACGGCGATAAACTGCGGCCAAGGATGGTGGAGCTAGTCGGGATCGAACCGACGACCTCTTGCATGCCATGCAAGCGCTCTCCCAGCTGAGCTATAGCCCCACGCGGAGCCGGCGACGATAAGGTCTCCCCTCTAACCTGTCAATTATGCCGTCGTCCCGCCGGCAACACCACGGCCGTATTGTCTAGGTCGCCACGCCCACGCGGACGGTCCGGCCGCCGCGCAAATGCCTGCGAGCTCCGACATCCATGCGGCGCGGCAGAGTTGATCAGCGGCTGACCGGGCCAAGCTTGAATCGCTGGCGCACCAGCCGCCTCAGAAACTGCGACGCGCTCCGTGCCGGCCTGCCTGTTGCAGCCTCGGACAGGCGAACGTCCAGAGCTGCCTCCGGCGTTCGTTCGCGATGGTTCTCGGCCCGGAGGAATGCCGCGCCCGCCGCACGTCTTCGGCTGTCGCGGCGCGCTGTGCGGCTGTGCAATCCTCGAGGGTGGGACCGACGGTCACTCCGCGGCGTGTCGCCAATTCACCGTGACACCGCGCGCGAGCGAATGAACGCTTCCGCTGCCGCAATCCGAGCGAGGACCTCGTCTCGTCCGAGAATGGCGAGTGTCTGGTCGATAGGCGGAGAGACCCCTCCGCCCGAAACCGCGACCCGCAGCGGCTGTGCAACCTTGCCGAGCGCAAGACCTCGCCGATCGGCGAGCAGCTCGAGAGTCGCATGAATCGCGGCAGCCGCCCATTCGCCGAGTCCGCCGAGCACCTCCCGCGCCGCCGCGAGTACAGTGGCCGTCTCCACTGTCAGGCTCTTGGACGCCGCCTTAGCTTCATAGCGCAGCGGCGCGACGAAGAAGAACACGCTGTTCTCGGCCATCTCGGCCAGCGTCTTCGCGCGCTCGCGCTGAGCCTCGACGATGGCTAAAAGGTCGCGGCTACTCGGATCGAGACCACGGGCCCGCAGTTGAGCCGCGAGCTCCACTGCGAGGCGTCCCGTCGGGGCCCGCAACAGGTGCTGCTGGTTGGTCCACATCATCTTGTCGGGATTGAGGGCCGAGGCCGACTTGTTGACGTCTTTGAGATCGAAGAGCGCGATCATCTCTTCGAGCGAGAAGAGCTCCTGGTCCCCATGCGACCAACCGAGGCGGCCGAGATAGTTGAGCAGCGCCTCCGGAAGGAAGCCGGCTTCCCGGTACTCGAGCACGCTGACCGCCCCGTGTCGTTTCGACAATTTGGTGCCATCAGGACCGAGAATCATCGGCACGTGCGCATAGAACGGGATGCTCGCCCCCATCGCATCGAGCATGTTCTGCTGGCGCGGCGTGTTGTTGATGTGATCGTCGCCACGGATGACGTGCGTGATGCGCATGTCCCAGTCATCGACGGCGACGCAGAAATTGTAGGTCGGGTTGCCGTCCGACCGCAGGATGATCAGGTCGTCGAGCTCAGAGTTCTCGAACACGATCGGCCCGTGAACCAGGTCGTGGACAACGACCGCGCCCTCGAGCGGATTCTTGAAGCGGACCACTGGCTCGACGCCGGCAACTGGCACCGAGCGCTGTCGGCAGCGACCGTCGTAACGCGGTTTCTCCTTTCGCGCGAGCTGTTCAGCCCGCATGGTTTCGAGTTCTTCCTTCGAGCAATAGCATCGGTATGCCTTGCCCTCCTGGAGGAACTGATCGATGACTTCCCGGTACCGACCATAGCGCTGAGTCTGATAGAAGGGACCCTCGTCGGCCGTGAGCCCGAGCCATTCCATTCCGTTCAATATCGCCCGCAGTGCCTCGGGGGTCGAGCGCTCCCGGTCCGTGTCTTCGATGCGCAGGATGAAGATCCCGCCGCAGTGACGGGCATAGAGCCAGCTGAAGAGCGCCGTGCGCGCCCCGCCGATGTGCAGCATCCCCGTCGGGCTTGGAGCAAATCGCGTCCGCACCATCATCAGGCTTCTACGTAACTCTCTGAAATAATTGCAATACTACCAGACTAGCCTTGACTCCCTCAGGCAATAGAAGGTCGAAGCGCTAGTTCTCCTCGGGACGGGTGCCGCCCAAATACAGTGGCTCGCCCGCCCCGAGGCGCGGTCAGGCGTCACGCGGAAACAGATCACCGGACAGGCCAGTGGCAGCGTCGCGGGAACTTTGATGGCTCCGCGCCGCGGACGATCGCCGAGACGCGCGAGATCGAGGTGCACATCCTTGAAACGGAGCCAGCGCAGGTGGGTGCGCGACGCTGGAGACGTCGCCGTCCCATGGATTCCCCCCTGCCTCCGCATCCGCCCCTTGCCGTTCGCCCGTACGGACTTCGCCTCGGGCCGAATCAAACCTAGGGAATCGCCTTGGATGCGACGTTGGTGTAGGCGCTTTGGACCCCGGTGGCGTCGACGGCCGTCATGACGAAGTAGTACGTTGCGCCGCCGGGAAGGTCCGTGACGACGTATGTCGTCAGGCCGGGGTTCGTCACCGGAATCGTAGTCGTGTAGCTGCCCGATGAAGTGCCAAAGTAGATGTTGTACCCGGCGAGGTTGGTGAGCGGCGTGCCATCTGTGCGGGTCGTCGGGGGCGTCCAGCTCAATGTCGCCGATCCAGTCGTCCCGGCCTGCACCGTAATCGTGAACGATGGGAGTGACGCCGAGGCCGTCCCGTTGCTGACCGAGATCGTGATGTTGGCGAAGCTGCCGACATTGGCGGCGGTCGGGGTCCCGGATAACTGTCCGGTCATTGTGCTGAACGAGGCCCAGGAAGGCATGTTTGTGATCGAGAACGTGAGCGTTCCGCCACCCGGGCTCGACGCGGTCGGAGTAAAGGAGTACGCATTGCCGGCTTTCACCGTCGTGGTCGGAGTCCCGGTGATCGTCGGAGAAGCCGTCGCCGTCACTGTGATCGTGAACGGTGCGAGCGACGCCGACGCCGTCCCGTCGCTGACCGAGATCGCAATGCTGGGGTAAGTTCCGACGTTCGAGGCCGTCGGCGTGCCGGACAGCTGGCCGGTCGCCGTGTTGAAGGATGCCCAGGAGGGCATGTTCGCGATCGAGAATATCAGCGCCGCGCCCCGCGGGCTCGATGCCACCGGGGTGAATGAGTAGGCCTGGCCCGCGGCCACGCTCGTGGCGGGCGTCCCGCTGATCGTCGGCGGAGAGATGGCCGTTACGGTGATCGCGAACGGTGCGAGGGACGCCGTCGCCGTCCCGTCGTTGACCGAGATCGTGATACCGGAGAACGTGCCGACGCTGGAGGCCGTCGGCGTGCCGGATAACTGGCCGGTCGTCGGACTGAACGAGGCCCAGGCGGGCTTGCTCGCGATCGAGAACGTTAGTACAGCGCCGCGTGGGCTCGACGCTACCGGCGTAAATGAGTAGACCTGGCCGACTGTTGCGCTTGCCCCGGGCGTCCCGCCGATGGTCGGCGGAGCCGCGGGCGTCACCAAGATCGTGAATGGCGCAAGGGACGCCGTCGCCGTCCCGTCGCTGACCGAGATCGTGATGTTGGCGAACGTGCCGACGTCTGTCGTCGCAGGCGTCCCGGATAACTGTCCACTTGTCGCGCTGAACGAGGTCCAGGACGGCTTGTTCGCAATTGAAAACGTCAGTGCCGCGCCCCGCGGGCTCGACGCCACCGGCGTAAATGAGTAGGCCTGGACCGCCGCCACCGTCCCGGCGGGCGTCCCACTGATCGTCGGGGGAGCGGGCGGCGTGACCGAGACTGTGACGCTTGCCGATCCGCTCTTGGTCGGGTCCGCAACCGACACCGCGGTCACCGTCACCGTCGGCTGCGCCGGTGGTGCCGCGGGCGAGGTGTAGACACCGGTGGATCCGATCGTTCCGACAGTCGAGTTGCCCCCGACTACCCCGTTGACCTGCCACGAAACGGCCGTGTTGGCGGCATTCGACACCGTGGCCGTGAACGGCACGCTAGCGCCACCAGCCTGAACCGCCGCTACCGCCGGCGTCACCGAGACGATCACAGGGTCGGTGGTGGCCGTCAGCGTGAGCGTGGCGGAGCCTGACTGTGTAGGGTCCGCCGCAGATACTGCGGAGACCGTGATAGTAGTGCCGGGTAACGGTAGCGCCGCGGGCGACAGGTAAAGGCCGGCAGGCGAGATCGTGCCGACGGTCTCATTGCCCCCGACGATCCCGTTGACCTCCCACGTCACGCTCGCGTTGGTCGGATCGTTGACTGTCGCCGTGAACGGGACGGATACGCCGCCGACCGGCACGGTTGCCGTGGACGGAGACACCGAAACCGTCGAAGTGGCTGGATCCGAGGCCGGGTCCGCGGCTTGGGCTGATGCCGAGGCGGTCACGGGCGTCGACGGCGCGGCACACGCCGCAGCCAGCGCGAGAATGAGCGCACCGACGAGCGCACGCCCGGCACGCGCTGGTGCCTTCGCGCCAGTGGTTTGCAGGCGGGGCCAGAAGCTCATCTCAACCCTCAGGTCGTCCCGCTATCTCGCTGTAAAAGCGGGATACCTCACGCTTCGGGCGGCGACGTCCCGGCGTCGATCGGATTGTCATAATGCAATTCCTTCGCGCGTACACCGGTCGCGGAGTGCGCACAGACGTGCCAAAGCGTTTGCAGGCAGAGCCCGGCCGCGGCTTCGAACAACGACCGGTACCGGGCCGGCAGCGTGCGACGGCAACGCCGTGCGCTGCGCCGAATTGAAGCTGCAACTCCAGAGCCTGTCCCAACCCTTCAACTCATCCCCGAATTTGTCGTAATCAATCCGCGAAGACTAAGCGCGGCGTCCGAGGAGAACAACCCTGCGGTGCGTCTGAAACTAGCGACAAACCTCGCATGACGTGCCGGCACACCGATCGCGATTCAAGCCGCGCACTGGTCCATCCGACCGACCGCCGCTCTTCCGCGGCACCAGCCTACCCGCCGCGAGCCACATTCAACGGCGCGACAATGCTCATCGGCCAGATCCATTGGTTGGCGCAACAGACGTCGTGGCGGTTCGATGCGATTCTCCCGCTTTAGTGATCAACCGTGACGGACTGGCCGCGCCTCGCCGCACGTCCCTGGCACCGTGGCCAGCAGCTTGGCATTCTGGTTCAAAGCGGGAGCTGCCATCGCGGTGTGCGTCGATCGACGCAATGTCATCCTTGGCAGAGCAGCTACCGACCGGCGCGGGCTGCGGTGGTCCGACCCGCTCGCCTTGTTCGGGAGGCGGCCGGCCTGCGGAGTCCCTACAAGCACCCGTCGCACGGAAGGCGCTGTGAGCGCGCTTGGCGTCTGAACGCGATACTCGAGCGTCTCGACGAGCCGTCGGAGCGGCAATGACCCTGGACACGGCGACACAGCCCGACCCGCGGGGAGCGAGGCGCAGCCGGCTGGCCGATGGGAACAGCGGGATCGCGCGAGCCGGGTGCGATCGCGCAACCCCAGGCGCTCGCGTCCGATCTTCGTCGGTCACCCGGGTCGAACCCCCGCCTCGGGCCGAGTCGTGCTCAGGGAATCGTCTTCGACGCGACGTCGGTGTAGGCGCTCTCGAGCCCCGTCGCATCGTACGCCACTGCGACGAAGTAGTACGTCACGCCTACCTGCAGGTTGGACACGACATAGGTTGCCAGACCGGGGTTCGCCACGTTGATCGTGTTCGGGTACGTTCCCTGCGACGTGCCGTAATAGATGTTATAGCCGGCGAGATTGGTGAGCGCCGTGCCATCCGTGCGCGTCGTAGGAGGCGTCCAGCTCAGCGTCGCCGATCCCGTTGAGCCTGCCTGCACGGTGATCGTGAACGGTGCGAGGGAGGCCGAGGCCGTGCCATTGCTGACCGAGATCGTGATGGTGGCGAACGTCCCCACGTTGGAGGCGGTCGGCGTCCCCGAGAGCTGCCCGGTCGTCGGGCTGAACGTCGCCCAGGAGGGTTGATTCGTGATCGAGAACGTCAGCGTCCCCCCGCTCGGATTCGACGTCGTCGGCGTGAACGAGTAGGCGCTACCCACCGTCGCGCTCGCGGCCGGCGTTCCGGTGATAGTCGGTGGGAGCCCGGCCACGGTGATGGTGAACGGTGCGAGGGAGACCGAGGCCGTGCCATTGCTGACCGAGATCGTGATGTTGGCGAATGTGCCGACATTGGACGATGTCGGTGTCCCGGACAGCTGGCCGGTCGAGGTGTTGAACGAGGCCCACGAGGGCTGATTGGTGATCGAGAACGTCAAGGTTCCGCCGCTCGGGTTCGACGTCGTCGGCGTGAACGTATAGGCCTGCCCAGCCGTGACGCTCGTCGCGGGCGTCCCGCTGATCGTAGGCGGGACTGTCACGGTAATCGCAAATGGGGCGAGGGAGGCTGAGGCTGTCCCGTCGCTGACGGAGATCGTGATGTTGGCGAACGTGCCGGCGTTGGACGCCGCTGGCGTTCCGGACAGCTGGCCAGTCGTCGTGCTGAACGCTGCCCAGGATGGCTGATTCGCGATCGAGAACGTCAGGGCCGCACCGCGTGGGCTCGACGCCGCCGGGGTGAACGAGTAGGCCTGCCCCGCCTTCACCGTGGTTGCCGGGGTTCCGGTGATCGTCGGAGGAGCTGCGGCGGTGACAGTGATTGCGAATGGTGCGAGCGATGCGGAGGCCGTCCCGTCCGTGACCGAGATGGTGATATTGGCGAACGTACCGACGTTGGAGGTCGCGGGCGTCCCGGACAGCTGGCCGGTTGTGGTGCTGAACGTTGCCCACGACGGCTGTTTCGCGATCGAGAACGTCAGGGCCGCACCGCGTGGGCTCGATGCCGCCGGAGTGAACGAGTAGGCCTGCAAGGCCTGCACCGTGGTCGCCGGAGTCCCGGTGATCGTCGGCGGAGCTGGGGCCGTGACCGTGATCGTGAATGGCGCGAGCGAGGCCGACGCCGTCCCGTTGCTGACGGAGATCGTGACGTTCGGGAACGTGCCGACGTTGGAAGCTGCCGGCGTTCCGGAGAGGTGGCCAGTCGTCGTGCTGAACGAGGCCCAGGAAGGCAGGTTCGTGATCGAGAACGTCAGCGTGCCGCCACTTGGATTGGACGTCGTCGGCGTGAACGAATAGGCGCTCCCCGCCGCTATGCTTGTGGCGGGCGTGCCGCTGATGGTCGGCGGGGCCGCAGCCGTCACCGTGATCGTGAACGGTGCGAGCGAGGCCGACGCCGTGCCGTCGTTGACCGAGATCGTGATGTTGGCGAACGTCCCCACGTTCGCGGAGGTCGGCGTTCCAGTGAGCTGGCCGGTCGTCGTGCTAAACGAGGCCCACGCCGGCTTATTCGTGATCGAGAATGTCAGCGCCCCGCCCCGCGGGCTCGACGCTGTAGGTGTGAACGAGTAGGTCTGCGCGGCCGTGACGGTCGTGGCGGGCGTTCCGGTAATGGTCGGCGGAGCGACGGCCGCGACGGTGATCGTGAACGGCGCGAGGGAGGCCGAGGCCGTGCCATTGCTGACCGAGATCGTGATGGTGGCAAACGTCCCGACGTTGGCGGATCCCGGTGCCCCGGACAACTTACCGGTCGCCGTGTTGAGCGACGCCCACGAGGGCATGTTGGTGATCGAGAACGCCAGGGTTCCACCGGCCGGGTTCGTCGTCGTCGGGGTGAATGAGTAGATCTGCCCGACCGTGACGGTGGTTGCCGGCGTTCCGCTGATGGTCGGTGGCGCCGTGGCTGTCACGGTGATCGTGAAGGGCCCGAGCGAGGCCGAGGCCGTGCCATTGCTGACGGAGATCGTGATGTTGGTGAACGATCCGACGTTGCTGGAGGTTGGCGTCCCGGACAACTGGCCGGTCGTCGTGCTGAATGCCGCCCATGAAGGCTGATTCGTGATCGAAAACGTCAGCGTGCCGCCACTTGGGTTGGACGTCGTCGGCGTGAACGAGTAGGCGCTTCCCGCCACTACGCTCGCCGCGGGAGTTCCGCTGATGGTTGGCGGCGGCGGGGCTGTGACCGTGATCGTGAACGGTGCGAGGGAGGCCGAGGCTGTCCCGTCGCTGACCGAGATCGTGACATTGGTGAACGAGCCGACGTTGCTGGATGTTGGCGTCCCGGACAGCTGGCCGGTCGTCGTGCTGAACGAGGCCCACGACGGCATGTTGGCGATGGAGAACGTCAAGGCAGCGCCGCGCGGGCTCGACGCCGCCGGGGTGAAGGCGTAGGGCTGGCCGGCCTGCACCGTGGTTGCCGGCGTCCCCGTGATCGTCGGAGGAGCTGCGGCGGTGACCGTGATCGTGAACGGTGCGAGGGAGGCCGACGCCGTCCCGTCGCTGACCGAGATCGTGATGTTGGCGAACGAGCCGACGTTGGCGGATGTCGGCGTCCCCGACAGCTGGCCGGTGGTCGTGCTGAACGAGGCCCACGACGGAATATTGGCGATGGAGAACGTCAAGGCAGCGCCGCGTGGGCTCGACGCCGCCGGCGTGAATGAGTAAGCCTGCCCGGCCTGCACCGTGGTCGCCGGCGTCCCCGTGATCGTCGGGGGCGCAACGGCCGTCACGGTAATCGTGAACGGTGCAAGGGAGGCCGACGCCGTCCCGTCGCTGACCGAGATCGTGATGTTGGCAAACGCGCCCAGGTTGCCCGACGCCGGGGTGCCAGACAATTGCCCGGTCGTCGTGTTGAACAAGGCCCAAGTGGGCTTATTCACGATCGAGAACGTCAGCGCCGCACCCCGCGGGCTCGATGCAGCCGGGATGAACGAGTACGTCTGCCCGACCGTGGCGGAGGTCGAGGGCGTCCCGGTGATGGTCGGCGGCGCCACGGCTGCGACGGTGATCGTGAACGGCGCGAGGGACGCCGATGACGCTCCGTTGCTGACCGAGATCGTGACGTTGCCGAACGTGCCGACGTTGGCAGACGTCGGTGTCCCGGACAGTTGGCCGGTAGTCGTGCTGAACGATGCCCAGGACGGCATGTTGGAGATCGAGAAGGTCAGTGTTCCACCACCCGGATTCGACGTCGTCGGCGTGAATGAGTAGGACTGCCCCACGGTAACGGCGGTAGAGGGCGTCCCGCTGATCGTCGGTGCGGTCGGTGGCGGGGGTGACTGCGTCCCCGCGGCAGTGACGGTGATCGTGAAGGGCGAGAGCGCCGACGTTCCGGTACCGTCAGTCACCGAGATCGTAACGTTGAGATCGGTGCCGACGTCGGTCGCGGCCGGCGTCCCGGACAATTGGCCGGTCGTGGTACTGAACGACGCCCAGGTGGGCTGGTTCATAATCGAAAACGTCAGCGTGCCGCCACTCGGACTCGAGGCCGTCGGCGTGAACGAGTAGGCCTGCCCGGCCTGCACCGTCGCTGCCGGCGTCCCGCTGATCAGCGGCGGGGGCGTATTTGTAACGGTGACGTTCGCTGCCGACGACTGCGTCGGATCCTGTACCGACGCAGCGCTCACGGCGACCGTCGGTGCCGCCGGCAGCACCGCCGGCGGCGTATAGAGTCCATCCGCCGAAATTGTCCCGAAGGTTGAGTTACCGCCGTCGATGGCATTGACCCGCCACAACACCGCGGTATTGGTCGCGTTCCTGACGGTCGCGGCGAATCTCTGGGTGCCAGCACCGGGCTGGAGGTCGACGAAATCCGGGCTTACAGACACGACCACTTGGCCCGTGGATGCGGTGGTCAAAGTCAGCGTCGCGGAGCCGGACTGTGACGGATCCGCAGACAACACCGCCGTCACGGTCACGGTCGCAGGCGAGGGCACTGAGGCCGGCGACACGTAGAGGCCGGTGGCGGTTATCGTTCCGATGGTGGCATTGCCGCCGGCGATCCCGTCGACCTCCCACGTCACTTCGGAATCCGCGGAGCTCGAAACGGTGGCGGCGAACGCGACGGACATCCCGCCGACCTCGGCGGAGGCCGTCGCCGGCGAGACCGATACACTTGCGGACTGGGTTGCCGCCGGCGCTGCCGACGCCGTGGGCGGCGCGAAGGCCGACGCCGAGCTCCCCCCCGCTCCGCCACATCCCGCCACCAGCATCGCGAGCACGAGGGCCGCGAACGCCGACATTGCGCGATGGGAAACCACGCGGGCAGCACGGCCCAGACGCGACCCCACGATCATCTGCTACCTCCGGTAGCCCCGCTATCTCCCTCGTGTCAGGGGAGACCGGAGGCTTTGCGTCCCCGCCTCACGGCGGGTTTGCGTTTGTCACAGTGCAGGCTCGTCAATCCGCAACCCGGTCGCTGTATACACGCGCGCCGTTGGGGCGCCCCTGTGGTTGACCGGCCGTCACGTTGAACGACCGTGAGTACCGTATCCGGTGTTTTGTCAAAGCAGTGCGGCGCACGTCACAAAATCGCGGCCCCCATCGGTAAATGCAGGGGGCGTCGCAGCCGCTACATTCGTCGCGCAGCGATCGCCGCAAGCTTGTCGGCGCGCGGCGACACTTTCTGTGGTGACGGCGGGCGCAGCCGGGAGTTCCTGCGCGGGACCATCGGGACTTCGTCTCCAACTTCCGGCGCAGTGTCCCGCCGATGTCGTACCGACGCAGCGTGCCGAGAACTCTGTGGCGCGCAGCCGAGACGACTGCTACTCGATTATGGCAAGCCACGTCCTTAGCGGGCCGCGACGGCCATCATCCGACCGACGCTTGCGTTTCGCTCATCGCTCTGCGCCGTGCCATTGCGCGCAGGATTGTCGGGGTCCACGACGCGTCAGGATCCGCTGCGTCATATGCACGAGCTCGCCATCGATCCGATCGTCGGCGACATCCTCGGATCGGCATGACGGTAGATACCGACGGGCCGCCCGGCGTAGCGAGGTGTCGCGACGGATGCGCATTGCGTAGCGCAAGCAGGGCGCGAGCGCTCGTATGCTGGCTATTTATACGCACATTGGATCCGAGCAATGCGTCGGCGCCTACGATGTTGTGCTCGATGGCCTCAAAGTCGCCGAGGCGCGACTGTCTGTATGCGCGTCCTCGGAGCACGGCGGCGGCGCAAAATCGCCTCAACACGTGGGTGCCAGACGTGCCTAGGCGCGTCGGCCAATCACCTGCGATTGAACGGCTCGCGCGGGCCCCTTACACTGCACCGCTCACCCACTTGGCGGGCGGTTAGCTCAGCGGTAGAGCACTGCTTTCACACAGCAGGGGCCACTGGTTCGATCCCAGTACCGCCCACCACATTCAATGACTTAGCGATGACCCATCGGTTCGGCCTGATATGCGTCCGGTGCGCATGGCAGCCGTCGCGTGCACCAATTCAGCGACACCGCGCAAAGGGTTAGCAGAGAGCTCGCCGCGCGGTTGGCCCCATCCAAGCAAATTATGCGGCTCGTCTACACGACACCGCGCCGCTTGCTCAATAGTCGACGTGCTTGGCTCTGTCGAGCGTCGCAATCAGTCGGCAGCCGCCGTCCTGAAAAGCGCGTGAATCCAGTTTCCTCTGGGGCGAACGAACCTGGACTGCAGCGAGTCCAGAATGCTCGCAATGCGGGTCGCAAGTCTTTGCAATTGATTTCGCGATCGCGGGGCGCCGATCCGACTGCCGCAGTAGACACACGCTTCTTGCTGCTCCCAAGTGCCAAAGGGGTTGCCCGCGAATTCGAGCAACGCGGCCGAAATCGGATTGGTTTGTTCGATTGTCGTACCGACATACGTGATCGTTTCGAGCTTTGCATCGTGAAAAAGTGATTGCAGCCGCGATTCGTCGAAGCTGTTTACATGGCCCCAAGGTGGATTCGTTCGGCCGCAGGAAGAACACGTCGTCCGACCACATCGCAAATCCTGCCGGTATGGCACTCCGATTACGATCGCACCCCTGCTAACCCGGGTTATTTCGTGACATACAGTGGGCAGAATGTCCGGCGGAATGTGCTCCAACACTTCCGCGCACAGGACTACGTCGAAATGGCGATCCGGAAATTCAAGCTTCGCCGCGTTTCCCTTGACCGGGTACACACCGGGGTGGTCGATTGCCGGCCTCTCAAGGTCGAGCGCGATCACCTCTCGATATCGCTCGGCCAGTAGTTTCGCCAGGTATCCGTCACGGGCACCGATATCCAGAGCCCGCTCGCCTCCAGGCGGAATCAGCCTGAAGAGATCCGCTATGCGGGCCTGTTCGTTCGAACTGGCGCGGTATGCCGCAAGATCCGTTGCCATCTCCGCTCCTTGTTTAGCAACATCCGAGCGATGCGGGGCAGCAGTAACCTTTGTACACCGTTAGACCGGAGACGCCCAACCGGCGGGAAGCGGCGTGCAGGAAAACTCGACACGACGCATGGAGCACCGCGGATTGTCGGCAAGGTGATCCGGAATTTGCCCTCGTGCGATAATTGCTGCCCCGCGCACGATCGATCAAAGGGGGGGCGATGCGCAAGCTCTTCGGTATCGCGCTCGCGGCTGGCGCCGCCTTCGCACTCGGCGGGATCGCGATCAACCGCGGCGAACCGATCAACGCGCTCTGGATTCTCGCCGCCGGCGCCTGCATCTACACGCTCGGGTACCGGTTCTATGCAGCGTGGATCACGGCTACGGTTCTTTCAGCCGATGCGACGCGTGCGACCCCGGCCGAGCGACTCGATAATGGCCGGGACTTTGTTCCGACCCAGCGTTGGGTTGTGTTCGGCCATCATTTCGCCGCGATCGCAGGCCCCGGCCCGCTGATCGGACCCACTCTCGCCGCCCAGTTCGGCTATCTGCCGGGAACGCTTTGGATCCTGATCGGATCGGTGCTCGGTGGCTGCGCGCAGGACATAGTCGTTCTCTTCCTCTCGACTCGGCGCGACGGCCGCACGCTCGGCCACATGGCGCGCGAGGAGCTGGGCCCCGTCGGCGGGTTCGCCTCGCTCTTCGGCACGTTCGCAATCATGATCATCCTGATAGCGGTGTTGGGGCTCGTCGTCGTCAACGCGATGAAGCATAGCCCGTGGGCGACTTCGACCGTGTTCGCGACCATTCCGGTCGCGATGCTGGTGGGATTTTACATGCGCGGCATCCGGCCGGGCCGCGTCCTCGAGGCCTCGCTGATCGGAGTCGCGCTACTTCTTTTCTCGGTGATCGGAGGGGGCTGGATAGACCAGCAGCCGACGCTCCGGAGCCTGTTCGACCACGAGGGGCCAGCGCTCGCATGGTTCGTCATGGGCTACGGATTCCTGGCGGCGATCCTGCCGGTGTGGCTCTTGCTTGCGCCGCGCGACTATCTGTCGACATTCTTGAAACTCGGAACGGTCGCACTGCTGGCCGTCGCGATCCTGATTACACATCCTGAGCTCAAACTCCCAGCCCTCACCCGCTTCGTAGACGGATCGGGCCCCATCTTTGCGGGAAATCTGTTCCCGTTCGTGTTCATCACGATCGCCTGCGGCGCGATTTCGGGCTTTCACGCGCTGGTCGCTAGCGGCACGACGCCGAAGCTGCTGAAGAGCGAGGCTGACCTGCGGCTTGTCGGTTACGGCTCGATGTTGCTCGAGTCCTGCGTCGCGATCATGGCGGTGATTGCGGCCGCCCTTTTGGACCCCGGCGTCTATTTCGCCATCAACAGCCCAGTCGCCGCGATCGGCGGCTCACCCGAGGCGGCGGTCGCCACGATCACCGCCTGGGGGTTCCCCGTCAGCGTCGAGCAGATGCACGCGCTCGCGAGAGAGGTCGGCGAGAAGACGCTGTTTGCGCGAACCGGCGGCGCACCGTCGCTCGCCGTCGGCATGGCGAGCATCCTCTCCGGGGTATTCGGCGCCCGCCTCATCGCCATCTGGTACCACTTTGCGATCATGTTCGAGGCCGTGTTCATTCTGACAACGCTCGATGCCGGTACACGTGTCGGGCGGTTCATGCTGCAGGACCTCCTCGGCCAGCTGTGGAGGCCGCTCGCGCGGACGTCCTGGTATCCGTCAGTGATCCTGTCGAGCGGGTTGGTCGTAGGGGCGTGGGGGTACTTCCTGTATGTCGGCGTTATCGACCCCTACGGCGGCATCAACATCCTCTGGCCGCTTTTTGGGATCGCGAACCAGATGCTCGCTGGCATTGCGCTCGCAATCTCGACCGCAATGCTTGTCAAGACCGGCCGGGCGCGCTTCGCATGGGTCACGGCCGCGCCGCTCGCCTGGCTCGCTCTTGTGACAACCACCGCCGCGTGGCAGAAGCTATCAAGCGACAATCCGAAGATCGGCTTCCTCTCGGGCGCCTCGGATCTCGCCGCGAAGCTCGCCGCGGGGGTCCTTCCAGCCGACAAAGCGGCTGTTGCAGGCAAGCTGATCTTCAACCAGCGCCTGGACGCTGTGCTGACGGCATTTTTCTTGTGCGTACTTTGGGCAGTGATCCTCGACATGCTCAATGTCGCATGGAAGGTTCGAAGCGGCGCCCCGCTCCGGCCGTCCCCAGAAGCCCCCTACCAGCGCTCGCGGTTCGTTGAGGCGGCCAATGCCTAGCGGGACCTCGTGGCTGGCCCGGGCGCTCGAGTGGTCGAGTTCAGGAGCCCGCGGCCTCGGCACCGTGCTCCGCGACTTCTTTGCGGGCGCCGCAGGAACCGATGCCTATCGGAGCTACCTCGCCCATCACCGAATCCATCATCCGGAGCTGACGCCGCTGACGCGCGAGACTTTCTTCCGCGAGACCCTCGCGTCTCGCTGGGACGGCGTACGGCGGTGCTGCTGACTAGGCGCGTCGCCGCAACGCGCGCCCTCGATTTCAGGCTGCGCGAGTCGTACGATCTCGCGCCGGTTCGGCCGGACCCGTGACGCGATCAACGATCCAGAAGACCGCCGCTCACTGCCGCGATCCCGGACATCTACTAGGGCCGCACCGAGTCGCTTCGGCGACTCCGGTACGGCAAACGTGGAACCATGCTGTACAGCCGCGCCTCAGGTGGCCGACCTTAGCCGCCTAGTGAGAACCGGCGCCACATGCTTCGCTCCGTACATGAAACGCATGATCGGACCGAAAACCGGAGCGCTGGCCACGCCGACCACGAACAAGCCAGGCACCGATGTCTCAAAACGAGCATCAAGAGCCGGAATGCCGGCGCGTTCCCGTCTGATGCTCTGCCGCAGCGGGGCATCCAGGTAGTCGAGCTTGTCGACATCGACGATGAACCCCGTCCCGGCGATCACGTGATCGGTCCGAATCTCGCTCCTGCCATCGGGTCGAGCCACGGTGAGCCGCACGCCGCCGCCGTCGGCGCTCGCTTCCTGCACTGCGCAGTTCAACAGGAGCTCGACTCGTCCTTCGACGCGCTCGCGCAGCCACCACGAGCCGGTCGCGCCGAACGACCCGGCAACGAACCGGTGGCGCTTAGCGGGCGGGAAATACCAGCGAAACACACGAGGTAACTCCGATATCGCGACCGATTTCCAGCCGGATGCGATGCCGGCGTCGGGAGCGATGATCCGAGCCAGCAGCGGGCGCGGCTTGGAGGGTGCATTCCAATCGACGCGTTGCTCGCGAACCAATACGCGGACGCGCGCGCCTGCTTCATGGAGCAGCGCCGCGGTCTCAAGCGCCGACTGCCCCGCGCCGATGACCGTCACATCGCGGCCCGCGTACACCTTCGTGTCACTGACCCGCGTGCTGTGCGCGACCAGCGGCTCCGGAAGATGGCGCAGCTCGTCCGGTATCACCCGAAAAGGCATATGCCCGGTTGCGAGTATGACGCGCAGGCTCGTGAGCCTAGTGCCGTCAGCAAGCTCGAGGTCGAACCCACCGTTGTGCCGGCGAATCCGCGTGATTCGAACATCGCGCGACTCGCCAGCCGCGTTCTGGCAGAACCACTCGGCGTATTCCAAGAATGACGCAAGACTGAGGGGGTTTCCGACGGGCACAAACGGGCGGCGATTTTCCTGGAAGTAGCGCTGCAGAGTGAATCGGCCGGCCGGGTCCCAGAGGTTCGAGGCGAAGGGCTCCGACTTCAGTATCATTCCGTCCGGCATGAACCGCCGCCAACTCTCTAGCGGAGTCCCGAACAGCTGGAATGGCAGCCGCGCCGCGCGCAGGTGTGCGGCAATCGAAAGTCCATACGGACCAGCGCCGACAATCGCTGTATCCAAATCCGCCATCTGCCCTCCAGTACAGTCCCACCGGCCTTGCACGACGATCCGAAGCGTCACTATGCTACCAAACACGCTCACCCAAGATCGGCGCAACCGATCGCAGATTGCTGCCATTCCGCGCGGCCAGAACGTGCGCTGCGGCGCGAACTCGCGGCGAGTCCGGAAAACCAGCGACGCTTCTCATCTTGCAGGCACCTGTAACCGGAGCCGGGTACACTTGAGATGACGCTGTACGAGCAATAGGTTGGCCTGGGATGCAGTCAAATGTTCCTGTCGTCGTCGTGGGCGGGACCCTCAACAACCTGGGCGTACTCAGAAGCCTGTCGCACGGCGGGATGCCGATTTTCCTGCTTGAGACGACGCGGTTGTGCGCAGCGGGGTGGTCCCGGCACGCTAACTTTGTTCCTATCCCCAGCCTCGAGGGTCGGTCGTTAATCGACAGTCTGGCGGCGTTGCGGTTGCGACTCTCGGAGCGGCCGGTCCTGTTTCTGGGCGCCGATCAGAGTGTTGATGCCGTATCGGCTCACCGCGAGACGATCGAGCCCCTGTATCGGATCAGTCTGCCGCCTGCCGACATCGTTCGCTCCCTGGCCGAGAAGGTTCTGTTCCACGAACTCGCCGAACGGAGCGGGTTTGCGGTGCCGCGCGGAGTCGGGCTCGCGAGCGCGGCTGATCTGCCGCGCCTGCGGCTACTAGTCCCGCCCGTCGTCATCAAGCCCAGCAACAAGGTACTGGTACTGCAAGGCACCGTTGAACGGGCCGTAAGGGCGAACACCCTGGCCGAGGCACACGCGATCTGTGCACGGATGCTGGAGCGCGCTCCGCTGGTCATTGCGCAGGAATGGATCGATGGACCGGATGATGCTATTTTCTTCAACCTGTTTAGCTGCGATCGGAATGGCCGCGTTCTGGGCCAGTTCTGCGGTCGCAAGCTCGTTTGCTCGCCACCGGCCGTTGGGAATACCGCAGTCTGTGTCGCTGCGCCCGAGGTGGCTGACGAGCTTTCGGCGCAGACACTGGATTTCATCTCGCGCGTCGGATATCGAGGCCTCGGCAGCCTGGAGTTCAAGCGCGACAGCCGAACCGGACGGTTCATGATCATCGAGCCGACGGTGGGTCGAACGGACTGGCAGGAAGAGATCGCTACGTTGTGCGGCACCAATCTGCCGCTGCTCACGTATTACGGCGAGCTCGATCGCCCGCCAGCGAGCGAGCCGCGCGTGCCGCGGCCGGTTGCCTGGCGGTCCTCAATTGAGCATCGCGTCCCGGCTGGCGCCCTGCTTCGCGGCTACCGCACCGTGGACGGCTACTTTCGATGGTCCGATCCGCTGCCGGCTCTGTACTACTACGGCGTCGACCGGTTCGCCGCCCGCCTCGTAGGTCGGGTGGGGCGACTGTTTTCATCGCGCTAGATAGCTGCTCGCACTCGCTCGCGGTGGGTTTGAACGCCGCCAACACGTTCTAGTGCGCGGTCGGGCACGCGGCGGTTGTCGGTCCGCTGTGCGTGAAGCGTTGGCGGAGACGGGCTCTCGAGGCCCCACGCGGCCTCCAGCAATCACTCCTCGCGAAAGGTCCAATATGAATTGAGAAAGTAGTTGACGAGCGTCGCCGGCACGATGCCCGCGAGCTGATGAAGTACTGGGGGTCCGTCCGGTTGCAGAAATCGCAAAGTCAGGAATGTGCCGAAGCTGATCAACAGCGCGAATAAAGACACGAGGTTGAACTTAATACCACGCAGTCTTAGCCCGGTCGCGACGCGCCGCCGCCGAAACGTCCAGTAGTTATTCAAAAGAAAATTCCCAACGATCGAAGCTTCAATGGCGACCGGCGAAGCCACGAATTGGTTGACGCCGAGCCGCAGCAAGAGCGCAAACAGCCCGAGATTGATGCCTACGCCGAATGCGCCGACGAGCAGAAACTTGATGAAGATCTTGCTCGTCTGAAACCGCAGCCACCAGGCGTTGATTACAAACTCGACGATGTCGCGGAGCCCGAGTTTCGAGACGCCGCGCGTGCGATCCTCAAAGTCGACTGGAATCTCGACCACAATCGCGCCGGCCCGGATTGCGGCGTGGAGCAAGGCTACCTGAAACGCGTAGCCCTGAACGCGCAGCTGCTGTAGGTCGATCTTTCGAAGCAGGCTCCCGCGGATCGCCCGAAACCCTGCGGTGCAATCTCGCACCCGGTATAGGCCGACTACATATCGCGCGACGATGTTACCGACAATGGAATTCGCGCGGCGCCACGCGCCCCACTCCTTCGGAATCGATCCGCCGGTAACGTATCGGCTGCCGATCACGAAGTCGGCGCCGTGCTCGAGACGTGCAAGCAGGCGCGGCACGTCGTCCGGGCGATGCGAAAAATCGGCGTCCATCTCAATCACGCACTCCGCGCGATGATCCTGCAGGGCGCTCGAGATTCCGCGGATATAGGCGGCTCCGAGCCCGATCCGCTTGCCGAGGAGCAAGTGGAGGTTCGAAAACTGCGGCTGCAGGCTGCTGACGATGCCGGCCGTACCGTCTGGTGAGCTGTCGTCGACGACCAGAATGTGCATTTCGTGCGCGAGCTTCTCGAACTGGCGTTCCAGAGCGTGAATCAACCGTTCGATGTTGCCCGCTTCGTTGTAGGTGGGCAGGACGATGACGGTCTTCATCGATTGTTCGCGCCGGTCGCGCACCGTGCTGGGGCTGGGAGTCGCATTGATCAGCTGCAGGTAAGTCAGGACCGGGTGGACCGTGCGGCACTTCGGCTTGGCCGCCGCGCCACGGGCTCCGGCTCGGCGGACGAATCAATGCCAACAACCATCACGTCCCGACGGACTCGAGTGTGGCAGGCCCTCGAGTCGACGCAATGGTCCCGGTAGATTCTGGCTCCCCTTGGGTATTGGGCATACTGGCGAATGCGCCGGTCCGCGACGGCACCGGCAGAGCGACTCCGCGCCGACGGTTGTCCAGCGAGCGGCACAGGCACAGCCAACACCACGGTCATGCTCCCACTCGCGGGCTGCCGATCGCACGCTGTGCATTCCGGGGCACCATCAGGACCCCGTTATGGGATTCTCGTACCACGACATAATTGGCGTCGATCGCCTCGTTACACGCTGCTGGCAGCCGACTCTCAAACGGCCCCGGCCGCTCTTCCAACTGGATTAGCCGTGTCGTGTGGCCGTCGAAGAGCCGTTCGCACTCCAATGTAGCGACCATTCCGCTTTTCAGCTTCTGGCCGAAGTTGAAGAAATCGACGTTGAACGGCGCGCCTGCCCAGTAGCAGAGCGCTAAGTTCTCGCAGGCCGCGCGCTCCGGCCCATGGGTTCGGAGAAATTCAACGTCCTGCCTGGTCGACTCGGTCCGCGCCTCCAGGGCACCGAGGCGCCTCCCGGCATGCCCAATCGCCCACGGCGCTTCCAGCAGCACCAGACCGGCAACGGCGATTACACCGAGCGCCGCGGCGTCAACCGCCAGTCTACCGATGTTGACTGCCCGTCCCGACAGACGTTTCAGTGCCAGACCGCTGCCGAGCGCTCCGGCCAGCGCCACGTCAAAGAAGGCGTTCTCCGCTACGCCTGAGCCGGCCGAGGCGATCGCGGCCACCGCGACGGCTGATGCGCCGTACACGCACACGAACCTCTCCGCGACTGAAGGCCTCCATCGAATTGTTCCGAAGGGCGCCAGTGCAAGCACCGGCAGCAGACGGATTACTGCTCCCAAGATCGTCGGCAACGGGCGCTTGATGGACAGCACACGGGGCGCCGCGAATACGTCTGTCAGGAAATCATGACCGAACAGCATGAGCGCCGCCGTCGACAGGCCGGCCATCAGTACGCTCCCGCCGGCCACCCAGAGCCAGAATGAACGGCGCGCCTGCCAGTACAGGCCTGCCGTCAGCGCCAACGGCAACGGCACCAACAGCGGCTTGACCCAACCACCGAGCATTACGAGAACCAGCGCCGCCATTAGGCGATACGACGAGGCGGAGTCCTTCCAGAGCAAGACAAGCCCCGTCGCCATGAGCGCATGCGCGAGCCATTGCGGATCGTTTGCCCCGATGTACCACGGCGCGAAGCCACAGATCGCGGCGACCAGAGCCGCGACGACGGCAGTGGCGTGGTACCTGCTGACGTCATTCAGACGCAGCCAGAGCCAGGCGTTGATCGCGACGATCAGAAAGCTCACAAGCCCCACGAGCCTGCCCACCACGATGAAATCGCCCAGCCAGTGCGCGAGATATCCGACCAAGAAGAACCCCAACGGGGGGTAGTTGTTCGAGACCGTCGCGCCGGGTGGTGGGTACAGCGGCGCGCCGTCGACCGCCGCGTGCGCCCAGTACGCGTTCCACCCCTCGTTGTAATTTCGTGCGGCGAAGTGCCCGAGACTCGCGACGGGCTCGACAAGATAGAGTCCGGCCAAAGCCCCGAGAAACACGACCGAGAAGACCGTCATACGGTCCATGCTGCCCGGGCCGTCGGCTGCCCCATACCGGAGGCCACCCCGCATCGCATTACCTCCGATCGACGTCGCCACAATTGCCGCGGATAGCACTCTACCGCAGGTTGCCTCGGCCAATGCGCGGCAGTATCGCGATGTGGTCTCTTTTAAAAAAGCTGGCAGCCACCCTGTCAGAATGCCTATTGCAGCCGGACCGAGCGCGCGCGGCGAGGCGCACGCACGCGCCGCCGAAACTCAGGTCGCGCGACGTGATCAATTACTGAACATCGGATGACGCTCGACGGCCAAGCGTCGCTCGGTGGGCGCATTGTCACGCGAGACAGTCGTTGCGGGCCGGCCCGCAGATCCGTCCCATATCACGCTCCGGCCCGACGACCCCGTCAGTGGTCGCTAGCAACCGCCCCCAGGGTACCCAGGAATTCGAGCACCTCCCCGGTCTTGACCCGCATCAGGACTTCGTCGCCGCGGCTCTCCACATTGAGCCGGATCAGCGGCTCGGTGTTCGACGAGCGCAGGTTCAGGCGCCACCGCTCGAATTCGAGCGACAGGCCATCCGTGTAGTCGACGGTCAGCGCGCCAGGCCGGTAGCGGGCTTCGACCGCGGCAATCGCGCCCGCCGCGTCCGGCACCCGACGGTTAATCTCGCCACTCGCTGGAAAGAGCCGCATTCGCTCTCCGACCAGGGCCGACAGGGGCTTGCCAGTATCGGAGAGCACCTGGGCAATCACCAGCCACGGAATCATGCCGCTGTCGCAGTAGGCAAACTCGCGGAAATAGTGGTGCGCGCTCATCTCCCCACCATAGACCGCGTCCGCCTCGCGCATTGCCTGCTTAATGAACGCGTGCCCCGACTTGCAGAGCACGGGCGTGCCTCCGAGGCTCCGGACAATATCGAGCGTGTTCCAGGTCAGGCGCGGGTCATGGACGATCTTGCTGCCCGGGTGTCGCTTCAGAAACACCGAGGCGAGAAGACCGACGATGTAGTAGCCCTCGATGAACGTCCCCTGCTCGTCGAAGAAGAAGCAGCGGTCGTAATCGCCGTCCCACGCAATTCCGAGGTCGGCCTTTTCGCGCCGCATCGCTTCGACGACAGGTGCGCGGTTCTGCTCGAGCATCGGATTTGGCACGCCGTTCGGGAACGCGCCGTCGGGGGCGTGAAACAGCTTGACGAACTGGAACGGCAATACCGACTCGAGCTTGTCGACGACGAGACCGGCCCCGCCGTTACCGGCGTTGCAGACGATCCTGAGCTTTCTGAGCTTGCCCCGCTCGACGTACGAGAGAAGGTGCTCAATGTACCGCGCGCCGGTATCGACCTGCATGACGCTGCCCGGTTTGGCCGCCGGCGAAAAGACCCCAGACTCAGCGTAGCGCCGGATGTCCTGGAGGCCCGTGTCACCGGAGATGGGGCGGGAGCCTTCACGAACGAACTTCATGCCATTGTAGTCGGGCGGGTTGTGGCTCGCGGTCACCATGATGCCGCCGTCGAGTTCGAGCGCGAAGGTCGCGTAGTACACGCCCTCCGTACCGCACAGGCCGATGTCGACCACATCGACACCCGAGTCCAGAAGCCCCCGGATCACCGCGCCCGCAAGTCCGGCGCTCGACAGGCGGATGTCCCGACCGACACAGACCCGTCGCGGCTTCACGAATTCGGAGTAGCCGCGCGCCACCCGATAGGCAATGTCGTCGTTGAGCTCGGTCGGAACTCGGCCTCGGAGATCGTAGGCCTTGAACGAGGTGATCGCGGTCTTCAAATCGCCCTCGGTCTCATGATACGCACATATCCGGGCGGGAAGCGGAAGAGTCCGGCCACTGGCCTTGCATCGTCAGGTGCTGGTTCCCTGTCGGCCGTAGGTATCCTCGAAACGCACGATATCGTCCTCGCCAAGATAGGACCCTGATTGCACCTCAATGATGTGCAGCTCCACCTTGCCAGGATTTTCGATCCGGTGGGTCGCCCCAATCGGGATGTAGGTGGACTCGTTCTCGGAGAGCAGGAAAACTTTGTCGTTGCAAGTGACCCGGGCGGTTCCGGACACGACAATCCAGTGCTCGGCCCGGTGGTGGTGCATCTGCAGCGATAGCTGCGCGCCGGGCTTCACCGTCAAGCGTTTCACCTGGAAGCGCGTGCCGCCGTCGACGCTGTCGTAGCTGCCCCATGGCCGAAACACTTCGCGGTGAAGTGCGGTCTCCGGCCGCCCGAGCTGCTTCAAGCGCCCGACCAGGTTCTTGACGTCTTGCACCCGGTTCCTTGGCGCCACCAGCACCGCGTCCTTGGTCTCGACGACGACGTGGTCCTTGAGGCCCACGGTCGCGACTAGCCGGTGGCTCGAGTGCAGGTAGCAGCCGGCCGAGTCCTCAGTGATGACATCGCCGTGCGTCACGTTGCCGGCGTCGTCGGCCACGAGGCTCTCGTGCAGCGCCGACCAGGAGCCGACGTCGCTCCACCCGGCGTCGAGCGGCACCACGACCGCGTCCTTGGTTTTCTCCATCACGGCGTAGTCGATCGAATCGCTCGGGCAGCGCGCGAACTCGCTGCCTGCCAGGCGGGTGAAGTCGAGGTCGCCTTTGGCTCCCGCGAGCGCCGTCCGGCAGCACTCGAGCATCTGCGGTGCAAACAGCCCGAGCTCCTCGAGGTAGCGCCGGGCGCGGAACATGAACATGCCGCTGTTCCACAGGTAATCGTCCGACGCGACGTACTCCGCCGCCCGGGTAGCATCCGGCTTTTCGACGAACTTGGCGATCCGGTAGGTCGGACCCGGGCCCGCGCCGCGGCAGATGTAGCCGTAGCCCGTCTCGGCCTTGGTCGGCACGACTCCGAATGTGACGAGTTTGCCCGCGGCCGCCGCGGCGAGACCGTGGCGGACAGCCGCGTGAAACGCCGCGACGTCGCGCAGCAGGTGGTCGGCCGGCATGACCAGCAACACGGGGTCCTCGCCCGCGGGACGACCCTTCAGTGCCGTCAGCGCGGCAATCGCGACCGCAGGAGCCGTATTGCGGCCGACGGGCTCCAGGACGATCGCGCTCGGAATCACGGCCTGCTGCCGGAGCTGCTCGGCCACGATGAAGCGATGATGCTCGTTGCACACGATGATCGGGCCGGTACCGCCGAGGCCCTCGAGGCGGCTCACCGTGTCCTGCAGCATCGTGTGGTCGCCAACGAGCGGCAGGAACTGCTTCGGATAGAGCTCGCGGGACAACGGCCAGAGGCGCGTGCCCGAGCCGCCCGACAATATGACTGGTACCAGCATCTGCGTATCCATACTTGGGGGTTCGATCAGGCGCCGGCCGCCGGCAGTTTTGCGCCGCGGCCGATACCGTAGTAGGTGAACCCGAAGCGCTTCATCAGCGCCGGATCGTAGAGGTTTCTGCCGTCGAAGATCGCGGGCTCCGTGAGCGCTGCCTTGATGGCATCGAAGTCGGGGCTCCTGAACTCCTGCCACTCGGTGACGATCGCAAGCGCATCGGCGTCGGTCAGCGCCTCCTCCATGCTCGCCGCGAACGCGAGCCCTGTGTGCTCGCCCAGGACTCGCCGCGCCTCCGACATCGCCACTGGGTCATAAGCACGGACCTTGGCCCCTGCAGCCAGGAGGGCCTCGATCAGCACCCGGCTCGGCGCCTCGCGCATGTCATCGGTGTTCGGCTTGAACGCGAGCCCCCAGACCGCCACCGTGCGGCCGCGGAGCCGCCCGCCGAAATGCGCGCTGATCTTGTCGAACAGGACCGTCTTCTGTTGCGCGTTGACGGCCTCGACAGCCGCGAGGATCTTGGACTCATAGCCGGCTGCCCGGCCGGAGCGCTCGAGCGCCTGGACGTCCTTGGGAAAGCAGGAGCCGCCGTAGCCGGCGCCCGGGTAGATGAACCCGTAGCCGATCCGCGGGTCCGAGCCAATGCCGACACGCACCCGCTCGATGTCGGCGCCGAAGCGCTCGGCGAGGTTCGCCATCTCATTCATAAAAGAAATCTTGGTGGCGAGCATCGCGTTCGCCGCGTACTTGGTCAGCTCGGCGGAGGGGACATCCATGACGATCAGCCGGTCGTGGTTGCGCGTGAATGGCTCGTAAAGCGCGCGCATGAGTTCCGTAACGCGGGGATTATCGGTCCCGACGATTACGCGGTCCGGGCGCATGAAGTCATTGATTGCGGCCCCTTCCTTCAGGAACTCCGGGTTCGACACCACGTCGTACTCGAGGGCCGCCCCGCGCGCTGCGAGCGCGGCCGCGAGCGCGGCCCGAACCTTGTCGGCCGTGCCGGCCGGCACGGTCGATTTCGTAATTACGACCTTGTAGTCATTCATGTGCTCGGCGATGGTCGCCGCGACCGCGAGCACATGGCGCAGGTCGGCCGAGCCGTCCTCGTCGGGTGGAGTGCCGACAGCAATAATCTGGAACAGGCCCTGCTTGACCGCCTCGGCGGCATCGAGCGTGAACTTGAGGCGGCCCTTCGCCTCGTTGCGCTTGATGAGCTCGTCGAGCCCCGGTTCGTGGATCGGGACTTCGCCGCGGTTGAGTCTCTCGATTTTGGCCGGGTCGACGTCGACGCAGATCACGTGGTTGCCGGCGTCGGCGAGGCAGGCCCCTGTCACGAGGCCCACATAGCCTGAACCGAAGACCGTGATTCGCATTGCAGAGCCTTGGCCGGGAACGAAAAAAAGAGGCGCGAAGGGTACGCGGCAGGCGGACGGCAGTAAAGGCTCGGCCGGCGAGTGGCGACCGTATCCTCGTGCGCCGCCCCGATGTCGGGGGCACCAAACTCAGCTCGCTATCTTACATCAACAATATACTATAAGTAATTAATTAATATGTATTTAATTTTGAAAATCATCGACTGATAAAGCCCAGCGCTTCGCTCACGCACGCGCGTCAACAACATCGTTAGAGACCGCCGTCGTGCTGATCAGCCGCAGCGGGTCGATCGATGATCGTGTGCGGTCAAGCGTGCCGAGGCCGATGAACACACCAGCAGCGTCATAGATGCGCAGCTGCGTGCCCGCCGTGAGCGCCGCTGGCATCGCCGCCGATAGCCCGACAGGCTGGCCATGGCGGAACCGAACCGCCTCGTCGATTGCCAGGCGGACTGACGGCAGCGTGTCGAGCCCCGCGTCGACCGGCAACAGCAGCGCATCGAGCGCCTGTTCATCCGGCGCCAGCCGCTCCAGTTCCGCGAACGGGTGGACGCGCCGGCCAGCGAAGGCGCCAACTTCGGTGCGTCTGAGCGCCTCGAGGTACCCACAGGTTCCGAGCGCCTCCGCGACCTCCTCGCCCAGCGTCCGGACGTACGTACCTGTCGAACACGTGACCTCGAACTCGAGGCGCCCGTCCTCGAGGCTCTCGAGCGCGACGCCCAGAATCCGGATCCGCCGCGGAATACGCTCGACCTCGACACCGCGGCGCGCGAGCGCATAGAGCGCCTCGCCGTCGCGTTTCAGCGCCGAGTACATCGGCGGAATCTGCTGGCGCTCCCCAACGAACCCCTCGAGCACCGCCCGGACGGCCTCCTCCTCGAGCGGCGGCACGGGCCGCGTCTCGACGACCGCCCCTTCGCGATCGCCCGTGGTCGTCCGGCTGCCGAGCGCGAGGCTCGCCCGATACGTCTTGTCCGAATCGAGCAGCAGCCCAGCGACCTTGGTCGCCTGGCCGAAGCACAGCGGCAATACACCGCTCGCCAGCGGATCGAGGCTTCCGGTGTGGCCGGCCTTCGCGGCGCGATAGAGCCGCCGGACCTGCTGCAGCGCCTGGTTCGACGACAGGCCGACGGGTTTGTCGAGCAGCAGTATGCCGTCGACGCGGCGCCACTCGACCCGCCGTCGAGCGGCCCCCGGAATCATGACGGTGGCTCGCCCGTTGCCGGCGAATCGTCGGCGGCCGGCGGTTCGTCGGAAAGTTCGTCACGGTGCCGAGCGACATCGCTGGCCACCGCCGCGCTGATCAGCGATGACAGCCGGGCGGCCTTGTCGATGGTCTCATCGAGGACGAAGTTGAGCTCAGGCACCTGCCGGAGCTTCAAGTGCTTCCTCAAGTGCGCGCGAAGAAAGCCGGCCGCCGATCTGAGCGCCTCGCCGACCTCCTCCGTCGGTCGCGCCGGTCCGAACGGCAGGAAGTGAACCTTGGCGTGCGACAGGTCGCGGCTGACCTCCACCGCGGTGATCGTCACCGATCCGACACGCGGATCCTTGACCTCGCGACGCAGGAGCTCCGCGAGCAGTCTCTGGATCTGCTCCTCGATGCGCCGGCTCCGGTGGAACTCTCGCGGCATCTCATAACGAGCGTGTGATGGTCACGCGCTCGTAGCACTCGATCTGATCGCCCGCCCGGACGTCGTTGTAGTCCTTGACTGCAATTCCGCACTCCGTCCCCGCGCGGACCTCGTTGACATCGTCTTTGAACCGGCGCAGCGACTCGAGTGCGCCCTCAAAGATCACGACATTGTCCCTGAGCACGCGGATCGGGTTGTTGCGGCGGACGTGGCCCTCCGTCACGAGGCACCCGGCCACCTGGCCGAACTTGCTCGAGCGGAACACCTCGCGCACCTCGGCGAGCCCAACGATCTGGTCGCGAACCTCTGGCGCCAGCATGCCCGACAGCGCTGCGCGGACGTCGTCAATGGCCTCGTAGATGATGCTGTAGTAGCGGATCTCTATGCCGTGGTCCTTGAGGGCACTTCGGGCCGCCGCGTCGGCGCGGACGTTGAAGGCAATGATCCGCGCCTTCGAGGCGACGGCCAGCATGACATCCGACTCGGTGATGCCGCCGACGCCGCTCGAGACGACCTTGACGGCGACCTCCGCCGTCGACAGCTTCTGCAGCGCGTCCCTGAGAGCCTCGGCCGATCCCTGCACGTCCGCCTTGATGACGAGCTGCACGGTCTGAACCTTGCCATCCTCCATCTGCAAGAACACGTCCTCGATCTTGGTGGTCTGGCGGGCGAGCTTGACGTCGCGGAACTTGCCCTGCCGGTGGAGCGCGACCTCGCGCGCCTTGCGCTCGCTCTCGACGACGAGGAACTCATCGCCCGCATTCGGCGCCCCGGAGAGCCCGAGCACCTGCACCGGGATAGAGGGCCCAGCCGCCTCGACGACGGCACCGGTCTCGTCGAACATCGCGCGGACGCGGCCGAACTCCTGACCGGCGAGCACGGTGTCGCCGGGCTTCAGAGTGCCGCGCTTGACGAGCACGGTCGCGACCGCACCGCGGCCCTTCTCGATGCTCGCCTCGAGCACCACGCCCGCCGCCGGGCCGTCCAGTACGGCCGTGAGCTCGAGCACCTCGGCCTGCAGCAGGAGCGATTCGAGCAGCTGCTCGACGCCCGCACCAGTGCGCGCCGACACCGGCACGAAAATCACATCACCGCCGTAGTCCTCGGGAATCACACCGTGCTT
>Ga0209415_10001648_pt1 | contig 42637 bp, 33 predicted proteins | sample PeaSoiSIISIP2007_FD_187696 | JGI IMG/M metagenome (GOLD analysis project Ga0209415, IMG submission 187696) | Peat soil microbial communities from Weissenstadt, Germany - SII-SIP-2007 (SPAdes) (version 2) | ecosystem: Environmental > Terrestrial > Soil > Wetlands > Peat | place: Germany...
GCCCTCGTCCGCGCCGGACCCCCTGGTCCGGCTTTTCGCCTGCAAACAAGGGCCGACGAGGGCGTCGGCGGCGGACCTGGGGTCCGCCCCACCTTGCGCTAAACGGCTCAGGATTTCTGACGCACTACAGCGAGTCGCGCCGGGAATTACTTCTTGGCGGCGGTCGCGGCTGCCATACGAGCCTGCATATCCCGCGTGAGGTGCGGCACCACGCCGATCAGCCGCTCGATCACCATGAGCTGTCCGCGATGGTGCATCTCATGCTCTTTCACGCCGAGGATCATCTCGAATCGCGACTTGCTGGCCGGCGTCGCTCCGGCCGGCATGGCAACACGCTGGCCCAGGAAGTCGTCAGAGAGACTCGCAAGCCAAGCGGCGAACTTGTCCCCTTCGGTTTGCAACAAGCTGACGATCTCCGCCCTGCTGCGATGCTTCTGTTCCTCGGCTACGACGCCGCCGAAAAAGGCGGGGAAGTCGAAACCATCGAGTGTAGTCCGCTTCTCTACTGCCTGGATCTGGTACTGTAGCCTGCCGCCTACAGCAATGTGGACCAATAGGTTGGCTACGGTCCGCGTCTCCGGAGCGGGACGGAATCCGTAGTGATTCTCGCCAATCTCATTGGCGATCACCAGTGTGTTCTTGCGAACGGTTCTAAAACTCTCTGCTAGTTCTTTTCCACCGTAGTAGGTCATGAACAATAGTTTACCTCGGTTTGATGACGCGCCTGTTAAAATCAAAGTTCCCCATGGAAATCGATAAAGTCTACGAGCCCCAACGGGTGGAACCGCATTGGGCCCAGTGGTGGGTGGAGTCGCAACTCTTCCATGCGGAGGCGAAGCCCGGCCAGCCGTACTTTTCGCTCGCGATTCCGCCGCCCAACGTCACCGGTTCGCTGCACATGGGACACATGTTCGAGCACTCCATTATCGACGCGCAAGTGCGCTGGCGGAGGATGCTGGGGCTCAATACGCTGTGGCTCCCGGGAACCGATCACGCCGGCATCGCGACGCAAATCATGGTGGAGCGGCAACTGGCGGAGGAAGGCCTGACGCGGCAGGATTTGGGACGCGAGAGGTTCGAGGCTCGCGTCTGGGAGTGGAAGGAGCGCCACGGCGGCCGCATCGTCGAGCAGATGAAGCGCGCCGGTGTGAGCTGCGATTGGCAGCGGGAGCGTTTTACGCTGGACCCCGGTCTCTCGCGGGCCGTGCGCGAGGCTTTCGTTCGCCTATACGAAAAAGGCCTGATCTATCGCGGACAGTACATGGTGAACTGGTGCCCAAGCTGCCGCACGGCCCTTTCCGATCTCGAAGTGGTCCACGAAGAGTCGGACGGCCATCTTTGGCACATTCACTATCCGGTCCATGGCAGTTCACTCAAATTGGTAGTGGCGACCACGCGCCCGGAAACCATGCTCGGCGATACCGCGGTGGCGATCAACCCGAATGACCCGCGCGCGGCGGAGCTCGACGGCAAGACGGCTCAGCTTCCGCTGATGGACCGTCCGATCCCAATCATCCTCGACACCATGGCCGATCCTGAATTCGGCTCGGGCGCAGTGAAAATTACGCCGGCTCACGATCTGAACGATTTCGAAGCGGGGAAGCGCCACCATCTTCCGAGCGTGAAGGTGATCGGCGAGGACGCCAAGATGACCGAAGAGGCCGGCCGGTTCGCGGGCCTGGACCGTTTCGCCGCGCGCAAGCAGGTGGTCGAGGAGCTGCGCAGACTCGGGCTGCTCGAAAAGATCGAGCCCTACAAGCTCAGCATCGGGAAATGCCATCGGTGCAAGACCGTGGTCGAACCGCTGGTCTCCACTCAGTGGTGGATCAAGATCAAGCCGCTCGCCGAACCCGCGATCCAGGCCGTCGAGGACGGGCGCATTCAATTCGTGCCCGCCAACTGGTCGAAAACCTATTTCGAATGGATGTACAACATTCGCGACTGGTGCATCTCCCGCCAGCTCTGGTGGGGCCATCGCATTCCGGCGTGGCATTGCGGCGATTGCAAGGAGATCATCGTCGCGCGTGAGACGCCGGAGGCATGCTCAAAGTGCGCTTCGACGAACCTGACGCAGGAAACCGACGTGCTCGATACCTGGTTCAGCTCCGGGCTGTGGCCGTTTTCGACGCTCGGGTGGCCGGACGACACGCCGGATCTGCGCGCGTTCTACCCGACAACTCTGCTGGTCACCGGATTCGACATTATTTTCTTCTGGGCCGCCCGCATGATCATGTTCGGCATGGAATTCATGGGGGATGTGCCGTTTCGCGAGATTCACATTCATGGTTTGGTGCGCGATGCCGAGCGCCAGAAGATGTCGAAGACCAAAGGCAACGTGATCGATCCGCTGGTGCTCAATGAGAAATACGGCACGGACGCAGTGCGCATGGCGCTGCTGAACAGCGCGGCTCCGGGGGCCGACATCGCGCTCAGCGAAGACAAGATCGAGAGCACGCGCAATTTCGCGAACAAGATCTGGAACGCGTCGCGACTGTTGTTCACCAAACCGCTGGAGGGCTCCGGCGTCCCGGTTTCGCTCGCCGACCGTTGGATCGCGAGCCGTCTCAACGCGTGTGCCGAAGCCGCGAACCGGTCCCTCGATCAGCATCACTACAAGGAGGCCGCCGACGCTGTCTGGCACTTCTTCTGGGACGAGTTCTGCGACTGGTACCTGGAGCTGAAGAAATTCGATGACGACTGGAGTTACGCGTACCTGGTCTACGACCAGGCACTGCGCCTTCTGCATCCGCTGATGCCGTTCATCACGGAGGAACTGTGGCATCTGCGCGGGTATGAGGGCTCGATCGCGGTGGAACGCTACCCGTTGTTCGACCCAGCGAGCGGGAATCCTGATGCCGAGCGCGAGATGCAGCTACTGCAGGACATCGTCACGGCGGCTCGTTCGCTTCGCGCGGATCACAAGGTGGACAAGAAGGTGACGCTGGCAGGCGTCTTGCATGGGGCACATGTACACCTCATTCCGCAGCAGCAGCGCGAGGCGATGCAGAGGCTCGCGAACGTTCAGCTTGAAATCAAGCACGACCACGTGCCGAAGCTGGAGGGCGCCGTACGATCGACGCCGGATTTCGATCTGATGCTGCAAATGCCCGCAGCCGCGGGATTGACGCCTGCCCAACGTGAACGGATCGAGAAAGAAAACGAGCAGCTTGAAAAGGTGATCAACAGCTCGAACAACCAGCTTTCGAACGAAGATTTCTTGAGCAAGGCGCCTGAGAAAGTGGTTGGGACGATTCGCGTGAAGCTGGCCGAATACGAAGCTCAGCTCGCCAAGAATCGGGCCGCGCTCCACGGCGCGTAGCAGGCTCTCTCATGGATCTGGTGAGACTCGCGGAACGGCTGCCCGGCCGCCGGATCGAGTGGTTCGAGACGATCGACTCCACGATGACGGTCGCCGCACGCCTGGCGCGTGAAGGGTGTCCTTCTGGCACAATCGTGGGCGCGGAGGAACAAACCTCCGGCGTCGGCCGCCATGGCCACTCCTGGCACTCCGAAGCCGGAGCGGGACTGTACGTCTCGATAGTCCTTCGGCTCCCGGGCGCCGTCCGGACACTGCCGGTGGTGATGCTGGGCTTAGGTCTTGCGGTCGAGCAGGCGATCGTTGAGGTGACGTCGCTTGTCCCCGACTTGCGCTGGCCGAACGACGTGCTGGTCGTTGATAAGAACTTCGATGGAGGAAAGTGTGCGGGGATCCTGGCGCAGATCGAAGGCGAGGCGATCGTGGCCGGTATCGGCATCAACGTGAGCCAGACAAGCTTTCCCTCGGAACTTGCCACGATGGCAACCTCGTTGCGTTTGGCGGGAGCGGGGGTAGTTTCGCGCGAGGAACTCCTCGGATCGCTGGTTCTGGCGACTGACGAATTCTGCCGGGTTCTGACAGAAGATGGTTCGGGCGCCATCCTGAACATGTTCACGCGCGCTTCAAGTTATGCGATGGGCCGGCGGGTACGAGTGGAGGAGGCTGGAGCCGTCATCGAAGGAGTTACCTGCGGGCTCGATCCTTCGGGGTTCCTGCTGGTACGCCGGGACAACGGAAGGATCGCGACGATTCTTGCGGGTGGAGTGCGTCCGGCGTAATCGTCAGATTTCTGGTTCGTCAGGGTAAAGAAATGACGGTGACGATGTCGCGGCAGCGTTGGGCTTACAGAGCCGTGACCGTGAGAGAGCGGTTCTTTAAGGAAAGCAGCTTTCAGAAGTTCCGATCCCTCACGGTCACGGCTCCGCAAAACACTTACGCTGTGGCAGCATAGTGGACGCGGCGGCTTTACAGACCAACTTTCGCGGGCCGGAGCTTCAAGAAGAATGGGGCCAGTCGGTTGCGACCGGGGCAGGGAGGGGATGACCATGCTGTTAGCGCTGGATGTCGGCAACACCAATGTCACCATTGGAGCCTTCGACGCAACGAAACTGATCGGACGCTGGCGCCTGCGCACCATTCACGAGCAGACGGCGGACGAATGGGGCATCCTGATGCGCAACCTGTTCACGCTCTCCTCGCTCGACCTGGGCGCGGTGGACGGCGTGGTGATATCGAGCGTCGTGCCGGCGGTCGATCAACCCCTCACGGCGATGGCGGAGCGGTATTTCCAGCGCCAACCGATGTTCGTCAGTTGCACGAGCGATCTCGGGATCGCGGTGCGTTACGACAATCCACGCGAAGTGGGCGCCGACCGGCTGGCGAACGGCGTCGCCGGATTCTACAAATACGGTGGGCCATGCGTGGTGGTGGATCTGGGCACCACGATCAACTTCGATATCGTGTCCGCGAGGGCGGAGTTCCTGGGAGGCGTCATTTGTCCCGGCATTGGGATGTCGATTTCCGGTTTGTTCGCCAAGACAGCGCGGCTCCCGATGGTCGATTTTCGCAAACCCGAGAAGCTGATCGGAAGCAACACCGTCGGCAGTATTCAATCCGGTCTGTACTACGGATTTCTAGGGTTGATCGACGGAATCGTCGAGCGGGTAACCGCTGAACTGGGCCCGGAGACCAAGGCGATCGCGACCGGCGGCCAGGGCCAACTGATCGCGAGCGGATCGCGCCTAGTGCGGATCTGCGACGAGGATCTGACGCTCGACGGACTGCGCCTGGTGTGGGATCGGAATCAGGGCCGGTGACCGAGAACTATTTCAACTACTTCACCGAAATCGAAGAACATTTCCAGCGCGCCCGCGGAACCGGTCTGTTCCTCCTGTCCCCGCTCGACTGGGCGCTGATCGAGACCTGGAAGAACGCCGGAATTCCTCTGGAGGCCGTGATGCGCGGCATCGACGCGGCGTTCGAAAAGTGGCGCGGCCGCCCGGCGCAAGCCCGCATCCACAGGATCAATTCGCTCGCCTACTGCGCCCAGGCGGTGATGGCGGAAGCCCAGGCGATGGTTAATGCCAATCTGGCCGGGTCGACGAAGGCGACCAAAGAAAATGCCCCGCCATTTTCGCTCGACGAAGTTCGCGAGTTCGTGGCCGGCAATGCCCGGGTGGTTCGCCAAGCCGGCCATGAGGATCTGGCCACGTCGCTCGAAGGAATGGACCTCGACGCGCTTTACCGGGACCTGGAGCAGTTTGAGCAAAGGCTCACGGCTCTCGAAGAGAAGCTGATCGCGCGATTGCGCTCGTCCGCGAGCGATGAGGCATTGTTCGAAGCGCGCAGGACGCTCGATCGGGAGCTGAAGCCGTATCGCGGGAAAATGACCGCCGATCAATTGGCGATGCTCGAAAAGCAGTTCCTCGAAAGGAAACTGCTCGAAGCCGCGAAGCTGCCGCGGCTGAGTCTGTTCTATCTGCATCCGTAGACGCCAGACGCCAGACCCATGGAAGACTTTGCGTCTCCGAAGATTTGCTTCAGGACTGTCGAAACACGAAAGGCCGGCTGGCGGATCAGACTCCGCCGAACCGGCCTGGGCTGCCTTGTTACCGGCTACTCAGTAAACATAGGCACAACGCCGCGGGCCGCGATTATTTTCACTCGCCTGCGAGCGCGTCCCGCGCTGTGCGCGACTTAGCAAACATCGCGCACAACGCAGCGGGCCGCGATTATTTTCACTCGCCTGCGTGCGCGTCCCGCGCTGTGCGCGACTTACTTGCCGGCTTTATTAACCATGGCGTTCTTCGGCCACAGGACGCCCTGGTGCTCCGATGCGATCGGCCCCAGACCCTTGTAAACGAACTTCTGCACGCGCTGGCCGCGATAGGTCTCGGTGGTGAACAGGTTGCCTTTCGAATCGCTGGCGATGCTATGCACGGCGTAGAATTCGCCGGGCTGCCGTCCGCCATCGCCGAAGCTGGTCAAAACTTCGAGGGTGTCGCGCAACAGGATGTGGATTTCCTCGTTGGCCCCATCGGCCAGGAAAATGTATTTCTGCTGCGGGTCCTTCGAGAACACGATGTCCCACACCGATCCATCGCCCAAAGTGTTCTTGTTGAGGATCACTTCCTTGACGAAGGTCCCATCTGGTTTGAACACCTGGATACGATCGTTCACGCGGTCGCACACGTACAGCAGGCCGTCGTTCGATAGCTCGGCGCAGTGTACCGGATTGCGGAATTGCTGGGCGATCGGTGCGTTCGGATCGTACCGGCCAAGATTCGTGTCATCTGGGCGCTTGCCGTATGCGCCCCAGTGCCGCTTGTACTTGCCAGTATTGGCGTCGAACACGACCACGCGGTGATTACCGTAGCCGTCGGAGACGTACAGCTCGTCCGTCTTCTTGTCGATGAACAGCTTGGCGGGACCCTTAAGATTGTCCGGATCGTTGCTGCCCTTGCTCTGGCCGGGCTTGCCGATCTGCATCAGGAATTTTCCATCCTGGGTGAACTTCAGGACCATGTTGTCGTTGTAGTAGCCAGCGCCTGCGCCGGCTTCCGCCGCGGCAGTAGCAGCGGGATTGTCAGCAGCAGGAGCCGCTTTGCCCTGCTTGCCCCGCCCACCGGCAGGAGCAGCGCCTGGCGCGCGGCCGCGGCCGTTGCCACCGATCCAGACATTTCCCTTGTAATCGACGGTGATTCCGTGGTTCGAATCCGGCCAGTCGTAACCCTGGCCCGGGCCGCCCCAGTGGCCGATCAGATTGCCGGCTTCATCGAATTCCAGCACCGGGGGTGCCGGAACACAGCAGTTCGACCCAGGCGGATTCGTCGTCGCGTAGACTTCCTTGGCTTCGAGCGAGCCCTGACGATGGATGATCCAGATGTGATCGTTTGAGTCCGCCGAAACGCCGATGATATTTCCCATGATCCAGTGGTTGGGCATCGGCTTGGGCCATGCCATGTCCACTTCGAATCTGGGAGCCTGGACTCCACCCGCGGCTTCGACGGATGCCCTCCGTTCGAGCACCACGGAAGCTACGCCGAGTGCGCCGAGGAGCGCCAGGAAACCCGCACCCACATACAGGTTACGTTTCATAGTTGCCATCCCCTCCAAGGGATCTAAGCCACTATACATGATTCGCGCGACATCAGCTTGACCGCTTGTGCCGGGGTCGCTCGTTCGAATGGGGCTTTGAAGACTGGGTTGAACCCGAGCTGAATATCGAGGTTTCGCGCACGGCAGTGCGGTCTCCCGCAGGCGTTATTGTAGGCACAACTCGGCGAGACGTCTAGGAACAGCAAGTGACTAATTGGTATTCGGCGGTAATAACGTCGTCTAAGCAGTTATTTCCAGGGCAGTTGCTCTCAAGAGAAAACGATGGGCGAGGATCGGCCGAAATCGACCAGCACGCCGAGTTCGCGCCGGTCGGAGTCCGTCGGGCCGACCACTGCGTCCAGTTCGAAGTCGATGGTCCGGGTGGCGGCCGGCGAGCCCAGGGGCGGCACGGCGCAAACGTATTGGTGGTCCCCCGGAGACGCATAGGTTTGCGATGGCAGGCGTTCCCCATCGACCATCGCGGTCACCTGAAACGACGGCCGCGCGGCAGCGAGCGATGGAGGTACGTGGAAATAGAAGCGGAGCGTGGAGAGCTCGCCTGGCTGCGGCGCGGGCAGCTGCACTGAAAACCGGCGTTCGCTCCATCTCCAGGCGCCAAACTCAAGCTCGTGCCATCCCTGCAGCAGACGCAGGCTGGTGGCCCGGTCGGCCACGCGGCTTTCGAGGAGACAGAACGCCCGCGCGTCGCCACCGGTACTGACCGGATCGGATCCGGTCGTGTTCCCCAGCGCGCGGTATTCCTTCACGTCCCAGCCCGTGCGTCTCAGGATGCGCCGCAGCCCGGCCTCCGAAAAGATCCAGTAGTTGGTCTCGTCGCCATTGGTCTCGGCCTCGTCGAGAAGATACGCCACCGGGAGATCGCCGAAGCGAGTCTTCTTGTCCGGCGAGTAAGCAGCGATTCGGGTACTGAGGAAGCAATACCGCGATTTCTTGGCGAGCGCCTCGAGAATCGCATAGGGATTCTTCAAGTGATACAGGATGCCGAGCAGCAGGGTAAGACCGTAGTGCGGGTCCGGCAGGTCGATCCGCTCATCGAGATCCGCGGCCTGGATTTCGACTTTGGAACCGAGCGCGGCCTTCAGCGCTTCCACTCCGTACATATGGTTGTTGTTGGTGGGAGGATGATCGATCACACGAACCGGACAACCCAGCGACTCGAGGAAGAAAGCGACATCGCCGTCCCCGCAGCCGATGTCGAGCACGGTATCGTTCCCGGTCAACCCGCGAAGCGCCGGAAGCTGGCCCTTCAGGAACACGTCGAGCGAGGAGATGGAGCTCAGGGAGTCATACGGATACCAGTCGCCCGCGAGGAGACAAATGCGTTGCTTGACGCTCAACAGACGCTTGCGGAATTGGGCGGCCTGGTGGAGAAGTTCTGACTTTCGCATCGCGCGGGGGTAAACCCTTAGCGTAACTCGATCACTCGATCCATTCCTCACGGCGTCATTCACAGCGAAGCGCAATAACCGGGTCCACCTTCGCTGCGCGCCGGGCCGGAAGGTAGCTCGCGCCGAGCGACACCATCAGGAACACGACGGCGGCTCCCGCAAACACCGCCGGGTCTGTCGCTTTCACGCCAAAGAGCAGTTTGGATGAGAGCCGCGTGAGCGCCAGCGCCCCCGCCACGCCGGCGGCAATTCCCAGGCCGGCCAGCTTCAATCCCTCCGCGAGAATCAACGTGCAAATCTGGGCGAAACTTGCGCCCAGCGCATTCCGGACCCCGATCTCCTGGGTCCGCTGTGCGACCGAATACGCAATAACGCCGTAGAGTCCGACGGCGGCGAGCAGTAGCGCAACGGCCGCGAAGACGCCGATCAGCGACAGCGTCAGGCGGCGCTCGCCGAACGTATCGGAGATCAGGCGCTCGGCGGTGGTGATCTCGGTCACCGGCTCGTCGGGGTCGATCCTGGCGATCCGCGCGCGGACCGCGTTCGCGAGCAGCATGGGATCGCCTGAGGTGTGTACCAGAATGCCCATCCTCGGCCAGGTGCGCTGCGCATAAGGCATGTAAATCTCGGGTGTCGCGGGCATGGCGAACCCCGCTTCTCTTACGTCGCTGACGACGCCGACGATCTCCGTATCCAGCTCCGCCCTCGCCACCAGCAGGTGCTTCCCCATTGGATTCTGGCTGGGCCAGTAGCGTTGTGCCATGGTCTGATTGATGACGGCGACCAGCGGTGCGCCGTCTTTGTCGCGTTCCGTGAAGGTGCGTCCGCGGAGCAGATGCAGGCGCAGCGTTTCCAAATATCCAGGGGTTGCCGCTTGCCACAACGCGATGGGCCGCTGCGCGAATGGGAGCCGGGGCCGGTCGCTCGGCTGGAACGGGGCGAATAATCGGGCGGTCATGGGCGCTCCCAGGGCCGCGCCGGCCGAGAGCACGCCGGGCACCGTCCGGATGGCTTCGAGCGCCTGATCGAAGAACTGCGTACGACGGGCATCGGTCGGGTAGTGCGAGGAAGGGAGACTCACGCGCAGGCTCAGGACATTGCGCGGATCGAAGCCGGGGTCGAGGCCGCGGAGCGCGACGAAGCTGCGCAACAGCAGCCCCGCGCCGATCAGCAGCAGGACCGACAGAGCCACCTGCCCCACCACCAGGAGGCTTCTCAAACGAGGGCGCGCCGAGCCACCGGATCCCCGCTCGCCCTCGCGCAGAATGGTGTAGAGATTCGGCGTCGAGACATGCAGGGCGGGCATCAGACCGAAGAGAACTCCCGTGGCGAGCGAAATTCCGGCGCTAAAGATGAGCACGCGCCCGTCCCAATGGATCCTTCGCACATCGAGCGCGCCGGATTGGGCCACGCGCGCGAGCGCTGAGGTTCCCCACCAGGCCAGCAGTACTCCGAGGCTCCCGCCCGCCAAGGAGAGCACGGCGGACTCCGCGAGAAGATGGCCCATCAGCCGGCTGCGTCCGGCGCCCAATGCCGCCCGGATCGCGATCTCGCGTCCGCGGGCCGCGGCGCGGGCAAGCATCAACGCCGCCACGTTGGCGCACGCGATCAGCAGAACGAACCCGACCGCGGCCGAAAGCATGAGCAACTGGGTCCGGAACCCACTGACCTGTTGCTCTTCGAGCGGAACTGCATCCATGCGGCGGTCGGGATCGGCGTCCACCATTCCCGGATTCAGATGATCGTACTCGTGGCCCAAAGCCGTAAGCTCCGCGGCCGCCTGCCCGGCGCCGACTCCCGGATTCATCCGCGCGAGGAGACCGACGAACCCGGCTCCCAGCCGCATCTGCTGGGGAGTGAACATCGACATGGATTCGAGGTTAGCCACCCAGACGTCGGTTTTGGGATACGGCAGATCGAAATTCGCGGGCATGATGCCGATCACCGCGTACGATTTGTCATTGAGCGTAATGGCCTGGCCGACGATGCTGGGGTCTCCGCCGAATCTACGGATCCACAGCGGTTGGCCCAGCAGAACCGCCAGCGATCCGCCCGGGCGATCCTCCTCGGGAAGGAAATTGCGTCCGAGCGCAGGCTGGATTCCGAGGGTCTCCAAGAAGCTAGAAGTGACGATCGAAGCGGTCACCTGCTCCGGCTGCTCGATCCCGGTAAGGTTCAGCGTGTCCGCGCCATAGCCGGCAAAGCTTGAAAAAACGTGGTTGTGGCCGCGGAAATACTCATACGCCGGAACGGAAACCGGGCCTCCTTTCGGAATGCCGCGTTTAGGGCTCGAGCCGGATGGGATCACCAGCTGTTCAGAATGCGGGTAAGGAAGGCGCCGCAGTAGCAAGGAATCGACCACGCTGAAGATCGCGGTGTTTGCTCCGATGCCGAGGGCCAGCGTGAGCACGCAAACCGCGGTGAATCCGGGAGCTTGGGAGAGGCTCCGAAGTGCCACTCGAATCTGAGCGAACATCATCGTCTCCGATTGTACGGCCCCTGGCGTCCGGCCCCTGGCCCCTGGTTGTAACGCCCTTCGGTTGAGAATTTTCGCGATCGCCTAACACCAATTGGCGAGGTCAAAACTTCATGGCGCCCAGCGAACGCGATCGACTCATCATGCAGATGGTTCTCCAACTGGAGAAGCAATTTGGCAAGGGCGCGGTGGTACAACTAGGTTCCCGCAACGTTCTGCCGGTCAGCGTGATCTCCACGGGTTCGATTTCGCTCGACGCGGCGCTCGGCGTCGGCGGGTTTCCCCGCGGCCGTGTTACGGAAGTGTTTGGGCCGGAGTCGTCGGGCAAAACCACGATCGCGCTGCATTTGATCGCCCAGGCGCAGGCGGCCGGCGGCACGGCGGCATTCATCGACGCCGAACACGCGCTCGATCCAGGCTACGCCCGCAATCTCGGCGTGGACGTTGAAGCACTGCTGGTGTCGCAGCCGGACTGCGGGGAGCAGGCGCTCGAGATCACCAACGCTTTGGTTGCCTCGGGCGTGGTCGACGTGGTGGTGGTGGATTCGGTCGCCGCCCTGGTTCCCAAGGCGGAGCTCGAAGGCGAGATGGGCGATAGCTTCATGGGCCTGCACGCGCGTCTGATGTCGCAGGCGATGCGCAAATTGACGGGAGCCTTGTCGCGCGCCAACTCGTGCCTCATCTTTATCAACCAGGTACGCGAGAAGATCGGGGTCGTGTTCGGGAATCCGGAAACGACCACCGGCGGCCGCGCCCTGAAGTTCTATTCCTCGGTCCGGGTCGAGGTCCGCCGCATCGCATCGCTCAAGGACGGCGATCAGGTCATCGGCAATCGAACCAAGATCAAGGTGGTGAAAAACAAGGTCGCCGCTCCGTTCCGCGAAGTCGAGGTCGATATTCTTTACGGGCAAGGAATTTCCGGCGAAGCGGATCTCCTGGATCTTGGAGTTGCGCAGGGCGTGGTCGAAAAGAGCGGGTCATGGTTCAGTTTCCAGTCCGAGCGTATCGGCCAAGGGCGGGACAACGCACGAATGTTTCTACGGGAGCACCCCGAAATTCGCACACGCCTCGATTCCGCGCTTCGCGAAAAGCTCGGGCTCCCCAAACCGGATTCTGCAGCCAAGGCGCCTGCATCGGAACCTGCTCGCATTGCCGCTCAAACGGCGTAGGGCGGATATCATGTGTGCTGAGAAAGCCTAAGTCTCATGCGCGCTTCTGAAAAAAGTCAAAGGCTAAGGTCGGCCACCGATTAGCGGCGATAAACGCTGATTCGCGACGGCAAAGACTTTGTTCTCAATCGGCGTTCATCTGTGTTCATCAGCGGCCTAGGAAGTCTTTTCAGCATTCCGCAAAGGCCGGTCACGATATCTTGTCGGCAAGGACTCCAGCTAGGATTCTTTTGGCAGTTGCAGGCAACCCGCTCCGCGGTGTCTAATGCACCTTTGACCACTATCTCTACCGCTGGGTCCCCGGACTTCTCCGAAAACCGGTTTCTGCACTGGATTTGTGCGGCCATGGCCGCAACCGTCGTGATCGACGGCTATCGTCCGGAACGCGTCTTCGACTTCGGCCTGGAGAACGTCTGCGTCACCGCCTGCCTGGTGCTTCTGTTCGCAAGTTACCGCCGCTTGCCGCTTTCCGATCTCTCCTATTTACTGATACTCGTGTACCTTGCAGTGCACGAGTGGGGCGCCCATTACAAATACTCCGACGTTCCGCTGGGCGAGTGGATGAAGGGCTGGTTGCACACACAGCGGAATGACTACGACCGGGTGGCCCACTTCAGCTTTGGCCTCCTGCTTGGCTATCCGATGCAGGAGGTATTCATACGCGGGGCGCGCGTCACGGGCTCCTGGCGGTACTACCTGCCGGTCGAAGCAACCCTCGGGTTTAGCGCGATCTACGAGATGTTGGAGGCCGCCTTCGCTTCGGTTCTCAGCCCGCAGCGGGGCGAAGAGTTCGTAGGCATGCAGGGCGACATCTGGGATTCGCAGGAAGACATGTTCATGGCCGGCTTGGGCTCGATTGCCGCCATGCTGATTCTTTACTGGGTGCGCAAACGCCGCGCCGCTACTTTAGCGGTGCGAGCCGCCGAACAGATCGCCACCGCTTCGAAGTAGGTTCCCCTCGCGCTGCGACGCTCCTAAGTTCGCCTTTACCGGCGACCTTTCAACATCCGTTTCGTGTGCGCGACCGGGAGTTACCTCCTGGAACCCGCCGGAACACGACGGAGTAGCGACGCGACCTGTTCGTGAACGGATTCCGTCATGGCCTGACGGTCCCGCAACGTCAGGTCCTTGGTGGGCAGCGGATCGCCGATCCGCAACCGGACGTGGCCCGGATGAAACACGGTGCCGTGCATAGGCAGGATCTCGCGGGTGCCGATGATCGCGATGGGAACCAACGGCACCTGGGCCTTGATCGCGATGTACGCCGCGCCTTCCTTGAAGTCGTGCAGCGCGCCGTCGGCGGAGCGTCCACCTTCTGGAAAAATCAGCAGCGAAATCGAACGGCCCCGGATCGTCTCGGCCGCGAGCATCAGAGTCTTGACGGCCGCTCGCGGATCTTCCCGCGGCACGGGAATGTGACCCGCCTGGGCAAGATGCGTCCCAAGAAATGGAATCTTGAAAAGCCCTGTTTTCGCCAGGAAGCGGAATTGGACCGGGATGCGTGAGAGCGCCACCAGCGAATCCACATAGCTCAGGTGGTTCGACGCGAAGACATAACTCGCCTCAGGTTCGATCTTCTCCAGGCCCTCGACCGTCACTCGGACTCGGGCAAAAAACAGTAGCGATCGCGACCATCCACGCGCGATGCCGATCGCTGTCCGGCCGGTTTTGTCGATCAGCGAAGCGACCACACTGAGAGTCCCGCAAAAGATCGTTGACAGCGCGAACAGCGGAAGGACGATCACGTAGGTCCAGAGCAACGCCATCAGTTCATTGTATGAGCGGAAACCAGGCCGTGACCGTAAGGGAGATGTGTGAAATCAGGACCATTTCTGTCTCTCGGCTTGAACCAAGTGGCCTCGGGCTTCCCCCACCAGGAACAAAGATCCGGTAATCACCACGACGTCGTCCACCGACGCACCGGCGCGCATCAGCGCCAGGGCCTCCGCGATGGCCGGCGCAGTTTCTCCTCGTTCCGCAAGCTCCGCCAGGGCTTCCGGCCGAAGAGCGCGGGAGGAATCCGCCGCGGTGAAGATCAGCTCGTCGGCGAGTGGACACAGGATGCCGGCGATCTCTTCCACGGCCTTATCGCGCATCGCGCCGTAGATCATCCACAACTTGCGATGCGAATAGAACCGCCTGAGATACTCCGCCAAAGCGCGTGCGCCGGCAGGATTATGGGCGCCGTCCAAGATGATATCGGGGTTCGGAGCCACGTGTTCCAGACGGCCCGGCCACCGGGCTTCGGAAATTCCCCGGGGAGGCGCGCCCAGCGTTTCGAGAACCATGGCCGCGGTAATCGCGTTTTGCACTTGATGCTCGCCCGCGAGCGGACAAACGAGTCCCGAGAAACGGCTACCGCGCGCGTCGATTTCGAGATCGCGTACCGGAAATTCGTCGGCGCGCCTCACCCGGACTCCCAGCTCCCGTGCCCGCGCCCCCAGGACTCCATCCGCTTCGGCCCTCTGATGCGCGAAGACGGCCGGAACTCCGGCCTTCAGGATCCCCGCCTTTTCCGACGCGATCGCCTGGATTGTGTGGCCGAGATAGATTTCATGATCGAAATCGATCGCGGTGATCGCGGTGACGGCCGGCTCGACCACGTTGGTTGCATCCAGCCGTCCGCCGAGGCCCACTTCCACCACGGCAGTTTGCACGCCCAACTCGCGGAACAGCCAAAACCCCATCGCGCTGACGGTTTCGAAATAGGTCGGATGGCAATCCAGGTCAAGTTCTTCCGCCGTCTTGTGGACCACTTCAAAGGCCTGGCGGAATTGTTCGGGCGTGACCGGAACGCCGCCGATCCGAATTCGCTCGGTCGGTTCCTGGAGATGCGGTGAAGTGAAAAGTCCGGTTCGAACGCCCGACGCGCGCAAGCCGGCCTCGATCATGGCGCAGGTGGATCCTTTGCCATTGGTCCCGGCGACGTGCGCCACGCGGAAGGACCGCTCAGGGTTGCCGAGGGCGGCGAGCACCGTTTGAATCCGTTCGAGACCCAGCTTCACCGTCTTGATCTCATTCCCCAGCGAGTAGAGGAACTGGACCGAATCCGGATAGGTCATGAAGTCGTGTCGAGGCATGAGGAGTGTCGAAAAATGCGGCGCTTCGAGCGCAGCCTCCCAAAGCAGGCGCTTCTCTAAGCCTCCTGCCGATCAGCCACCAACGCAACGCGCTGCTGTTCACTTCGACGGTAGACAAACCAGGCCGTGCCGATAACGGCAGCGGTTCCTGCTGCCAGCTTTCCTTCAAACAGCCAAACGTGCTTTACGTCAGATGTCGGTACTACCGAGCAAACGATCGCCAGCGCCGTCATGGCCCATCCGCTGAGAGCGGTGATGCGTCTCCCCGCCTTCCAGGAGCTGCCAAAAATGTAGACGTAGGGCAGGAATCCGGCGATGACCATCAGCGATACCAGCTCCTGATACGCCGCGCGCATGGTATCGCCGAGTTGGATCACGACCAGCAGAAATGTCGCGACTACGCCCAGGACCAGGATCGAAATATAAGGTGTTCCCCATCGCGGATGGATCTTGCCGAAAGCCTTGGGAAGGAGCGAATCGACTCCGGCCGCGAACGGCATCCGCGAAACGGACGCGCCCATGCCGCCGAATCCGCCGATTGCCGTCGCCAGCACCAGGAGCGCGAACATGGGCGTGATCCAGGCGATGTGCAAGACTTGCGAGACCACTTCGCCGCCCTGCGCCAGCCCATTCAACTCGCTGATCTTTTCCGGGGCCAGAAATACCAGCAGAGCCATCGTCGTACCGGCATAAAAAACCGTCGCGAAGAGAGACGCGAGGGCCGCCGCCCGCGGCAGGGTTCGTTCCAGATTCCGGATCTCGCCGCCCATGTTCCCTGCGAGCTCGATTCCGGTCATTGCATAGGCGATGGATGCCCAGAAATTCACCGTGCTCCAATCCCAATGGGGCACGATATTCATGTGCGTAGCCGGGCCGCGCTTCACCCACACGATCGCCGCGAACCCGATCAACAGAGCGCCGATGGTCCAGGTGGCGATCCCGCCCAGATTTTCGGTCCACTTGCCAATCTTCATCCCGACCAGATTCGTGCCGAGCGCGATCCAGATGGCCGCGAGGGACGCGATCAGAACGAAACTCCGGCTGTCGGCCAACGGCGCGTATGCGGGCCCGAACATGTATGCGGATGTGCTCATGTAGAACATTGCCGCGCTGGGGAACCAGAAGGCGATGCCCATCCAATAGATCCAGAAGGCCAGGAATCCGTGCCAGGGCCCGAAATCATTGCGGGTCCACAGATACAGGCCCCCTGGGCCTGGATATTTCACGGCCAGGACGGCGGTCGCGATTGCGAGAGGAACCGCCAGGAGGAAAGCGGCCAGCAGCCACAGCGTTATGGAACCGGGACCGGCATGCGCCGCCGCCGGCAGCCAACGCGTGCCCACCATGATCGCGATGGAGAAAAGCGTGACGTCGCGCAGTCCCAGTTCGCGCCGGAGGGCTGGCTCTTCAGTATTGGTCACGTCTTCACACACCGGGCTTCCCACGCCGGTCTTCGCACACCGGAGCCCGCCCGTGATGCTATCTTACGCGGTCTCGTATGGGAACTTGTACATCGATCCCGGCGTCCAAGCCTATAATCACCTAAAACCAATGAGGACCCCATCGATTCTACTCTTCGTCTGCTTCGCGGCCGCCATGAACGGTGTCGATTTTAATCTGCGTACGGTGGACGGTTTGGGCCGACCGCTCGCGGGCGTTGCAGTTGAAGTTGGGTGCGCGGCGGAGGCGAAGGAAGTGAAATCTTTCAAATACACTTCCGGCCAGGACGGGACGGTTCGAGGAAGCTACGACCCAGCGGTTTGCAGGCCCCGCTCCGTCAGTGTGCAAAAGCAGGGATACCAGAGTTATTTCTCTGGGTTTCGAGAGAAATATGTCCTGGGGCGCCTTCTTGACGTGCAGGAGGTAAAGCGTGTTGCGCTGCTGACGGGTAATGAGCAGGAGGGCGAGCTTCGGGAGCTACTTGCGGGCGACCTTTCGGCCGCAAGCGATAAGTTCCGAACGGCCCTGTTCTATTACGAGAGGCAACTACGCGCATCCTTGCGGAATCTTGCGAGGGATCCCTTTGTTACCTTGGCCGCTAGGGAAATTCTCGTCACGATAGCCGACTCCGCCGACCTTCGTCTTGTCGTATCCCTGGACACTCCGGCTGCGGCCTCTGTCTTGCCCGACCGATGGCGGTATGCAGTTGCGACGGCGCTGACCGCTCCTGAGGATGAAAGCGAATGGACCTTCCTGCGGCGATGCGCTTTAAACGAGTTCAATGATCGCTGGGTAGATGCGGGAGCGATCCAAACGTTGAAAGTCATCGCATCGGCGCGAAGCGAATCAATCCTGGTCGAGGTTCAAGAGCAAAACACGGCTCAAGCGCAGCGCGTCGCCAAGGCTCTCGAATACGTCAGATCGGGTCCTCCCGCGCTTTCAGGCCCGGACCTTCAGGATTTGGGGAAGCGCGCGGCTGGCGTAATTGCAGTTGGGACTTGGCAGGACAACGCTGCGCCGCGATTCAACGAGGCCGGCGACAAGGCACTTCTTGACTTTCATTTCCAGGCAGGAAGCGATTATCTGACCTATACCGCAACATTTCACCGCATAGGCAACGTCTGGATATTTCGCGGGGCGCGTGAGACGGGTCAGGCGTTCCGCGAAAGTGGCGTGTACCATGCAAAATGAGACCCCTCGATTAGCGTGGGGCGAGCCAGGCCGCAATGGCTTCTTGCCGATCCGGGCCGAACGTCAAAACGCCGCCTCCGCACGGAACCTCAAGCGAGTACGACAGGTGACCGCCGCAAACGCGTCATACCGCACCTCTGCCGCGGTGTGACACCGTTTTGAGCGCTATAGTCGAGACATAGACCGATCAAATCCCCCGAAAACCGGGGGTTAGACTTTTTTCGGAGCCGAGGCGTCTTTATGAACGGAGCCCAGAGTTGATCTTTCGCGAGGTCGAGGATCGCGACCTGATCGCCCAGGCGGGGCGAGGGAACGTCGACGCCTATAACGTTCTCGTCTCGAGGTGGGAGAAACGTGTCTTTAATTACCTGCTGCGACTGGTTTCGAACCGCGAAGACGCCCTCGACGTCAGCCAGGAAGTGTTCTTGAAAGCCTACCAAAACCTGCCTAAACTCGCGGACCCGGAACGTTTCACCGCCTGGCTGTTCCGAATCGCGCACAACGAAGCGTTTTCACTGTTGCGCCGTCGGCGTCCGGAGAGCGATCTGGCGGACGTGCCGCGGCCATCCCAATCCGGGAACCTGCTGCCGATCGAGCTGTCGCTTGCGGTCGAAAGCGCGTTGCGCGTCCTCAGTGAAGACCAGCGCGAAGCCGTGCTGCTGAAGGTCTACCAGGGCTTCAAATTCGACGAGATGGCGGAAATCCTGGGCTGCCCGGTGTCCACCGTCAAATCCCGTCTCTATACCGCCCTCGACTTGTTGAAATCCACCTTGGCGCCTGCGGTCGCGGGTGGGCGGGCAACGTTCCGCGAGGGGCTGCGAGGTGAATCATGAGTTGCACACTGAACGATCAAAAACCCGATTGGAAAGCCTATGCGCTCGATGAGCTGGACCCCGTCGCGCGCCGTCAGGCTGAGATTCACGCCGCGGCCTGTGCGGAGTGCCACGAAGAGATCGCGAGCTTGCGGCTTACCCTGAACGCTCTCTCGAACTTGCGCGAAGAGGAGATTCCGCGCCGCATCGCCTTCGTTTCGGATAAAGTCTTTGAGCCTCGCTGGTGGCAGGGCCTCCTGCGTCCGTCCTTCGCGGCATCCTTTTCCGCGGCGGGCCTGATCGCTGCGGCGATTCTGGTGCATGGATTCATACGGCCGATGGCGCCGGTCCCGGCCCCGATCGACACCGCGGTCCTACAAAGACAGATGGAACAGCAAATCGAAAAGCAAGTGGCGGCGCGTGTGAGGGGCGATGTTTCCCAGCAGATCAATGAGGCGGTGACGAAAGCCGTCGCCCAAACCGAGCAGCGCGAGGAGCAAAAGACCGCAGCCGTGCTTGCCGCCACGGAAAAACGCTATACCGAACAACGCCGCGCCGATTTCGCCACGGCCGCCGCGAATTACGACATGCTGTCCAAGCAGCTAACCAAGATGTATGCCGTGAATACCGGGGTTGGAGTTCGATAATGAAACACTTTTTTTGGCCGTGCCTCCTCCTTGCCGTTACCTTCTCCGCGGGTGTTTTTTCAGCGCACGCCGAGGACTTGCCGCGCGTGAACCGAAGCATGATCGTCACGATGGAAAAGAGTCTCGATAGCCGCGTGGTGCAGTTATGGGACGACGATCCTTTCGTGTTGCTCGGGCCCACGCGCGGTGTTTATTTGGAAGGCTACGGAGCCGTGTTCACCACCGAGGTCAATCTCGCCACCGGACCCACCATGATGATGCAGTTGCAGCTGAGCAAGGATGAGATCGAGCGGCACCGGCAAAAGAAAATCAAACGGGTGCCCGAACTGATCGCCGCCATGCGGCAGGCGCTGGTGGCCTCGGCTGCTTCGCTCGATCCCGTGCCGGCGGACGAGCACATCGTCGTTGTGGCGTTCCTGTCGCGCTATCCGTGGGAAGACGTGTCTGGGCTTCCGGTCCAGATCACCATGCAGGCGCAGAAGAAGAAGTTGCTCGACGCGCAGCGCTCGGGCGGCGCGGGTTTGGAAGCCGCCATTCGCGTGACCGAGTACTAATTCTCCATGCGGCTAGGCGAGATTCTCATCGAGCGGCGTCTGATCACGCAGGAGGATCTCGACCGCGCGCTCGAGCTTCAACGCGAGCGCGGCGATAAGCTGGGAAAGATCCTGGTGGATCTGGGCTTTATCGCGATGCGCGACGTGCTGGCCGCGCTCTCGGAACAGTTGCAGGTGCCGCTGCTCGCGCTCGACGGCCCGCCCGCCACATCGCCTGAGACTGAAACGCTCTCCCCCAGGTTCCTGCGCCAATTCCGCTGCATGCCGGTGGCGCTCCACGACCACACGGTCACGCTCGCCATGGCCGATCCGCTGGACTTCGAAACGCGATCGACCGTCGCCGCCTGCACCGGACTCACGGTGCGTCCGGGCCTCGCCGCGGAGCAGGAGATCCTCGACGCGATCGATCGCTATTACGGACAGGACGCCAAGAACGAAACGGATTTCGCCCTGACCGCGGGCGAGGCGGCCGAAGACTTGGAACACCTGCGGGACATGGCGAGCGAAGCGCCGGTCATCCGCCTGGTGAACGCGATGGTCGCCCAGGCGGTGGAGAAGCGCGCCAGTGACATCCACATCGAGCCATTCGAGAAAGATTTTCGCGTTCGATATCGCATTGACGGAGTGCTGGTGCCCCAGGAACCGCCGCCCCGCGAACTGAAGGCCGCGATCATTTCGCGTGTGAAATTGATGGCCCGTCTGAATATCGCCGAACGCCGGCTGCCCCAGGACGGGCGCATCAAGATCAAATCGCTTGGCCGCGAAGTGGACCTCCGCGTTTCCACGCTTCCGACGCTCTATGGCGAGAGCGTCGTCATGCGTTTGCTCGATCGCTCCGCTGGCGATTTCTACGATCTCGAAAAGCTCGGCTTCGATCAGCACATGCTTTCGCGCATGGAGTATTACACCTCGCTTCCGCACGGCATTCTGCTGGTCACCGGGCCCACCGGCAGCGGGAAATCCACCACGCTCTACTCCGCGCTCAAGCGCATCAACCTGGCCGACAAGAAGATCATCACCATCGAGGATCCGGTCGAATATCAGATGGATGGGATCAACCAGATCCACGTCAATCCGCAGATCGGTCTAACCTTCGCCGCGGGGCTGCGCCACATCGTGCGTCAGGATCCGGACGTCATCATGGTCGGCGAAATTCGCGACCGCGAGACCGCCGACATCGCGATCCGCGCCGCGCTGACCGGGCACTTCGTGTACTCGACCCTGCACACCAACGACGCTCCCAGCGCGATCGCGCGGCTGACCGATATGGGCATCGAGACGTACCTGATTACTTCCTCGGTGGTGGCCGTGCTCGCCCAGCGCCTGGTGCGCGTGATCTGCGATCGATGCAAAGTTCCCGACGGCACGGCGGTGACTCCGGACGGCGAAACCATCCAGGTTTTTCGTGGCGCGGGCTGCGAGCATTGCTTCCACACTGGATACCGGGGCCGCCTCGGGATCTTCGAGCTCATGGAACTCGATGAAGAGCTGCGCTCGATCATCATGCGAAATGAGGATGCCAGCGAGATCGCCGGCACGGCGCGCCGTCACGGGATGCGCAACCTGCGCGAGGACGGATGGATGAAGGTGCGCCGCGGTGTCACTTCGGTGGAGGAAGTCATGCGGGTGACTCAGGAGTTTTGATGGCAACCGCATTTCATTTCCGGGCCGTCGCGTCGGATGGCAAGCTGCGCACCGGCACGATCACCGCCGAGGACGATAAGCAGGTCGCGCGGGAGCTCAAGCGCCAGGGGCTGATCCCGGTTTACGTAGGCACGGAACAAAAAGCCGGATTCGAACTGAAGCTGCCGGTTTTCACCCGCCACGCGCGCCGCGACGTTCTGTTCTTCACCCAAGAGCTTTCGACGCTGCTGAATGCCGGGATTCCTCTCGACCGCGCGCTGTCGATCACGGCGGAACTCGCCCACGGGGGCTCCTTCCGTCCGTTGGTGCTCGATGTGGTGCGCGTCCTCAAAAGTGGAAAATCGCTGGCGGACAGTCTGGCCACTCACCCCGCGCACTTTTCCGAGCTGTATATCAACATGGTGCGGGCGGGCGAAGCCTCCGGATCGCTAGCGACCGTTTTCGAAAGGCTGGCCGAGTTTGAGCGCACGCGCGACGATTTGCGCAGCTACATCATCAGCTCCCTCATTTATCCCGGCTTGTTGACTATAGTGGGCCTGGCGTCGATTTTCATCTTGCTCAATTTCGTGGTGCCGCGTTTCGCCACCATCTTTTCGGATCCTCACATGAAGATCCCGACGCCCACGCTCATTCTTCTGAACGTGAGCAAGGTCGTGCAGGCCTATTGGGCCCCGGCAGCGGTCGCGCTGGCCGTCGCATGCGTCTCGCTTTTCACCTACATCCGAACGGCCGCCGGCCGGCTCTGGTGGGATTCCACGCGGCTTCGCGTGCCCGTGCTGGGCGACGCGTTGCGCAAGGCGGAAACCGCCCGATTCGCGCGGGCGATGGGAACGCTGGTGATGGCTAGCGTGCCGCTGGTGCAGGCGATCGGCATCTCGCGCGGCATTCTGAATAACCTGCGGATCGCCGGTTCTCTCGAACAAGTGGCTCAGGGTGTAAAGCGCGGCGAAGGCATCGCGACGCCCTTGCAGCGTACCGGAGAATTTCCGCCGCTCGCCAGTCACTTGTTGAGCGTCGGCGAGGAAACCGGCCACCTGGACGCGATGTTCAATCGCATGGCCGACGTGTATGAGGGCGAGACGCGCACGGCCATCCGCCGTTTTACTTCGCTCTTTGAGCCTCTGATTATCCTGGTGATGGGCCTGATCGTGGGCACGCTGGTTCTCAGCATGATGCTGGCCATCACAAGCATCAACGACGTTGCTATATAGACCAATGACGCGGTGTAAATTATGACGAAAACTCCCAATCGCAGGCGGCAATCCGAGCGCGGAATCACGCTGATCGAAATGCTGGTGGTGGTGACCATCATCGCGCTGTTCGCGGCGCTGGTGGCGCCTCGCATGATCGGCAAGGCGGACGCGGCGCGCCACACGGCCGCCCGCGCGCAGGTCAACTCATTCATGACGGCCCTCGGAGCCTATAAGCTCGACACCGGAACCTATCCGCTCACCGACCAGGGTCTGCAAGCGTTGCGGGTCAAGCCGGAGGGCAGTACACAGTGGGCCGGTCCCTATCTGCCGCAGGATATTCCCCTGGACCCCTGGGGCCGTCCTTATCTCTACAAGTATCCGGGCGAGCATGGCGACGAGCCGGATGTCGTATCGCTCGGCGCCGATGGGGCCCCCGGTGGAGACGGAAATAATTCCGACATCGTCAGTTGGAGTAACAAATAGCCAGCCCGCAAAGGGTGCGGCGGCACCCTCATTTCAGTCAAGCAACAATGCCGCCGCACTCCGTTTTGCGGGCGATTACTTAGGAGACCGATCCGCCATGCAGGCAGTTTCATATTTTCATCACGAAGGGCGCCCTGCGGAACCGGAGTTGAGCCGGCCAGGCCGGGCCCGCCGTACGCGATTCGGCGAGCGCGGCGTCACTCTGATCGAGTTGCTGATCGTCGCGGCCATCGTCGCTTTAGTGGCCGGGCTCAGCTTCCCCTCGGTCGCCTCGGGCGTCGATTCGCTCCGCCTCCGTTCGAGTTCGAATGCGATCGTCAGTTTCCTCAACACCGCGATTGATCGCGCCGAGCGCCGCCAGCAAGTGATCGAAATCTGGATCTCGCCGCGCGAGAGCGCCATGATCGCCCGCGCCCCCGGCGAGGAATTCGTACAGCGCTTGGACATTCCCGAGCCGATTCACATTGTCTCGGTGCAGCCGGCGGCCGAAATAGATCCCCAAGAACCGCGCCGGTTTCTTTGTTATCCGGGCGGCACGGTTCCGCGTATTGGCATCGAAATCGCCAACCAGGCCGGGCGGCGCCGTATGGTGAGCGTCGATCCCATCACCGGGGTACCTCGCTCCGAATGGGAGCAGCCTTGATTCACTTTGCGAGGATAGTATCGGCCGCCGTTCCACCGGTAGACCCTCACGCCGTGGAAATGTCTCGCGGCGCGAAGCCGCCGCGTAATCGCCGGCGAGGCTTCACCTTGATCGAGGTCCTGGTCGCGTCCCTCATCATGGGGATCGCCGTTTCGGGGATCTTGAGCGGACTCGCGGCCGCCTCCCGCAATGCGTCGCGCCTTACCGCCTACGATCGCGCCACTTTGCTCGCGCGGGAGCAAATGGACCAGTTGCTCGCCGATCCGAAAGCCCCTCGCAATGTTCTGCTCCAAGGCGCGTTCGATCCGGCCCTGGTGGGCGGTGCAACGGCCGGGTGGCGCGCGCGTGTCACGGCATTTGAAGCCGTTCCAGGCGCGAGTCCGGGCCGATGGTGTGTCGACCGCGTCGCGCTTGAGATCTGGTGGATCGACGGCCAGACCACTCACAGCTTTTCGCTCGAAGGATTCCGCCGCGGCATTCTGCAAGCCGGAGATCCGCCGCCGGGAGAGTACCCGTCCGGAGGCGGCCTGTGAGCGCAAAGGGCGCGGCGCGCGCCACAAAACCGGGCAGGAACACGGTCGCGCCGCGCTCCGTTTTGCGCGAGTTCCTCAATAGACGCGGTTCCACGCCGCTCGATGCCCGTGGCAAGGCGCTGCCGATCCATGGCTGCGCGCGCCGCAGGCCGGAGGCCGGCGTCACATTGATCGAGCTGATGATCGCCATCACGCTGGTGGCGGCCCTATCCGTGGGGATGCTGATGGCCATGCGCACCAGTCTCGTCACGCTCGAGAAAGTCGACAACCGGCTTCAGTTCAATCGCCGCGTGATGAGCGTGGAGCAGATCGTGTCTCGTGAAATTGGCGGTGTCATCCCCGTGGTGGGTCTGTGTTCGGCCCCTGGCGCCGCCGCCGCCGGGCGCGCCGTGTTTCAAGGAAATCAGGAAACTCTTCATTTGGTGTCGTCTTATTCGCTGTCCGAGGGCGCCCGCGGCTTTCCCCGCATAGTCGAATTTCAAGTCATGCCCTCCGAAGGCGGATGGGTGCGGCTGGTGATGAACGAGCATCCCTACACCGGCCCCGCGAGCACGGCGCCATTTTGTTTCAATATGCTTCCCGTCCCGGCGCAGGCGACCCCTTCCTCGCTGATTGTTGCGGACCGCCTGGCCTATTGCCGCATTTCCTATCGCGAAATCAACCGGGATGCGCCGCGCGAGGGAAATTGGGTTGGGCTTTGGAACGAAACCAATCTGCCTTCCGCCGTGCACATCGAGATGGTTCCACTTGCGTCCGATGCGGCGCAGTTGCCGCTGGTGAGTGTGACCGTGCCGATTCACGTCACGTTGGATGTCGGGGCGCCCTATAACGATGCCAACTTTTGAGGAACTCGCCCGCACAACGGAGCCTCGCTCGGGGAAGACGGTTAGAGTTCCCGCTAGTTTGGAGGGCCTCGCTGGCCCTGTGCGGGCTTCTAAGGAACTCGCCCGCACGACGCAGCCTGGCGCGGCGGATCGGACCGGGTTCCTTCATCGTTTGGTGGGCCGCGCCGGCCCTGTGCAGGCTTCTGAAAAACTCGCGCAAAACCCGCTTCGAGTGAACTCCGTCTGGCGCGATCATTTGCTTCCCGCGGCCCGGGGTGCGCGCCATACCCCTTGCGCTTTCGAGAATCATGCGCAAAAGCCGCTTCAGGTGAACTCCGCGCGGCGCCGGCGTTCGAAGGGCGGGGCCCTCCTGATGGTGCTGTGGCTATCCGCGGCCCTGGCCGCCATCGGATGGTCGGTATCGACTACCGTGCGCGCCGAAACCGAACGGGTTGGCAGTGCGGCCGATGGCTTGCGCGCCTGGTATCTGGCCTCGGGAGCGGTTGAACGAGGCATCCAGTGGATGCTCTGGGCTCCCGAGGACCATCGCAATCCGGATGGCTCGCCGCGCTTCTGGGCCTACAATCAGCCCCGGTTGTACATGTCCTTCCCCTCCGGCTCGGCCGTGGTCGAGATGATTCCGGAGCAGGCCAAAATGAACATCAACTCAGCCAGCGCCGATCAACTGTACAAACTGGTCCTCATCGTAAGCGGCAACCCCGCGACGGCCAGCCAGATCACCGCCGCGATCCTCGACTGGCGCAGCCCCTCCGGGAGCCCCACCCTGTTCGACCAATACTACTTTTCGTTCAGTCCGACTTTCCGGTCCCGCCACGCGTCTTTTGAACAGATTGAAGAATTGCTGCTGGTCCGTGGAATGACTCCCGAGCTGTTCTATGGCAATTACGTCTCCGACGCGGATGGCCGCTTGTACGCGAGCGGCGGCCTGCGCGACTGCCTCTCCGTGTGGGGTTCGAGCGGCCCTTACGACGTCAACGGAGCGAGCCCTGCTCTGATGGAGTCGATGGGCGTGCCGCCCGGAGCGGTGGCAGCGATCGTGGAACGCCGCCGCGTTCAGCCCTTCCGCAGCATGGGCGAATTGCAGGGGTTCGGGCCACTGCCGGGCATGGGCATCGGGGGAAACGTGATCTGGACTCTTCGCGCCACTGCGCGCCTGCGCCGCCCGGACGGTTCGCCCTCCGATACGGTGCGCACCGCGGCGGCTGTCGTGAAGTTGCTGAACGTCAAGACCTACCCCTTGATGCCGCTGCATGTTCTGCGCTGGTACGACGACGCCTGGTCCCAAACGGCGGTGGCGCCGTTCGCCGGCATGCCGCGCGCGGCCGGAAACGTGGCTCCTGCAATCTTCGCGCGCGGAGCCGGAATGCCCGGTCAGCCGGGCGGCGTTGGAGCTGTTTCTCAGTGACACACACCCGGCAACCGTCGAGAGGGGAGCCATGATCCCGGCACAACTGCGCAAGTGGGTCGCCTTTGGCAGCGGCGTGGGCATTGAGGTGGAAGGTCCCGCCGGCCACGAATCGCTTCACATCGCCGCCGTCCGCGTGCGCCCGAACGGTGCGCGGGTCCTCGACCGGTTCACGGTCGAGGATTTTCCGCATCAGGCGGCGGGCGTGTGGGGCACGGACTACGCGGCATTCCTGCGCAAACTCGGTTTGAGCTACGTGGTGGCCACCGTGATTCTTCCGCGCCGCGATGTGATCGTGCGCCAGCTCTTGCTGCCGGGGATCGCCGACAAGGACCTCGCCGCCGCCGTCCAGTTTCAAATGGACGGGCTGCATCCGTACGCGGAGGACGACGTGGTCTCGAGTTGGGCGCGTCTGCCCGGTAGCCCGGCCGTGATGATCGCGATCGCGCGCCGGGGGGTCGTCGATCGTTACGCGGCGCCTTTCGCCGAAGCCGGAATCAAGATTGCGTCGTTCACCTGTTCGGCCAGCGCCCTCTACTCCGCGCGGCGGCTCTATGCGCCGGCGGCGCCCGGAACCGGAGTGCTGGCGAGCGAGTGGAGAAACGGCGCGGTGGAATTCTACGGGGAAAGCCAAGCTCATCCTGTGTTTTCCGCCAGTTTCGAATTACCTCCGGAGCGGGCCTCGGCGCTCGCGGCCGCCGAACTGCGGCTCGATCCGGAGACCGAACCGCAAACGTTTCAGGGCTTGCTCGAAAAGAGCCTACGCGGAAACGGCCATCCCAAAGATGGTCTGGCGGAAGACACATCGGCGCTTCCCTACGCGGCTGCCCTGGCTTCGGCGTGCCCGCATCTGTCCTTGTCGCTGAATCTTCTGCCCGCGGAACAGCGCCAATCCAGCTCGCGCATGGTGTGGGTTCCTTCGGCCGCCTTCGGCTTGGCGGTTCTGATGTTAGCGGGCGCGCTGCTCGCCTTGCCTGGGCTCGAAAACCGCCGGTATTTGAGATCGTTGCAGCAAGAGATCGCCAGGACGGAGCCTGCCGCCAATCGTTCGATCGCTCTCGATCGCGAGGTGGATACGGCGCGCCAGCGCATCGCCCTGCTCGATCAGATCCGCGGCCGGGCCAAGGCCGATATGGACGTGCTCAACGAGCTTACGCGCATTCTCCCGCCACCCACCTGGGTCAACTTGCTCGAGATATCCCGTACGCAGGTGCAGATTGCGGGCGAAACGGACCAGGCCGCGCCTCTATTGAAAGTGATCGACGCATCCCCGTTGTTTGAAGCCTCTGAGTTCGTCATGCCGCCGGCGCGCTCCGCGTCCGGCGAGATTTTCCGCATTCGCACGAACAGGGAGGCGGGCAAATGAGCGCCCGAGGAGCGGAATGACGCTCGAGCCGCGCGATCGCCGCGCCATCGGAATCCTCGCTGCCGCCGTGGCGCTGATCTTGATCTACGTCCTCTGGCCCGCCGGCTCGGTCCCCGCCGTCGTCGCCCCCGTCGGCGATCCGTTGGCGAACGCGGAAAAACGTTTGGCCAAGCTGCGCGAGAACGCAGCCACGCGGTCCGCCAAGGAGGATGTGCTCAAGCAGGTCTCCCTCGATCTCGCCCAGCGCGAGAAGGGACTGATCCTGGCCGATACCGCGCCCCAGGCGCAAGCGCAGCTCATCCAGATCGTCCGGCGCCTGGGCGCCGCTGAGACGCCGCCCATAGAGATTCGCGCCACGGAGCTTGGAAACATCCAGCCTCTCGGCGACGCCTACGGGCAAGCCATGGTCTCGGTACAGATCGAATGCCGCATCGACCAGTTGGTCAACCTTCTCGCCGCGCTTTCCTCTGAGCCCGAGCTCGTTTCGACCAGCGATCTGCGCGTTACTTCGTCGAACGTCAAGGAGAAGACGGTGGGTGTGCGGCTCACGGTGGCGGGCATCGTCCCCCGGCGGCTTCTTCCGCAAAAGGCGCAGGACAAGAAGGGGGGCTCCCCGTTTTGAATCGCAAGTTGATTTTGCTCAATTTGACGCTGGTGGCGTTGATCGCAATGCTGGCCTGGCAGGTCCGTGCGCGGTGGAGAGACACGCAGGCGCACCAGCGCGCCATTTTGACGCAGCAAGTGCGCGCGAAGGAAATTTTCGCGCCGCCTCCGCCTCCTTCGGTGAAGCCCATCACTCCGGCCGAATACCTTGAGGTTGCGCAGAAGATGCTTTTCACGAAGGACCGCAATCCCACGGTCGTGGTGGAAGCGCCGCCGCCCAAGCCGAAGCCCAAAATGCCGGATTTGCCGAGCTTCTACGGTCTCATCGCGATCGGGCCCGATCCGGTGATACTCCTCAGCGACGGGAGTGCGGCGCAGCAGGGCTATCACGCCGGGGAGAAAGTGGGCCCGTTCGCAATCGTGAGTTTTGACAGCGAGCGCATCCGATTCGACTGGGATGGGGAGCCGGTGGAGCGCAGATTGTCCGACCTCGCGCCCAAGGAAGCCGCCGCATCGACGCCGGCGCAGCCGGTCGCCAACGGAGACACCACCGGTCAGGGTCCGGTCCGGGCCATCGTCCCGGAGCCCAAGCCGCTCGGCGAAAACGATCCGAAGGTCGGCAAGGATCTCGGCGGGGGATTCCGGGGGTGCGTCCCCGGGGACAACTCGCCGCCGGGCACGGTTCAAGACGGATTTAGGAAAACCATCTCGCAGACTCTGATGGGGGCGTCGTGCCTCTGGGAGCCAGTTAAGTGATGCTTCGAAATAAAACAACTATCGTAGTTCTCGTGGCGGTCTCCGCCGTTCTTTTCCTGGAGGCCGCGCCGCAGCAGCCGCAGCAGACCCCGCCGCAGCCGCTCCCGGCCTCCGCGGCCCCACCGCCCGCGCCGCAGCAGACGGCGGCCCAGCCGCCCGCGCCGCAGCAGACGGCGCCCCAGCCCCCCTCCCCTCAGCCCCAGGCGGCTCCCGCGCCGGCCCGGGTGCCGATCGGGAATCTTTCGTTGCAGAACGCCTCGCTGACCGAGGTGATCAATCAACTCGCCCAGCAACTGCACTTGAATTACATTTTGGATCCCGCCGTCAAGGGCGGCGTCATTCTGAACACGTATGGCGATACTCGCAATCTGGACGCACGCAATCTCCTCGATCTCATCCTCCGCATCAACGGCGCCGGCATGGTCGACGAGGGAGGTGTCTATCGGATCGTGCCGCTCAAGTCGGTCGCGCGGCTTCCCCTTCGCGCCGAGGTGAAAGCCCGCGACATTCCCGAAGATGACCAGCCCATGCTGAATCTGGTCTTTCTCAAATACGTCACGGTCGATGAGCTGGCCAAGGTGCTCACGGAATTCATCGGGGAAAACGCCAGCATCACTTCCTATTCGCCCGCGAATCTGCTGTTCATCCTGGATAGCCATCGCAACATGGCTCGCACCATGGAACTCATTGGGCTGTTCGACAGCGATACCTTCGCGAACTCGCGCGTCCGGTTATTTGAAGTGAAAAATACGCGCCCCTCCGATGTGGTGAAGGATCTGAACAACATCCTGCAAAACATCTCGCTCGACGGCAAGACGTCCACCGTCAAGTTCCTGCCGGTCGATCGCATCAACACGCTGATCGCCGTGGCTCCCAATCCGGGAGTCTTCGACACCGTCGAGCAGTGGCTCGTGAAACTGGACGTGCCGGTCAAGCTCACAGCGGGGACGGTGGAGAATTATGTCTACCGCGTCAAGTACGGGCGCTCGGATTGCCTGGCGATCGCCTTGAACCAGCTATTTGGATATTCCAGCCCCAACTACGGCGGTTCGACGGGCGGCTATCCGGCTCCCGGATCTACTCCTTTCGGCGGCCCCGGCGGCGGCTACGGCGGTGCGCCTGGGTATGGCGGCGGCTACGGTGGCGGCTACGGCGGTGGCGGTGGGTACGGCGGCGGTTACGGCGGTGGCGGTGGGTACGGCGGCAATGGCGGCGGCTACGGCAACGCCAATAGTTTCAGTGGCGGATTCGGAGGGGCGGGAGCATGCGGCGGCGGTCTCGGCGCCGGGTCCGCGGGTGGTGGCTACGGCGGCGCCTATGGAGGTGCGGGCGGTGGTTACGGGGGCGCAGGCGGGTCGTACGGTTATCCGGCTTTTGGCGGATATGCCGCCCAGGCGCCGGCGTTCAACGGCACCGGCCAGACACTTGCCGCGGCCGCCCAGGGCGCCGCTGCGGCAGGGGCCGGTCCGGGCGCCGCGGGGACGTTCGGAGCCGCGCCGCAGGTGGCGCCTCCGCGCATTATTCCGAATCCTCTCGATAACGCGCTGCTCATCCAGGCCGATGCGCAGCAGTATCAGAACATTTTGAAGATGTTGCGGGAACTCGATGTTCCTCCACGCCAGATCCTGCTCGAAGCCAAAGTTTACGAGATCGATCTCACCGACAATTTCGCGAGTGGGATCCAGTATCTGCTGCAGCAGAAGAGTGGCGCCTACCTCAACCCGACGGCCAGCCTCAGTGCCGGCGCCGGGCTGTTCTCGGTGGGAACGCTGGTGGGCAATGCCCGGGAGCTGCTGGCGACGCTGAGCCTGAATGAGAACGTGTCGCACGCGCACATGATTTCAGAGCCCAGCCTGATCGCCACCGACAGTATTCCCGCCTCCATCAACGTCGGCACGCAGGTGCCTGTTTCGACCGGCTCGACCACCATCCCCACCGGCGGCAATGTCGCGATCTCGCAGGGAATCTCGTCGGAAAGCACCGGCGTCACCATGCAGGTCAACGCGCGCGTGAACCCCAGCGGCGTGGTCACCCTGATTGTCAACCAGGAGATCAGCGGCGTCAGCTCGAGCGTGTCGTCGAGCCTCGGAACGCCGGCCTTCGATCAGCAGGTGGTGCAAACTCAGATCACCATGATGGACGGCGATACCATCGCCATCGGCGGGACCATCAAGGAGTCGGTCACCAACGGAACCAACGGCATTCCCGGCCTGATCCACCTGCCCTGGGTGGGAGGTCTGTTCGGCGATCACACCGTCACCCGCAGCCGCAGCGAAATGATCATTTTCATGACCCCTCACGTCATTTACGACGAGGCCAACCTGATCGAGGCGAGCGACGAGTTGAGGGCGAGAATCAAGAACCTGAAGAAGTACGTGAAAGAATAGATTTGTTTTACACGTGAAACAATAGATTTGTTTAAAGCGTAAGGCGGCCCAACCATCGGGGCCGCGTCCGCTGTGCCGCAATAAAGACCACCCCGGACACTTACCCGCCCAGTCCCTCGAATACGCCTTCCCCGGCGGCCGGTATGGATCGCGCTCCGAGGCAAATCAAGAAATGCTGCAAACGTTGAGTTTTCGTTCGCGTTACACTTCCCCACGGCCTGTGGAAAACTCCCGCTCGCTATCGAGCATTGACCGTTCACCCACGAATTTCGACCATTCTCTGTTGCCGCTTGACTGGGAGAGGGGCAACGTGGTCGAATAGGCAGATCGCGCGGGAGGGGTCAGATCCTGGTCTCTTCAACGCAACTACCACTTTTTGCTTGACTTGGGCAGGCAGTGGGTGTTATCTATGATTGACTGCGTCCAGGGTGTAACAGAAGCAGTTTCGGGCGGCATTCATTAACCGTGGATCCCGCGAGCACAGAAAGCAATTGAGAAGTCGATCAAGAATGAGCTTGTGTAGCACAGCAGTCGAGCGAAGATCAGCCAGAGTGAAGTGCGGCTGGGAAGCTCGGTTCCCGAGGTTCAAAGCTGAGGGGATTGCAGATTGAGGCTCAGGTTGAAAAAGAGAACTTCCATCAATTCAATTCCAAAAATTCACAAGGAGAAGGAAATGGCAGATTTTCGCAAATGGATTTACGCGCTTGCCGTAATGGCGCTTCTCGCCGGTCTCGTAGTTCCGGCGAACGCTCAGGGGCTGGGCGCCGCTCCGACTTGCACCGCGGTTGCGTCGGGCAACACCATCGTCCGGGCCGAGGGCTTCACCGAGCAGGTCGGTGACATCACCATCAGTTGCAACGGTGGATTGCCGACGGCACAGGGTCACACGGTGCCGCAGGTGAATATTCAAGTTCAACTGCAGACCACCATTACCAGCCGGTTGCTCGGAAATGTGGTCAATAGTTTCAATTCGTCCAACCCCGCTTTCAACGAGGCGTTGTTGCTCATTGACGAGCCGAATTCGCCCAACGGCATTCTGCTCGCCACCACACCCGGCAATCCCCAGGGGAACGATACCGCGGGTCAGCCGCATCCGATTCTGAACTGCGGCAACACCGGCGCGGCCGACAGCAGCAATGGCGGCCCGGGCGTCTGCGCGATCACCAGCACTGGGAATCCAATTGAAACCTACGATGGTTCGGTCGGCACCGCGAGCGGCGGGTATTCCACGCCGAGTACGCAGTACACCACGTGCCCCACGACGGCCCCTGTCGGTTACGCCTGCGGCCGTCCGAACGTGTTCCAGGGCACCCAGGCGCCGTTCTTCGCTCAGACCGACGCGGTCGTATTCAACGGCGTGCCGATTGACGCTCCTGGCACCACCACCACCAGGACCCTCCGCTTCACCAATATTCGCGCGGATGCCACCCGGTTTGCCGCGGCCGCCGCGTTCGGCTTCGTCCCGATCGTCGCGACGATTTCCTTCAGCAACCAGAATGCGCTCGGACTCACCAGCATCCAGGTTACGGTTGCTTCGGTCCAGCCGGGTCTCAGCGTGAAGGTCAAGGCCGAGACCGATTATCTGCAGTGCATTGCGGAATGCGTGGCGCCCAATAAATCGGGTAGCTCTACTTGTCCCCCCGCGCCGCAGAGTGGCGTAGAGCTACAGTCGGTGACCTTCGTCGAAGGATTCGACGCCGCCTGGAAGCCCGCGAATTGGAGCTACTTTGCCGGCACCGATGGCCAAGGTGGCGCCGCTGGCTCAAAACAATCGAACGGCACGTTCGTCGGCGGTACCAACTACCAGTATGGTGGCAACCCCAACTACTTCCACCCAACCTACCTGGATCAGGATGTTCCTGGCGCCCTGTACTACACAGAGGGCGGCTTCTATTATCCGGGCTGTGGCTCGACGGTCGTTCAGCCTACTCCTAACAACCCGCCACCCGGCCAAAGTCCCCAGACAGTACTTCCGCCTCACAATACGGCCCTGTGCTCGGCAGGCCTCTACCAGGGTGCAACTGGCGGCAGCGGCGCTGGTCAATACACCGGTATCGACCTGGCTGGCTTATCCAACCACGGTACGCGCCTGGCGATCCAATTCCAAAACCTCCCGGTCGGAAGCACTGTTTCCGTGCCGGTGGTTGTTAACCTGTACAGCCAGGTCAACAAGACTATCAATACAGGTGTGATGGTGCTGACCAGCACGGATGCCAATGGCGCCGGTAGCTACACGCCCCCCACCACCTTCAGTAACACCACCTGGGTCAATGTCTCCGCCGCCGCTCCGGTCGTCTGGGAAATTCTGTTTGACGACCCGACGACTGTGGAGACCGCGACCGTGGCTGTGGGTGTAACCTACACGCCGAACCTGGGATCGAACCTACCGCAAACCGCCGAGCGTGCCATCGCGACCGCGGCGGGTGGATTCGCTCCGTTCTACACGGGTTCCCCGGCCAACCAGCCGTCCGCCACGCTGGATATTCCTAGATTCATATTCACGGGCGCTCAGCAAACCCTCTATTCGATCAACTATTGCGCTTGCAACTTGTTGTTCCCGTGGGTCGCGTCTACTGGTGGATTTGACACCGGTATCGCGCTCGCCAACACCTCGCTCGATCCTGGGGCGACGGCCGGCTACACCGCCGTGCCTCAAGGCGGGTCTGTGACGTTCTGGTATTACGGCTCCGGCACCAACGGAGTCGCGCCTCCAGGACCTCAGACGAGCCTCAAGGTGCCCGCCGGAAGCGTGATGACTTATGTCCTCAGTACGGGCGCTGGTAACATTTACAGCACCTCGACCGGGATCACGCCGAACGGCATGAACAATTCGGCGGCTGGCTTCGCGGGCTACATCATCGCGCAAGCGCAGTTCCAATATTGCCATGCCTTCGCGTACATCAGCGCGCTTGGCGCCGGTGCGACGTCCAGCGGAATTTCCGAAGGATATGTCGCTCTGGTGCTCGACAAGGACCCGACCCAAGTTTCGCACGGGAACTTGCAGCGTACAGTTCAGACCCTTACGGATGAACTGGATCACTAAACGCAGTTCGTAATGCACGGAAGGGGAGGAGCTTCGGCTCCTCCCCTTTTGTTTTTGCGCTGGCCCCTGGCGTCTGGCCTCTGATCCCTGATCCTAAAACATTTCAGCACATTTCTGCTTTCCCCCTCTTCCCCTTGACTTCCCAAATGTGGTACAGTACTAGTTGTCCGCCCGCGTCCAACCCACATCCGAGAGGTTTTCTTCCATGGTGATTCGAAAGGCATCTGCCGCCGCATTTGTGTGCATGCTCACGGCCGCGATCGCGGTTGGTCAGAACCAGGGCACGTCGTACTTGTTCCAACTTCCCGGCGCCGGCAGCGGGGCGTCCAACGTCGTGGGATATGTGTCGACTGCGAATCCGTTGCGTCCCACCGTCAACTTCACTGGGCCGGCGGGCGCTTACCAGATCATTCCCAAGCCCGATGGGACTAGATTCTATGTCCTGGCCACCGGTCCCGGTAACCCGGCGGTGCCGGCGCTCCAGATCTTCAACTCGACTTTCAGCACATTCACCACGATCAATGGCCTGGGCGCACCGCCCACGGCCCTGGCCATGGCGCCGGACGGGAAGCACGTGGTGGTCGCGGCAGGGAACGTATACGTAGTGGACAGTACTACCGACCAGATTGTAGGTAACTCGCTGCCTCTGTCCGGAACGGTGGCCGGAATGGTTGTAAGCCCGGACTCGAGCACCGTGTACATTCTGATCAACAGCAATACCGGAAGCCAGGTCGTCGCGTTCAGCCTGCTCACGCAGACCGTGGTCGGAACGGCCCTCACACTCACCGCTGGCGGCACCGCCATCTCGATGTCGCCGCTCGGGCTGCTCTACGCCACGTCGGTGAATCGCATCTTTGAAATCGATCCTTCCACCATGCAAACGACAGCCAATGGTGTGATCCAGCTCACGGCGTCGCCCGGTCCCTTCCGTTTTACTCCCGACGGAACCACTGCTTATTTTGTCAACCAAACACCGAACATCGGCGGGAATTCGCTGTTCCAGATGACTCTCGACTCCAATCACACGCTGGTGGCCTGGCCGGGTTCGAACACCGCGCCGGTCTTGAACGATGTGTACGTCGCCGGCAACGGCCGTATCTTCACCCTTGCCGCCGCGAGCGGGGTTGTTTATGACGTCGCACCAGCGTCCCTCGCCGTGACCCCCAGCATACTGACCTCCGTCTTTGGCGGAACTGGCGTCCTGGCTCTCGCGGTGTCAAATGAACTGCCCAATGCTGCATTTCTCTTCGCCTTGGTAAACATCGGAACGTACGCCCAGTTGGAGCGGATCGATCTCAGTACCAACCTGATCGTTGTGCAACAGCTTCCCGTTGCAAACACCGGGAGCATGTCCTACGTGACTGTGCCGCCGGAGTCTGGCGCCGGTGGATTCCTGACCTTCAACGCCAACCAGACGCTCACGGCGAGCGCGACCTCTGCCCCCTTGCTCGCGCGGATCCTCGACGCCACGGGGCGGCCCCTGTTCAACGAACCTTATAGCTTCTCCGCGCCCGCGGGCTCGGGTCTGGTCATCAACACTCCCACCGGCGTTACCAACTCCGACGGAGATGCGAGAACCACCGTAGGAATGCCGGCCACGCCGGGCGTCTACACCGTGACGCTCACGGCCGAAAGCGCCAACGCGGCCTTTACGCTTACGATCCCCGGAGGAATCAACGGCAACCCGGGAGGAGGAACATCCTCTCAGATGACCATCGTCTCCGGTGACGGCCAGCTCGTGATCCAGAATAATATCGCGACGTTTCCCCTCGTCGTCCAGGTAACCGATTCCACGGGAGCTCCCCTCCAGGGCAAAACGGTCAACTTCGCGCTGGACGCCGCGGCGTCGTCAGCGGTGTTTCCGCTCCAAGTCTCGACCGACCAGAACGGCCTCGCGAGCACATTCTATCAGGGGGCGGTTCCCTTCGGGGGGCAATCCTTCGAGACCGATACCGTGGTTGCAAGCAGCTCGGTGGGAACCGTTACGTTCACTGAAACATCCACCGCGACCATCTTGAACGATCCAACCAACGGCTTGCCGAACATAGTCATTGATGAGCCGTCGCAGAACACGACGCCGCCGAACACGGTTACCCTCGCCCTCGGCACTCCTCTACCGAACGCCATTGTCGCCGAGATTTACTCGGCCGAGGGCCTCAATATCGGGTCACCCTTTCCAGGCGTGGGAATCACTGTCGTGAATCCCGACGACCCGTTTGCAAGGGATCCCGCGACCTACCCCGTACCCGCGAGCTGTCAAGGGTCGAGCAACTCCGACAAGAACGGAATCGCCCGTTGCACCATGCTCGCGTCCTGCCAGGCAGGCACCGGGTTGTTCTCCTTCGCGTATTGGGTCGGAGGTATCGAGCGCTTCACCAATAATTACGTCCAGATCACCCGCGGCGCACCAAGTAAATTGACCATCGTGAATGGAAACAACCAGAATGGAACGGCCGGGCAGACCCTGAGCACGGCCCTCTCGGCCTCCATCAGCGATGGCTGCGGCGGTTTAGTTCCGGCTGGGGTTCCCGTTACCTGGGCGGTGACGCAGGGGAGCGCCACGCTCCTGAACACCGTGAACCAGTCCAACAGCAACGGTCAAGTCTCCACCTCCGTGACACTGGGGCAGGCGGCCGGCGTGGTCAAAGTGACCGTGTCGCTCACCGGAACCAGCCAGACCGCCACGTTCACGCTGACCGATCAAATCACGGTGACTGCGATGAACATCGTGAGCGGCAACAATCAAACCACCTTCACCACACAGGCATTCGCCCAACCCCTGGTGGCCAGGGTAATCGATAGCGGCAGCCACGGCGTGCCCGGTATCGTCGTGAATTTCGCGCCCACGGCGGGAAGCGTTCAATTGGCGGACGTGCATGGGAACGCGGCAACCACGGCCACCACGGATTCCTCGGGCAACGCGACTATCTACGCTACCGCCGGAAGCACGGCGGGCCCGATTAGCATTCTCGCGTCCTATAGTACGTTCGCCGTCACTTTCACGCTCACGTCCCAACCGCAAGGTCCCTCGATTACCGCGGCGAGCTTCCAGAACGCCGCTTACAGCCCCCTGAGCAAAGCCGGCGCCGCATTGGCGCCCTGCGGACTTGCATCCGTGCAGGGCGGGGGCCTCGCCACCGGTCTTCAGGGTACTGTCCAGGGCAGCCTTTTCGGACCGCTCTCCTTGGCGCTGAATGGAGTCGGTCTCACCGTCAATGGTGTGGGCGCCCCGATCTACTCTGTATCGAACGTCAACGGCGTTCAGCAGGTCATCTTCCAGACGCCATGCGAAACTGTGCCGGGGCCGGCGACGGTGATCGTCACGGTCAATGGCGGAACGACTTCGGTGCCGAACGTACCCGTGTCTCAGGCTCAGCCCGGCATCTACAACTATATAAGCAACAACAAGCCCTACGGTTGGGTGCTTGACTCGAACGGCAACACCGTCACGGTCGCGAATCCGGCCAAGCGCGGTGGTACATACTTCATTGTGGTCACCGGACTCGGTCAGACCAACCCGGCGCTGGGAACCAATAGCATCGGAGAATTCGGAGTTGCCCAGACCGTAAACCTCACGGTGCTCGCCGGAGCGAACGTGTATGGGGTCCCGATGCTCGATGCGCAGTATCTATTCGGAACCGTCGGCATGTACCTTGTCGAGTTCCAGATCCCCGCTAATTTTCCGGTAGCCGCGACGGGTCTCGATCAAAACCTGGTCATCGCCGTTTTGGTCGGAAACCAGGAAGTCTTCAGCAATTCGGTATTGTTGCCCTCGATTCAACCGTGACGATTCAGGCGAGGAAAAAGGGGACACACTTCTCTGTCCCCAGCTGGTAGCGGCTGATTCCAGGAGCTGCAATCGGAGTGGACCGAACAGTCTGTCCCCTTCTCTCCGCAACCTGCTAGACCAGTTTCAGGGATCACGTAAGGGTCTTCGATGTGTTAGGCCTTTGAGAACACCCTTACTTGCCGTGTGAAACTGGTCTATGCTAAATCAAAAATAGTCTAAAGTTTACTCACCATCTGATAAATCTGCTGAAGCGTCGCCCGGTCGTCCGGAGTGAATGCTCCGCTCTGTTCGGCGGCCGTTTGCGCCAGATCTGTTCGCACGATGCTCACGCCCATCAGTCCGGCCTGCAGTTCCTCGTTTGGCAGCAAATCCCGCAGCGGCATGTCTCTCGGTGGACGGGAATCGTCCACGCCGGTGGGCCCTGGCGGAACAGGTATCCATACCGGGAATCCGGAAGACAGATCCCATTTGCCTGGGGCGCCGATGCCGTTTGCGTTGCTGCTCTGGAGCAGTAATCCGACGTTCACCGGTTCGTTGCTGAACCTCAGACCCCAACTCCTTCTGAGTTCGCTCGCTGGATACGTGATCGGATACAGGCCACCCGCGCCCTGATCGACGAGGGGACCTCCGCCAATAAGAGCCATCAACGCTTGCGCATCGGATTCCAGGCTGAGAAGATTCGGGTTTAGCGGCGCGCCCCCAATGGTTGCCCCGGTCGCTGCGATCACGTAGGCCGGATATACCACTGCGCCGGTCAGGTTGACAGTCGCTGCCTCCTGCGCCTGAATCACCATCTGGATCATGCTCGAGCTGGCGTTGGAGAATATCTTGTAGACCACGATATTTGAGGGATTCGACAGATCGACGGTCGAATCGAACCACGTCTTGGTGAGCCGGGTCGGATCCCACGGCGGCGCCTGCACGCCAAAAGTGGAAAGATAGGTGTCGCGCGTGAACGTCTGGAACAGCGCGAGGTCCTGGATACTATAAACTTCCTGATTCGGCTCCTGTGGGATCACCGGGATGCTAACGGGAGTGTTCATGGGATGGCTGCCTCCTGGCCCATCATCGCTACGGCATGCCACCGACCCGCCCCTCCGTTGCGCTATCTGATTCTTCTCCCAAGTCTTCCGGGCTCCCCGCCGCGCGTCACACGGCCGTTCGACCTTCTGAGTAACAGCCCGCAAAACCCGGAGCAGGTAAACTCCGCGCGGCGGCAGCTCTAATTGGCTTGTAAAAGAGGGGGGTGCGCCGCACCCTTTGCGGGCGTCTAAGTAACAGCCGGACAACGAAGGCGGGCGGCAGTTTCTGAAAGGCCATGAGGCGGCCGCCCGCCTCTGTCCGGCTAGGAAGAGGCCAAATCCACCGCCTCTGCCTGCTTTACGAAGTTGAACACTGCATCGCCCGAAGTGCCGTTGGCAAAAGCGGTGCTCACCTGAATACTCCCTGCGGGCGGGTTGGCCGCATCGTAACTTGGCAGGCCGGGAAAGGTGAATCCCGGCGGTACCGGAACTTGGGGCTGCATGGCCGAGGGGACCCAGGTGTAGCCATCTTCCTGTCGCAAATTCATGACCATCATCGGATCCCATCCCAACACCATAATCGGATAATCGATCGTGTAGCCTTGCTCGGCCAGCGCCATCGCGGCGGCGGGCCGCTGCTCGTAGGGCATATCTTGCAGCGCCTGTACGGCCGCCGGCTGCGCCGCCCAATAAGCCTGCGTGGCAGTCGGGAGCGGAGCGGCTGCGGGGGCCGCCACTGCCGATGGGCTCCATCCGTGCAAAGCCTCCGAAGCGGCCAAACTCGCCGCCGAAGCGACCATGCCCCCCATCGATCCCGTATCCGCAGCAGCCGTATTCGCGGCGGAGCTCGCAGCCGTGGCGGCACTCGCCGAACTTGCTGCGGACGTGCCGACCATAACGCTGGCCGTCGAACCGGACGATGCTGTGGAACTCGCAGCGGTGGCCGAACCTGCCTGCGAAGTGGACCCTCCGGCGCTGCCCAGGTTCTGGACCGTGACAACAAATTGACTGGTGCCGGAATTCTGGCTTTGCTGGGGCGTTATATCGATCGCCATGCCCGAACCGTTGGCTGCCTGGCTGAGGAACCCTTCGAGCGCGCTCGCCAGTTGTTGAGCAAACGAATTTGTTGACGTAGTTGAACTTGAGGGGGTGAATGTAAAATCTGTGATAGCGCTCGCGGCGGAAACGCTGCTACTGGGTGTCATGCCTTGGATGCCTCCGGGGGAATCGGATGCAATCCAAACGCCAACTAGCCCGCAAAGGGCGCGGCGGCGCCCTCACTACAAGCCAAGTAGCGCTCCCGCCGCGCGGAGTTTACCCGCTCCGGGTTTTGCCGGCTGTTACTTGGGAGCGCCAAAGGGTGCGGCGCGCAGCGCCAAGGAGATCAGGAACTGTTTCGCGCCCCACTTCGTTTTGCCCGGGTTCCTCAGAAGCTACCGAGGGGCTCCGGTCATTACTTGCGACCCGAACTTGACTTCCACGGGGAAAACTTTATTGAACGGTTGGAGCCTCAGATCCACATGGACCGGACCTTGGGGGGGCACGCCGGTGGGAACATAGCGCAACTCCAGAACGGCATCTTCCCCCGCCGCGAGAGTTGTCTTATTCAGCTCGGCAGTGAAACCGGCAATCTGGTCGGCGACCGATGCGCTCAGCATCACGGAACCGGGGTACCCATTGTGGAAGACCACGGTTTCTGTCGAATCTTTGTCGATCGGGAGCGTGACGCTCGATTTGTCCACGCTCGACTGCTTCAGGATGCTTTGCGCGGCCTTCTGCATCGCTTCCGGGCTCAAGTCCGGCGTCGCTCCTGACCTCAAGCTCTTGCGGACCGCCTCAGGATCGGACTCGCCCATCGACATGACCTGCCTCTTGGCATTTTGGTCGAAATACCAGACCCACTTGCCGTCTTCGACCTTCCAGTCGGTCACCATGGGAACCACCACCTTCTCCTCCTCCGCGTGAATTCTCCACATGCGAGTGATGATGGCGGTGACGCTGGCCTTCGTGAAGTTATCGGAGTAATTGATGTCGGTGATCTTGAAATCCACCAGCCGGATCTTGTTGGCCCCGAAATAGTATTCCTTAGTGTCCTCTGCTACCAGCGCCCAGGCCTTAATGAAGTTTCCCTCTACGTGGTATTGCAGGAACTGGGTGACTCGCGCGCGTAGCGCCTGATCCGCCTCTGGAGGAGCAGCTTGAGCAGGCACCTTGCTTTGCGCAAACGCCAACATCGGAAGCAACAAGAACGCAGCTCTGGGTAACATCACACTCTCCTTGGGTCTCTTGTCAGTTTAACATTTTAATCGAACCGCAAGACCATTTCTTCATTTAGCATCGACCAGTTTCACGCGGCACGGACAGCGTACTCCAAAGCTTCGCGGATGCCAAAAGGGTTACTCTATCTCGATCTCCCAAACTGGCTTCGCGGCCATCGCACGCGCTTGTCATGATTAGACGCGGCCGCTACCGCAACGTTAGGAGCCCGGACAGGGCCAGCGAGGCCCTCCAAGCCCTTGCGTCTCCCCCGAGCGAGGCTCCTCCCCCGAGCGAGGCTCCGTTGTGCGGGCGAGTTCTTCAAAAGCCCGCACAGGGCCAGCGAGGCTCTCCAAGCTAGCAGGAACCCCATGCTCCTCCCCCGAGCGAGGCTCCGTGGTGCGGGCGAGTTCTTCAAAAGCCCGCACAGGGCCAGCGAGGCCCTCCAAGCTAGCAGGAACCCCATGCGTCTCCCC
>Ga0209415_10001649_pt1 | contig 42630 bp, 42 predicted proteins | sample PeaSoiSIISIP2007_FD_187696 | JGI IMG/M metagenome (GOLD analysis project Ga0209415, IMG submission 187696) | Peat soil microbial communities from Weissenstadt, Germany - SII-SIP-2007 (SPAdes) (version 2) | ecosystem: Environmental > Terrestrial > Soil > Wetlands > Peat | place: Germany...
TCCTTGCACCTCCCCAGCATCCCAACCGGACAGATCATGTGTGAATTGGAGCGGACAGATCACATGTTAGCGACAGTGCACACGCGAGCCCTTGACGCACGTTGCCCGGCATGGTAGCTTCCTCACGTGAGAACCTATTTTCCGACCCTAATGATTCTGGCTTCGGCGGCCGTGCCGGGGCAGGCGCAGGGAGACGCCGAGGCGGCCTCGCTCCGCGCCGCGAAAGCGCTGCCGGGTCCCGCGCCGCGCACCGCCGCCGGCAAGCCCGATTTTTCCGGCGTCTGGAGTCCCGAGCACAACTTCATTTACGATATCTCGGTGTCGCTCAAGAAGGGCGAAACGCTTCCGCTCCAGCCATGGGCCGAGGAATTGACCAAGACCCGCATGTCCAAGGACGATCCCGAGGCTAACTGCCTGCCCACCGGAGTGCCTCGCCAGAACCCGTATCCCTGGCGAATCGTTCAAACTCCAACGCACATATTTTTTCTTTTCGAGGGCAACATCCACAGCTACCGGCAAATCTTCATGGATGGCCGCAAGCATCCCGCCGATCCCGATCCCTCCTGGTACGGCCATTCGATCGGCCACTTCGAAGACAACACCCTGGTGATCGATTCCGTCGGCTTCAACGACCGCTTCTGGTTCGATTTCGCCGGCCATCCACACACCGAACAATTGCACGTGGTGGAGCGCTTCCGGCGGCCCGACTTGGGTCATCTGGAGTATGAGGCCAACATAACCGACCCCGGCGCGTATACCAAGCCGTTCACCATGTACGGCCATTCCACCATGGAGCCGGGCGTCGATTTGCAGGAATACATCTGCAACGAAAATAATCAGGACGTGCCACACATCGTCGGCAAGGACAACCGCAAGTAGATGCCTCCCGTGAACCTAGACCCAGCGACGAGGAAGCGCCCCGACGCCCCAGCGTGGCAAGCCGGAGAGCTTCAGGCCGGGATCGCCGAGCTCGATTCCGGTGAAGCGGTCAGCCACGATGAGGTGTCGGAGTGGCTGAAATCCTGGGGAAGGCGGGGCGAGACAAAGGCTCCCCGGTGAAGGTCGTCTGATCTGCCGCGTATGGCGCGGTCGCTGAACGCACCCCCCTACAACTTGAACGCCACCATCGCCAGTGGAGGCAGTGTCAGCACCAGGCTCGCCGGGCGGCCGTGGCATTCGAAATTGGTGGCCGCGGCCAAGACTCCGTTGCCCATGTGGAGGTATCGGGCAGCGGATCCTCCGCCGTAGATCGCCGCCAGGGTACGCCAGGCGTATCCCGAAATGTACGGGTGGTGAGGTGTGCGCTCTGACGATCTGGACGCGAGAAGAGCGGCGCTTTTCAGACGTGCACTACTTTGAAATCGGGAAGTAACGTGGCGTCGTAACTGGCTCTTCTCCGGTAATCACTAGTGACCGTGAGGACGCGGCTTCAGGCGCACGCCGTTCTCTTCGTAGTATTGGCCGCAAGCTTCTCCATAGCAGTCGGCGGCATCCTCGTTATGAACGAAAACGAATTTGGAGTCGTAAGGATCGCGCACCTCTTCAGCCGTGGCATTAATGACTGCCATAACCTACTCCTTATCATGTCCTACCTCTTCACGCCTCAGCTTGCTCGCCGGCTGAATACAACATGGCGGTGAGACTTTGAAGCTGCACGAGGCTCAGCCGATACAGCCCTTTGATGATTTCGTGCTCCGCCAAGCACGCGAAAAAAGGATCAACGTAGATTATTTCCAGTCCACTTTCTTCTGCAACGAGACCGTGCAACGCGATGACATCTTCCGGCCTTGCACCCCTCATCCAGGGCTCGATTTTCTGGATTTCGCATTGAAGTCGCCATCGATGTTCCCAGGTCTCAGTACAGAGGAAGAGCGACACCCTTTGACCTTCCACGGTTCCGGCCTCCAAGTTGAAGCTTTTGCCATCCTCGAAAATAACCTTTCGCATCGTGCGGGGACGGTTATGGAGGACTCTGGTGACGGAAAGAATACCGCTCTGATCCGCGACTACAATCTTCTTCCGTTTGTGACCAGTTCCGAGCATTCTAAAATCTGTGATTCCTGTAGAGAAGCAAGAATTATTAAACATTGGTATCTTCCTCAATCTCCTAGTTTTAGTAAAACCGCAAAAAAGGCATTATTCAGGCTCCAAAAACACAAAAACCGCATCGGGCCCGGGCCCCATGCGGTTCGACGACACTGCGCTACAAGATGATACTACACTGGGCCCACTACACAGTCAAGAAAAATCCTTCAGCTCCGGACGAGGACGCATCGCCCTACAGCTTGAACGCCACCATCGACAGCGGAGGCAGCGTCAGCACCAGGCTCGCCGGGCGGCCGTGGCATTCGAAATTGGTGGCTGCTGCCCAACCTCCGTTACCCATGTTGGAGCCGCCGAACATCTCCGCATCGGTGTTGAAAATCTCCCGATACGCCCCGAGTTTGGGCACGCCCACGCGGTAATTCTTGCGAGGCACGGGCGTGAAGTTGAAGCAGAACACGATGAAATCCTCACGGTCGCGGGCGAAGCGGACGAAGGAAATGACGCTCGATTCCCAGTCGTGGAAGTCGATCCACTCAAAGCCTTGGTAGGTGTCGTCGACTTCGTATAGCGAGGGCTCGCGGCGGTAGAGGCCGTTGAGCTCGCGAACGAATGTTTGCAAGCGCTGATGAACCGCGTAGTTGAGCAGGTGCCACGGCAAGCCGTCCTCGTTGTTCCATTCCCAGGTCTGACCGATTTCGCAGCCCATGAACATCAGCTTCTTTCCCGGGTGGGCGAACATGTACCCCAGAAAAGCGCGTACATTGGCGAAGCGCTGCCATTCGTCGCCGGGCATTTTGGAAACCAGATGGGCTTTTCCGTGACAGACCTCGTCATGCGACACGGGCAGCAAGAAATTCTCCGTGAAGGCGTACAGCATGCTGAAAGTTATGTCGTTCTGGTGATATTTGCGGTACACGGGGTCGGTGGAGAAGTACGCGAACATATCGTGCATCCAGCCCATGTTCCATTTCATGGTGAAGCCGAGGCCGTTCGAATACACAGGGCGCGAAACGCCGGACCAGGAGGTGGACTCCTCGGCCACCGTCATCGCGCCGGGCACCTGATGCGCCAGTTCATTGAAGCGGCGGATGAACTGGATCGCCTCGATATTTTCGCGGCCTCCGTAGCGGTTGGGAATCCATTCGCCCTCGCGGCGGGAGTAATCCAGATACAGCATGGAGGCGACCGCGTCCACGCGCAAGCCATCGAGGTGAAATTCCTTCAGCCAGTACAAAGCGTTCGAGAGCAGGAAAGTCAAAACCTCATTGCGGCCGAAGTTAAAAATGGCGGTGCCCCATTCGCGATGCTCGCCCTGCCGCGGATCCGCGTGCTCGTATAGGGCGGTCCCGTCGAAGCGAGCCAGCCCGTGAGGATCGAACGGAAAATGCCCCGGCACCCAGTCGAGAAGGATGCCGAGCCCGGCCCGATGGCAGCGATCGACGAAATAACGGAAATCGTCGGGCGAGCCGAAGCGCGAAGTCGGCGCGTAATAACCCGTGACTTGATAGCCCCAAGACCCGCTGAAAGGATGCTCCATCACGGGCATCAATTCCAGGTGCGTGTAGCCCATGCGGCACGCATACTCGGGAAGTTTCTCGGCGAGCTCGCGATACGACAGACGCTCATTGTTGGCGCCGCGCAGCCAGGATTCCAGGTGGACTTCGTAGACCGAGACGGGCTCGCGCAGAATGTTTCGGCGCGCGCGGGCTTCCATCCATTCGGCATCGTTCCACGTATAGTTCGTGAGCGGCCAGACGATGGACGCGGTCTTGGGCGGAACTTCGGCAAAGAAGCCGTAAGGATCGCACTTGTCCTGTTGGCCGCCATCTCGCGCGAGCACGAAATACTTGTATTGCGTTCCCGCGCCGATGCCGGGAATAAAAATTTCCCAGATGCCTCCGTCGCGGAGGCGCATGGGATGGCGGGTGCGGTCCCACCAGTTGAAGTCGCCGGTAACGGTAACCACTTCGGCGTTGGGAGCCCAGACGGCGAAGCGCACTCCGTCCACGCCCTCGCATTGCACCAGATGCGCCCCGAGCGTGTGATAGCTCTCGTAGTTCGAGCCTTCCCCATGCAGGTACAGCTCGAAGGGTGTGAGCAACGGCGGAAAGCGATAGGGATCGTCGAGCTCGATGGATTCGCCCGAATACAGCGTGATGCGGATGCGGTAATCGCGGGTGGGCTCGGTGAGCTCCACGGTGAAAAAGCCCGTTGGGGATTGGAGCATCGGCGAGATGCGGCCACCCGCAACGACCGATGCTTCGCGGGCCTGCGGAAGCCAAGCGCGGATCAGGTTGTCATGCGGTCCGAGAAATGAAAACGGATCGCGATGTTTCCCGTGAACGATCGCGTCGACTTGGGCGTCAGGGGCATTGGCATCAGGCGCATTGGCATCTACCATCGTCGTTATTATTACAGGAATGGGGCATCCGGACTTGGGACGACAAGAGCTTCACTTGCATTTAGAAGGAGCGATTCAACCTGAAACGTTGCAGGAAATCGACTCGGCGTTGACGCTGGAGGAAATCGCGCGAGAGACGTCGTACTCGGATTTCGCGGGCTTCATCAAGAGCTACGTATGGGTGAACCGCAAGCTGCGCTCGCCCGGCGATTACGCCATCGCGGCGAAGCGCTTGTTCGAATATCTGGAGGCGCAGGGCGTGAGTTACGCGGAAGTGACTCTATCGGCGGGCGTGGTGTTGTGGAAGAAGCAGGATCTAGGTGCGGTATTCGACGCCGTCGCGCGCGAAGCGGGACGATCGCGAATCGGCGTGCGCTGGATTCTCGACGCCACGCGCCAATGGGGCGCCGAAGCCGCGCGGCCCGTGTTCGATTTCGCGGCGGAGCACATGCAGGACGGAGTCGCGGCCATCGGCCTGGGAGGGTTCGAGGCCGAGGGTCCCGCGCACTGGTTCCGCGATTTATACGCGCAAGCTCGCGGCCGGGGATTGAGGCTGACGTGCCATGCCGGGGAGACGACGGGACCCGAAAGTGTGTGGGATGCGCTCGACATCGGAGCCGAGCGGATCGGGCACGGGATTCGCGCGATCGAAGACCCGCGGCTGCTGGAGCATCTGCGCGACCGGCGAATCCCGCTGGAAGTGTGCATCACCAGCAACGTACGCACCGGGGCCGTGGCGTCGCTCAAACAACATCCGGTGAGGAAATTGTTTGACGCCGGAGTGCCGGTTATTTTGAATACCGACGATCCGGCGCTGTTCGAATGCACGCTCCAAAGCGAGTACGCGCTGGCCGCTCGGGAGTTGGGGTTTACGGAAGACGAGCTCGCCGGGATCGCGGAGAACGCCCGCCTCTTTGCTTTTGGCGCCTTTGGTCGCCCAACCCATTGAACCTACTAGTACTTTCCCATTTTGCAGTTTTCCCCGGACGGTGTATAATCGCCCATACCGAGTTCCAGTGCGGCGTGGCTCACCGCAAAGGAGGATGATTATGAAGCTCGCGATCTTGGCGTTTGTGGGCGCTTCTGCAAGTCTTTTTGGCGGGTCGATCGCTCTTACCGGAACCAGCAGCACGGCGACGTTTACGTCGGGATCCCCTAATATGCTGACGTTCCTGGATGGCGAAGTCGCGGGTGTTTTCACCGCTATTATTCCGGTAACGTGGGATTTTTCAGGTGGCCCGTTTATTTACAACAACTCAACGCCGGCGCTGATCCCCGTTTTTTCGAGCGGGGCTAGCTTCTCGTTGACCGCCGATTCAGGCGCGGACCAGATCACCGGCGAGGCCGAACTCCTGGAGCTGGAGAATGTCACCAGCCCGGCTGACTCGGCGCTTATCTTTGGCGTTCTGAACATCAACACCATCGCATTTGGTACTGCTACTGTCGACACCGAGCTTGAGAATCTGCTCACCGCAGATCTTGGCGGTCCTCTTACGGCTGGAGAACAGCTTAGCGTGGCGATTTCCGTGGTCGGTTGCAACAACGACGAGACTCCCGCGGTCTGCATCGCCTCCGAAGATCCCACCGGAAGCGTCGCCGGCGTGGCGCTGGGCACGGTGCCTGAGCCGGGAACACTGGCTTTTACGGGTTTGCTGCTGGGTGGCCTGGGCCTTATGCATCGCCGCCGGCGCGCTTCGTAAAGGCGCTACTCACCGGCTCCGGCACGAACGGCGCACCAGAAAGACCGGCCTCATTTTGGCGCGGCTTTGACCGACGGTCCGGTCAAGTGTTCGATGTCCTGGTTGTTCTCGATGCACTCGTATTCGCGCGGCCTCTCGCCTTCCTTGAGGCGAGTGAAGGTCATGCGCTGGGTGTACGGCTTGTTCATCAAGGGTGGATCCATCATCGTGGCTTCGTAGGAGATGGTGTCGCCGTTCAGCGTGTAGCGTTCGGTCACGTGCAGTTGCTCGTCGGTGAAGTGGCCCGCGCCATCCAGCCAGATCTTGCCGTTGAATCCGACCACGTCGACCACCAGCGTGTCGCCCTCCCAGGAGGCGATGGAGTCGCCGAGGAATGACGGATCGGGATCGCCATGCGAACCGCCGAAGGGAATCAGCCGCCAGCCATGGAAGGATTCGAACAGCACCGCAATCTGCTTGGGCGTCTGGATAATTTCAAACGGCATGGGCATGCCATAGATGCGCGGGATTCCGGGTAGCAGGCATTTAACGGTGGGGTCGTCCCTCCAGGTGGTGCCTCGGCCGGCTTGCACTTTCGCTTCGGCCTCGTCCTTATATACGAGCCGGTCGCCGCCGCCACCTCTTCCCGCAGCAGGGGCTTGAGGCACGGCCGCCGTGGCTCGAGTATTGCCGACGGATTCACCGTATAGGCTGACGCCTCCGCCTTGCCATGCGCCGGTGAAATCGGGCTTGCCGTTGGCGGTGCGTGGAATCGGCTTAGCGGGCGTTTGGGCCGGCGCTTGGCCCAGCGTCGAGACGGCGGTGACGAGAAGACTGACGGCGAGTGTTTTCACGGATGGCTCCTTTCGCTAGGCGGCGGGTCCGAAATTATACTTCGCGCCGTCGGCGGTAGTCACTTCGCGCGCCGCCGCGCGGGTGGCGTTGTCGCGCGCGCGGTAGCCGGTGATGGTGATGGTGTCGCCCTCCTTCACGATGTGCCGGGTGAATCCGGTGCGAGTCAGCGTGTTGGGCGGATAACCTTCCATGCCCCAGTTCACCACCTTGCCGGTTTCATCCTTCACGTCGATGTAAATATAGGCGTGCGGATTGGTCCATTCGACCTTGGTGACCACGCCCTTCAGCGTTATCGTGGCGCTGGAATCGTACTCCGCCGCGAAAGAATGATGGGCGGCCAGGGGAATCGCGATCAGCAATAGAGCCACGCCTGCTAGGGGCAACTTGGCTTTCATCGGCGAGAACCTCCACAACATATTATCTATGCAGCATACAAGTTACCGCGCGGCGGCGATTGTGTCAACGCGAAGTTGGGATGCTTGCCGGGCTGCACCCGTCAGAGTACACTGTGGCCATGCGGACACTCTGCATCCTGTTACTGGCGGCGGCGAGCGGCACGTTGGCGCAAGAGCCGGCGGCGCCGTCCGGGAAGTTCTACGGACCGTTGATCCCTAAGAGCGGAGCGTCGAAAGGTTTCCGATTCAACACCCAGCCTGTAGTCCTTCCTCCGGCTGTAGTTCCTGCGCAACCGGCGGTCTCGCGATGCGCGGTTCCCTTGCTTGAGATGCAAGCTCCAAAAGCCGGCGATCCTGCGATGCAGTTTGGTCCGCACATGGACAAGGTTGCGCCGATGCCGCAAGCGAAACTCCCTCCCGCCTGCGAAGCGCCCCAGTCCGGCGGCGGAGTGCCCCGCTAGAGCAAGGGCGCGCTAAAGCCGGGTATAATCGAAAAGCTCATGCTCGAAGCCTTCGGCGCCTCGGACCCAGGGTGTGTCCGCGCCAACAATGAAGACTATTATTTGCTGGCGCCTTCCATGGGCCTGTACGTCGTTGCCGACGGGATGGGCGGAGCGCAAGCGGGGGAACACGCCTCCAAGCTAGCCGCCGAGACGCTGTGGGACGTGGTGCTTCAAAACCCCGACTCGGCCGGCGCCACGGTACTGGTGGAGGCTTTTCGCGAAGCGAACCACCAGGTGATGGAAGCTTCCTTGGCGGATCCGGCTCTCGAAGGCATGGGCACCACAATGGTGGCCGTTCTGGAAAGAAAAGGCGAATTGTGGGTTGCCAGCGTGGGCGATAGCCGCGCATACTTGTTCGACGACGGCGAGCTCCACGCCATCACCGAGGATCAGAGCTGGGTGAACGAAGTCGGGCGGCGGCTGGGGATCGACGAAGACACGCTCAAGAATCATCCCATGCGGCACGTGCTGACCATGGCCATCGGGGTTTCCGAACAACTGCGCGTGCTCACGTACGTGGTGAAACCCACCCCCGGCATGCTGGTGCTGTTGTGCAGCGACGGATTGCACGGCGTGGCGCTTGAGGAAGAGATCAAGGCAGCGCTGGCCTCCAAGGACTCGCTGGAGGCCAAGTGCGAGGCGCTGATCGCCGCGGCTCGGGAACACGGCGGGCCGGACAATATCACGGCGGTGCTGCTGAAGGCGGTATAGGATCGCAGGCCGGGGGCCTCAGAATGGCAGGTCAGAGACCTGACCCACTCACAAAAGCAAGAGACGCTCCTGGATATCGCCGGTGACATGGGCGCGGTGGTCGTCGACGAAGACGTTGACCTCGCTGCGGATGCCGAATTTCGGAAGATAGATGCCGGGCTCGATGGAGAAGCAGGTCCAAGGGATTACCTTGCGCTCATCGTGGGTTTCGAGGTTATCCATGTTCGCGCCGGTGCCGTGGACCTCCGCGCCGATGGAGTGGCCTGTGCGATGGAAGAAATACTCACCGAAGCCTGCGTCGCGAATGTGCGTCCGCGCGGCGTCGTCAACTTCGAAGCCGCGCAGAGGGCGATGGCGCTCGGCCGAGTCCATCACGCAGCGGATGGCCTTGTCGCGGGCATCGCGCACGATGGTGAACACGTTTTCGATTTCCGATGGCGGCGCGCCGCCGCTATAGCCGGTCCAGGTGATGTCATAATAGACGCCGTCGGCTCCATCGAGTTTGGCCCACATATCCATGAGCACCAGATCGCCCGAGCGGATCTCGGAGCAAGCACCCTGCTTGGGCTCGTAGTGCGGATTCGAGGCGTTCGCGTTCACCGCGACGTCGGGACCGTGATCAGTGAACAATTCTTCTTCACGGAAGCGGGTGAGGATGAACTGCTGCATTTCCCATTCCGTGATACGAGTTCCCGCGAGGATTGCGTCGGAGACGCGCGCGAAGGCCTCGGCGCGAATGCGATCCACTCTGCGGCCGGCTTCCAGATGCGCTTCGAGCTGCCGCGCGGTCCAGCGCGATTCGAAGAGCTGAATGAGATTGGCGGCGGTCGAAACGTTGACCCCGAGGCCGCGCACCAGCTCAACCGTGCCGGCGTCGACCATCGCGACGTACGGAACCGCGCAATCGGGCGAATACTGCATGGCGATGCGGTGAGCGCCTTGCATCATCCGGCGAAGGCCGTCTACAAGCTCCTTCCATCCGGCGTAGAGAACGTGCGTGCCGGGAAGCTCGGCGAGGGTTTGCGCTTCGATTTTGTGGACCAGGCCGCGAGGCTCGCCGTGGGATGGAATGAAATAGAACCAGCGGCGGGTGACCATGGAGCCGGGCGTGAATTGTAACACCCGGTAGGCGATAGGATCGCGATGGTGATGGTCGAAGAAGAGCCAGCCGTCAAGGCCCTCTTCGCGGAGCGAGGCTTGAATTTCGTCGAGTCTCATACGGTTAGTCTTTCTGCCGATACTTTCCGCCATGTGACCTTGGTCTTGAAATTGGCGAGGCCGGCGACGTCGCGCGAATCGACGACAGAGAAGGAAAGTGCGTCGTCGAGCCAATCCTGGCTGTAGCCTTCGGCATATTGAGTAGCCACGGTGAGGGTGTAATCCTGGCGCGTCAGCAGGCAATCGAAGGTAAACTCGACTTCGAACGTTTCTCCCGCCGCGACCGAGCCGAGGTCGACGCCTTCGATGCGCGTGTTGGTTCCGAAGACATCGATGCCGAGGCGATTGCGGATCAAGACGCCGACGACCGGGTTGTCGAGATCCTTCGCGGCGCGGGCGCGCACATGGATGGTGACTGGCGATCCAGGCTCAAGACTGCGCGTGGAAACGCCGCGGGCATCGCGCAGATCGGCTTCGAGAACGCGGCTGGCTCCGTCGCCGTGGCGGAAGGTTCCGCCGGGAGTGGATTCAAGCTTCTCGCCATGGGCCTGCCGTTCCAGCACCAGGCCGACATAGCGGTTCACCACTTCGCTGGGCGCGCCGTACGCGGCCACGCGGCCGTCGAGCATCAGCGCGGCGCGATCGGAGAGGCGCTTCACCAGACCGAGGTCGTGAGAGACGAACAGCACAGTGACGTTGCGGGCTTTCAGCTCCTCGAATTTCTTGATGCAGCGGTTGGCGAAAATGGCGTCTCCGACGGCGAGGGCTTCATCGACGATCAGGATCTCGGGATCCACGTGAATCGCGGTGGAGAAGGCGAGGCGGACATACATGCCGCTCGAATATTCCTTCACGGGGCGATCCATAAACGAGCCGATCTCGGCGAACCTTGCGATGGCCGGAAAGACGCGCTCCATTTCGCGGCGCGGAATGCCGAGAATTTCGCCGTTGAGGAAGACGTTTTCGCGTCCGCTGAATTCGGGATTGAAGCCTGCGCCGAGCTCGAGCAACGCGGCGATGCGGCCTCGCGCGATAACGCGGCCTCGCGTGGGGGCGAGGATGCCGCTGACGATCTGAAGCAAGGTGCTCTTGCCGGAGCCGTTGGGGCCGACGACGCCGAGGACTTCGCCAGGCTCGACCGTGAGGTTGACGTCGCGAAGGGCCCAGAATTCGGAGGGAGGAGTGTGTTTGATGAAGGGCAGCAGCTCAGTGATGCGGTCCACCGGGCGGCGGTACAAACGGTACATCTTGGATACGTTTTGGACGTGCAGCAAATCACAAGTTTAGCAGCGGAGAATAGAGACGCTGCTGCTGATGCCGTTTTGAAATTGGCAGGTCTGAAGAATTCATGGGCAAGCAGGGCTACGATGATTGGGCGCGATCCTTCAAAGCCGCGAGCGCTGCATGGTAGCCGCACATTCCGTGGACACCCGCGCCGGGGGGCGTGGAAGACGAACAGATGAAGAGATTCTTGTCGGGCGTTCTATAGAAATGTCGCGTGGGCCGCAAGATCAGCTGCCTCGCGTCTTGTGCTCCTCCCGTAATGTCGCCGCCCACCAGATTGGCGTTATGCTGTTCTAGATCTGCAGGGCCCGAGGCATGGCGGGCCAGGATCATCCCACGGAATCCAGGCGCGAAGCGCTCGATTTGTGATTCGATGCGCTCCTCCATGTTCTCCGGACAACCGTTCGGCACATGGCAATAGGCCCAAGCCGTATGTTTCCCCTCCGGTGCGCGCGACGAATCGAACAAGCTGGGTTGCGCCAGCAAGATGAAGGGACGATGGTGCACGCGGCCCTCCCAGGCTGCGCGCTCCGAATCGGCGATCTCCTCAAGCGTCCCTCCGACATGCACCGTGGCGGCCTGCGCGCATTCGCTCGCCGCCCATGGAATCGGTCCGTTCAGCGCCCAATCCATCTTGAAGACGCCTGGACCATAACGATAGCGTTCGAGCTTCCGACAGTAGCGCTCGGGAAGCCGGTTTGCCGCGATATGCACCAGCTGGCGCGGCGTAAGATCGCACAAAATCGTTCCCGCATCTTTCAATTCATCGAGCGAGCGAACCGGCGTATCCCTGACGATCCTTCCGCCTAGCGATTCGAAGAAAGAGGCCAGAGCGTTCGCTATTATCTGCGAGCCTCCGCGTGGGATGGGCCAGCCAACCGCGTGCGCCGAAATCGCCAGCACCCATCCGAAGACGCCCGAGCCGATGTTCTCAAGTGGCAGAACGGAGTGCCCCGCCATTCCCGCGAACATGGCTCGCGTCTCTGGCTGTCGAAACATCGCTCGAGCAGTAAGCGTGGCGGGCCACGGCGCAAGCGCACAGAACCGTGCGAGCAAGCCGGGATGCGTGGGCCACCGGATGGGTCCCAGAATGTCGGCCGTCAATTCCTTCCATCGCGAAACCAACGGCGCGATCGCACGCCGGTACGCCGCGCCGTCTTTGCCGAGTCTTTGCGCTGTTTGTTCGAGCAAACCATCGACCAGGACCGCGCGGCCTCCATCCAGAGGATGCGCAACGGGCGCCGGCGGCTGAATCCACTTGAGACCGTGCTCGGCCAGCGGAAGCGATGCAAACGCCGGTGAACTGACCGCAAGCGGGTGTACCGCGGAGCAGATGTCATGCACAAAGCCCGGCAAAGTCAATTCAGCCGAACGAACTCCGCCGCCGATTGAGGATTGCGCTTCGAGAAGAGTGGTCTCGACGCCTGCTCTCGCCAGCATAATCGCAGCTGTGAGCCCGTTCGGTCCGGAACCCACGACATAGGCGGGCCCCACCTTATAACCAACCCATTCCTTCCAGGAAATCCCGGAAGATGGGTGTCTGAAGAGACACAGGTGGAAAATACCTGTCCACGCGCCGGCGATTCCACCACAGGCCTGTCCTCTTTCTTTCTGCCGGTGTGGTGAAGTGGTACTCGTAAAGTTCGGCCCGAATGTATCGCGGCGCGCCGTTTGGAAACGGATTCGCTCGAAGCAGTCCAAGCGTCTGCGGGTCGCCTTGAAGCAACTTCGCCAGAAAATGCATGAACCAGGGATGCTGGCGATAATCGGAGAACGCGGCGAACCACATCAGCCAATCCAGGCGCAGATGATACGGCGCGATCTGCGGTGGAATGCGTCCGGGGTCGCCGGGCTTCCCCTTGAATTCGTATTCGCGCCACTTGGTGGAGGATGAGATCGCGGCTTCGTCGGTTCCTTCCACGATCACCTCGTAACGCGGACGAGTGATGCTGCCGAAGGCGCCGTAGGTTCCCACAAGGTGCAGCGGGTTATAACTCTGGTTCATCACTTGGCTCGGGGAAATCATGTTGCGGATAGGGTCGATGCTCAAATAAGCCACCAGCAGGCCCACGACGACGATCGCGGACTTGAAGAGCACATGCGGTTCCCGAAACGCGGTATCTCGCGCCGGGATAAAGAGCGCGAAGATGCGATCGTCCAGGGTGGTGAGCGCCAGCACGATGGTTAATAAATTGAGCCACGACAGGTTCCCGCTGGCCATAATGAATCCCTGGAAGACGATTGTGAGAATACCGGCGATGGAGCTGAACGGCTGCGGAAGGAAATAGCCGAACGGAACGATCAGTTCGGCGAAGTGATTAAAACCCACACCCGCGCGATGAGTCCATTGCGGCGCCCAGTGGAAATACCAGCTCAGCGGATTGGGGATGGGCTGGGTCTCGTAATAGTCATCGAGGCAAGTGAAGTCGCGCCAGCAGGGATCGCCGCGCAATTTAATCAATCCCGCGCCAAGCATCACGCGAAACAAAACCCAGCGCAGCATCCAGATACTGATCTTAGGAACGGTAACATCCGCCGCCCCAAGAAACATGGCAAAGAATCCGGCCTCGAGCAGAATCGATTCCCATCCGAACGCGTAAAAGATCTGGCCTGCGTTGACGAAAGACATGTAAAGGATCCACAGCATCGCCCAGATCAATACCGAGAGCCACGTGCCGTAGCGTTCCGAGAGCCCCAGCAGCGCAAGGCAGGCGATCGCGATGCCGAGCCAAGCGGCAGTCGTGAATGCCGCATCCTTCGGGAAAAAATAGAAGAGAGTCGGCGAGTCACGGAACCCAACCTCCTGGAGGTACTTCGGCGCGGGTAACAACCCCTTCTCTCCGAGCAGTGGCCGGAACTGGTTCAGCGCGACAAGAAAGGCGATCAAGTAGACTAGAGCAAGGCCGCGCTGGAACGCAGCCCTACTGAGCACATAGCCCGTAAACCCGAAACTGGGAACACCATGCAAATCAAGCGGCTCCCCCGCACAGATCCATTATGTTATGGGTTGTTGCCCGATGAGATCCTCGCGCCGATCGGCGGGGCCCGGCCAGTGCTGGGCTCAACGAAGTTGGTCGCAATCGAGGCGACTTGCGTATTTAGGCAGGGCAAGTTCCCTTCTGCGGTGGGATGCCTGAGTGCTCCGGTTTGTTTCCACGAGAACTTCGTCGGGTCAGTTGTTGAAATGATCTAGGATGAGACGGATGACGTGAGTGAGAGTAACGAGCTCGACATCCATTTCTACGTCCGGGGCTTTGGCGAAACTCCGGCGATCCAAGACATACCTCGATAGCCTTGCGAATTGTAGGAGGGTTTGTAGCTGGTCCACCTACCCGACCGTGCCTTCCTCCGCCGCCGATCTACTACAAAATCTTCCCCGGAAACTTTGTCCGCTGCATCGTAGTCAAATAGGGACAGATGAATTTCCCAGGGACGCCAGTGATCATACTGAGCATGGGCCGAAGTGGCACGTCTTATCTGGCCAGCTTCCTCGGTTCGAATGGTGTCGATTTAGGCTCGAATCTGATCGCGCCCTCCGCAGACAATCCCCGGGGCTATTTTGAGGATTCGGAAATCGTCGCGTTCCACCAGGGACTCCTAAGGCGTTTGAGAACGACTCTCGACTGGGATTCGACGACTGGGGAACTGTTGCCGCACGCGGAACTCACGGCCGAAGAGAGAGAACACGCGCTCCGCATCTTGCGGCGCCTTTCGAGATCCGGCGGCCCTTGGGGATGGAAGGATCCGCGTACCGTTCACTTCATCCGGTTCTGGCTCGAACTCTTACCGGAATCAATGCTGATTGTCTCTCTTCGGCATCCTCTGGAGATCCTATATTCCTATCTCAAGCGGGTTGCAACGATCGATACACTGATTGACGTTAAGCAGATTTTTCGCGCTTACGCCGGGTATCACGATCGCATCCTCGGCATCGTGCAGGAAAGGCCACACAAGAGTTTGGTGGTATTCGCCCAGAATGCGCTTCCCAATCCCCAATTCCTGCGCGCTGCGTTGGAGCAATTCCTGGGTTTGCCTCCCGCTGGGCTACCCTTCCGTATACCAAAATTTGAGAAATCGGAATTCACGCGACTGTGCATTAATGCCGATTCCGCTGAAATCTTCGCGACGCTTCTGCCGGAAGCCGCGGCTGCCTTCGACAAACTGAACAGCTGCTCGCAGTTCAAATTCAGTCCTCGCGATGCTCCATCCGACTTGCGCTCCTCGCACTTAGCTGCCGCCGTCCGCGCGGCTGGGAGCCCAATTGTCCTCGAGACCTGGCTGCCCCTGCTCATTGACCTCTGCCGGTCTGATGAATTGCCGGGCTATTTTCCTTTACAGGCAGCAATATTGACCCGCTACGCGGAGGCAGGGCGGTTTTGGAAGACGCAGTCCGAGGCTCTTGCGAAGGAACTCGAGTCGCATGAGGCCACGGTCAAGGAGCAATCGGAATGGATCGCGCAGCTTGAAGGAACAAAGCAGTTCTGGATCGATCAGATTGAATCCCATAGGAAGGAACTCGAGTCGCACGCGGCGACCGTCAAAGAGCAATCGGAATGGATCGCGCAGCTTGAAGGAGCAAAGCAGTTCTGGCTCGATCAGATTGCATCCCATAGGAAGGAACTCGAGTCGCACTTGGCCCGCGCAAAGAGCAATCGGCGATGATTGCGCGGCTTGAGCGGCGATGAGCCCCAGGATCGCATGGCGCACCCTCCCACACTCTCGCCGGGCGCTTGAACTTCGTGGTGCTTCCATGAAACCATAGGTTGAACTTGAAGGAACCGACTCACGCGCCGGACATCATTCAGAGCCTCTGGATCGGGCCGCGCTTATCGCAGATGGAACGGCTATGCATCACGTCCTTCCTCCAGAACGGGCATCCCTTTCATCTCTATGCCTATAAGCGAATCGAGGGAGTGCCGGAAGGAACTGTGGTGCTGGATGCTAACGAAATCCTTCCATCCTCGCGCGTTTTCAAATATACCGGCTACGATTCGTATGCTGGCTTCGCGAATTTCTTTCGCTATAAGCTTCTGCTCGACAGGGGCGGATGGTGGGTCGACGCGGATACGATCTGTCTCCATCCATTTGATTTCCGCGAGCCTTTTGTGTTCGCGAGCGTCATGGTCCCGGACGGTTCGGATGGCGGCTCCATTCCGGCCATCGCAACCGGCATCATTAAGGCGCCCCGGGGCAGCGCCATCATGCAATCGGCCTGCGCCTTTTGCGACGCGGCGAACCCGAGTGAGCTTACCTGGGGACAGAGTGGGCCGACGCTCATAAGGCGTCTGGTTCCGGAATTCTCGTTGCAGGATTATGTTCGGCCGCCTGATGCTTTCTGTCCGCTTCCATGGTCGAAGTGGGAGCTGCAACTCAAACCGGGGATCTCCTGGAACTTCGGGGAACAGACGCGTGCTGTGCACCTTTGGAATGAGTTGTGGCGCCGGGATCGCGCGGACAAGGATCGGACCTGGGACCCGGACTGCCTCTACGAGCAACTCAAGCGGCGCTATCTGTAACCAGTCGCCCCAAGTCTCCACGCCGAAGTGCGCATCCGGTCGTGGTCCCACGCCCGTAAGGCGGCATCACCACTGCGAGTACGGGGTGCCTTCCAGACTCTTCAGATCCGATCCGCTGTGCACGTCGAAGATTCCGGCCGCAGTCTGGTCCACCATCGAATAGGCATCTTCCATGACCACCCGCCAGCTTCGGTCGTTGCCGGTAATGGGATCGATGGGCACGTTGCGGAGGTAGCCTTCGGTGACCAGATCGTCCAGCGTCTGCGGAGCCTTCTTCTTGTCGAAGGTGTATTCGTCGATCACCGTGCGCAGCGTGAAGAGGTTGTTCTTGAGCAGACTCTCCTTGGTGCGCGTAATCGATTTCTGATACAGCGGAACGGCGATGGAAACCAGAACGGAGATGATCGCCATCACGACGATCAGCTCGATCAGCGTATAACCGCGCCGGTCACCGATAAATCTCGCGGCGCAACGGAGCCTACCGGCCCTGTGCCGCTCACCGAAAACTCCCGCGGCACAACGGAGCCTACCGGCCCTGTGCCGCTCCTCACCACATCGAGTAAGGAGTTCCATCTCGTGCAATGTCCGTGCTCTTGGTGTACACATCGAAAACATTCTGCCCGCCCCAACTGGTGCTCAAAGGATCGTCCTGCGTGCTCTTCATGCCCCAATCGTAGGTGCCGGTCATGGGGTCCATGGGAATGCGGCGCAGAAACTTGATCACCTTCGCGTCGGCGGATTGCGATAGATTCACGCCTTTCATCAGATCCTCCAGCTTCTCCGGATACCCATCCGTCCCGAGCTTGGTCTGAATCTTATTGGCCAGCGCCGCGTCCTTGTAATCGTCGATGGCCTTGCGGATTTGCCGCAACGCGTAATTGAGATCGCGCTCCTTGTCGCGGCGGACCTTATAGCGCGCCAGCGGGACCGCCATCGTCGTCAGCAGCGACAGAATGGTGAAGGCGACGATCAACTCCACCAGCGTCATTCCACGCTGTCTATGGCGCCCGCCCATAACTTTATTGTACCGTCACTGGAACGCTGCCCAGCAGCACGGGAAGCGCCTGCGCTTGCGAATTCTTCAGGCTCGCTCCGGTGATGGAGACCGTTCCAGTTCCCTTTCCGACGGCGCTGAAGGTGAGCGTCGCCACCGCTCCCGATCCGGAAACGCCGCTCGCGCCCGGCAATCGCGTTAAGGTCAGAGAAGCCTCGCCCGCATCGTTGCGAATGTCTTTCGCGATGGTCACGCGCCCGCCGTCGCGAGTGAGCAGATCGCCCGGGGAGGCGTCGTTCAAACGGAGCTGAGACGGATCAAACTTGATTTGCAGAGGACCCAGCGAAAATGCGTCGGAAGCCCCCTCCAACTGCACGGTGAGCGTGACCGATCCGTTCTGAGCTACTTGCACTGGGCTTGGCATGAGACTCAAGCGGGCTCCTCCCCCAGCCGGTGCGGCAGCCAAAGGGGCTCCCGCGGGCGGAGCCGTGGCCTGTGGAGTCGTTGCCTGCGGAGCCGTGGCTTGGGGAGCACCGGCTTCGGGCTTCGTTGCAACTGGCGGGGTCGCAACCGGAGCCGCAGCCGGCTCTGCTTGCAAGTGGATAATCTTGATGTTCTGATCTGTTCCGGCGAAAATGCCGCGCAGGTTCTCCGGAGAATAGTCCGGCGTGCGGATGATGTGTGGAACCATCGCGATCACGATCTGGTCCGAATCCTTTTCCGTGGATGTGCTGCCAAACAGGTACTTGCCCAGAACCGGAATACTTGCCAGGCCCGGAATCCCGTTCAGGGTGTTCGAGTCCGTGGTCTGGTTCAAACCTCCCAGCAAGCTCACCTCGTTGTTCCTCATCCGGACGTCGGTGATGCTTTTATCCTGCGAGATCACCGGCTGAGAGATCCCGCCTATATTTACGTATTGCTGCACGGAGGAAACCGTGACTTCCACATGCATGGTCAGCTCATCGGCTGAATGGACTTGTGGTTGGATGATCACCGTGACGCCGGTTTCGGCATAAGAGAACTGCGTCTGCACCAGGGGACTGACACCCACGGTGGTCGCGCCGACGGCCGAACCAAGGCTGCCGGTAGCGTACGGAATCTTGAGTCCGACCACGAGCTCCACTTTCATTCCGTCGGAAGCGCGCACTTGCGGCGAGTTTAGCACCTTGGTCTTGGTGTCGGTCAACATGGCTTGGAGCAGCGCTCCCGGCAAGCTGCTGGTGGTGATGTCGGCGGTTGAAATGTGACCCAGTTGATTTAGCGACGCGATGCCCGTAGTGGTGGGGGTTGTCGTCGTGCCCGGCAGGGTTGTCGTCGTTGAGGTTGTGGTGGTCGACGAGGTGGTCGTCGCGGTCGATGTGGCTGCGGCTACGCCGCCGGGCGTGAACGTCAAGGGCACATTCAATCCCGCCGTGCCCCCCGAGGCGATGGTCGCCGCCAGTTGCTTGGAGCGCGTGGTGTTGGCTTCCATGATCATGATGTCCACGATCACTTCCGACTTGGGCTTGTCCAGATCGTGCACCAGCTTTTCCACCAGCGCGACTTGATCCGCGGTAGCCCGCACGATTAGCGCCCGTCCGCCGTTGACAGTGAACAGGTGGCGGATTTCGGTGACCGTGCGGATCGCGTTGGCGATCTCCTGAAACTCCTGCACGGAGCTGGCGTTGGGCATGTAGAACACTTTCGTGACTTCGTCCTCATAATCGCGGCGCTTGGTGGTGCTGTCCTCGCAAACGAAGATGGTGTTGGACGAAATAGGCTTCCAGAAAGTGTGGGTGACAAAGGCGAGGTAATCGAACGCCTCCTCTATCGTCATATTGTCGAGATTAACGTCGAAAGGTTTATTGGAGGCAGGGTATGAATATTGCGGGTCGAACACCACATAGAGACCGCCCAGACTGGCCACGGTCCTGTACATCGTCTGCGGCATGGAATTATTCATCTTCATTGCCGCCGGAAGCCGCTTTAGCGTGGGTTTCAACTCCGGCGGGCCGGTGATAGCTTCCACGCGCGCAGTTTCCGCGCGCCGCATCCTCTCAGTGGCGGTCAAACCGGCCGCGTTTGGGTCCGTCAAGTTGGCGCCGTCCAGCAGCATCTGCTGCGTGCGCTTTAATTCCTGAATGGCGATGGAGGAGGACGGATCGATAACAATCGCCTTCTGAAACTCCTGCACCGCTTCTTGCACCTTGTTCTCGCCGCGCAGCTTCACGCCGGCCTCGACATGCTTCTGGCCGGCTTGAAACCGGGCTCGCCGCATGGCGATTTGATACGTTAGCTCCGCAGGGGCCTCGTCTACCGCCTTTTGGTACATCGTGACTGCGGTATCCCAATCGTTCTTAAGCTCGGCCGCTTGGCCCGCTTTGAAGTCCTTTTCGCCTTGTCGGGTCTTTGCCTCCATCGCCGCAACGCCTGCGAAGATCGTCAGCGCGAGTCCTACAACAACGCGTAAGTATTTTGAATTCATTATCTTGCCGAGATCTCCCCGGGATAGCGTGACCCGGAGAGGAAACCTCTCAGTAAGTCTTGACGCTGCAAGGGTTCCCAGCGTGGAGAACTAAATCGACGCCCTCACTGTTGCACCGTAACCGAAACGCCGGTCTGGGTGGAAACGCCCCCAATCGTAGCCACCACGGGTGCATCTCCGTTCGGCAGGCTCGGGACGGTCACGTTGAACTGATAAGTACCCGATCCCACCAAGCCGGCGAAAGTGACGGGGGCCGTAACTCCTCCGATGGTCACTTGGACCGAATTCGCCAACACCTCGGGCGCGGTCACCAATTGAGCCGTCGGGACCGGCGGGTTGGTCGGGCCGAATCCGGTCCCATACAGAAGGATGGTCTCGCCCGGTTGGGCTGGCCGGGTGGTCACGCCTGGCAGCAAGCCGGCGCTGGCCACCAGCGAGTAATCCGCGTGGAGCGCGTCCACGTACGTGCCGTTGTCGAAGGTGAAAAACGCGGGTGAGAACTGGGTCTTTTGCACCGTCAGATTGTTACTCGCCTGTTCCGCCACGGTTACCTGGACTTGCACCGGGCCGGTGGTGGCATCGTCCGGCGCAAGCAGGTCGACTTGGGTGGGACTGATGTATTCGATTAACGCCGGCAATCCGTTGATGGTGACCGACACGCCCTCGAGGGAGGTTGGCAGCATGCCGTTCACGATATCGGAGGCTTGCCAGGTGTACGTTGAAGTGGAAAGGTTCGATCCAAAGATGGATAACCAGGTGGCGGAAGCCACACCGGGGATATAGCTTTCGGCGTTCGTCACGGCGGCGATGGTCGGAGCCGGCTGCGTCCCTTGCACGACCAGGGTGACGGCGATGGACGCCGGACTACCAGTCGCGCCCGCGGCGGTGATCTGCAGCGTGGTAGTGTATGTCCCCGCCGCCAGATTCGCAGGGTTGATCGATACGGACAACGTACCCCCGCCAGTGCCGGATGCAGGAGAAACGGTGAGCCAATAATCGACGCTGGAGGCGGTCCAGGATAGTGTTCCCGCGCCAGCGTTCGTGATGGAAACCGTCTGCGCGGCTGGAGCCGCACCGCCCACGGAGTAATTGAACGTCAATGCTTGCGGCGCTATGGCGAGAGATGGAGGTGTCTGAGTTACCCTGAGCGTCACCGGCACGGATAACGGAGTATTCGAGGCTCCCGACGCCGTGATCTGAACGCTGCCGGTGTAGGCGCCGGCGCTCAAACCGGCGGGCGAAACCGAGATCGAGAGCGGCGAGGGCGCGGTACCGGAAGCGGGGGACACGCTCAACCAGCTCCCGCTTCCCGACGACGTGCTTGCCGCAGCCGTCCACGACAACGTTCCACTGCCGCCATTCGTGATCTGGACGGATTGCGCCGCGGGAGCGGTTCCTCCTATGGTGTATGCGAATTGCAGACTCGCCGGCGATGCGGCAATGGTGGATGGACTTGATAAAGCGGCCATAATCGCCAAGGAATCGACGCCGCTCGTGCTGTTGACGGTGATGGTGACCAGACCGGTGAAGGTCGACGGCAAAACTGCCGCGATGGCGGTGTTTTTCCACGAGCTGATTTGCAGCGTCTGCGCGGTGGAGGAGCCGGCCTGGAGCGCGGTCACTTTGCAGCCGTTGCACTGCGCTCCAAAGTCGGTTCCGTTTATGGTGATGGTCCCCCCCGCGCTCACCACGCGCGGCGACGTGGTCAGCAGCGGACCGATGGAAAAAATGGTGGTGTCTATCTTGCAGCGCACCGCCGAAAAGTAACCGAACGTGACTGCGTACGAACCGCAATCGACGTTGCCCAGCGATGCACTGCTGGCCTCGAAGATCCCTGTGCCCGCGACGAGGTCGTCGTAAAATATGGTGCTGGCATCGCCGCCATCCGTCATTTGCACGGTGCCCCATGTGACTTGGCTCTGATCGGCCGCGTAGCTGTCTGTCGCATTCACCAGCCCGAAAAACGTTCCTCCCTTCTGCGAAAGGTAAGGGTCCGTGGCAGGCGTCGTGCCGATGGACTGCCAATCGGAAGTGCCGGCCAGGAATGAGCGAATGATTTCGCTGGTGTAGTGAGACTCGCTGGTGACGTTCGCAATTCCCGGAGCGTTGCACGCATACGTTCCAAAGGCTGTGTTCGTGAAGGCCGATGGGTCCACCTGGCAATAGGGAACGATGCGCGTGATCGAGGCCTGTTCGCTCACGAAACCGGCGGAGGCGCTGGTCAGCGAAACGATGCCGTCGCTGGCATTGTTGAGCACGGTGGTGGACGTCGAGGTGGCGGCATAGGTTCCGGCATTGCCGATTACGGCGATGGCGCTCACTCCCCGCAGGTCGTCGGTTCGCTGATTCCAATTCGCCAGGTTCCACAGGAACGAACTGCCGGGGACCAACTCGGCGCTCTGCGTCCCGGCAGAAAGTTCCGTGGCGTAATTCCCGGCGACGAACGAGCCAAAATTGGGCGTCGCGAGTAAGACCAACTTGCCGACCAGCGTGTTGCTTGGAGGCGTGAGCGCTTCGTCAGGTTGGAGCCCAGCAAGGTATGACCTGGCGATCAAGCCTCCCAAACTGAAAGCCACCAGATCGATCTGTGGAACCTGCGTGCCATTATCGTACTGAATGGAATTCAGGTAGGTGCTCAAGTCGTTGCCCAACGTCTCGATGGATTGATTTGGGTCGATCAGGCAGTTATCGAATAAATACACTATGGGGACCCCATCCGATATCAGATATTGGGCCAGATTGCCGAACGTATCCGATGAGCTGTTCGAGATAGGACAGGTATTGAGGTTGTAACCGGCCTCCCACCCGTTCAACAGCACCACGGGATTTCGAGTTGAGCCGGATGGCACGGGTGTCAAGGAATCCACGGCCACGTTCATGGTAGTTTGCCGCGTTTCACCGGCCGCGCTGGTTGCCGAGATCGTGACCTTGTACTCGCCGGGTTTGACTCGCGGCGTCGCTGCCAGCACCATCCGTCCGGTCCGGTCGGGTGTAATCACAAAGCCTTCGGCCTTCGAGCCGTTGATCTCAATACTGCGGCTTTGTGCCGTAGACAGGAAATCGAGCGTCTCGCTAGCCGCAGCGATCGGAACGGCCTCGCCCATTTTCACTTCATACCGGGTCTGTTGCAGCTCCAGCATTTTGGCGGACTGCGCAGCAAGAGGAAGAGTGGAGCAGATCAACAACAGAAGGGGATGCCCCGCGGCACATAAGTATCGCTGCTTCATCATCTTGGAGAGAAAATCCGGGGCGGCGTGGTACACTTGTCGTGGAGACAAGACCTCTCAATTCGTTTTGACGCAGCCTGAGCTCCGAGCGTGGAATCCAAAATTAAAATCCTCAGCGAAAACCGTTCCGCCAGCCATGACTACTTCCTGGCGGACCGCATGGAGGCTGGCCTTGTGCTGACCGGAACCGAGGTCAAGGCGGCTCGCGACGGCAAGATTCAGCTCAAGGAAGCCTTCGGCGAGATCGAGCGCAGCGAAGCCTGGCTGGTGAACGCGCACATCAGCGCCTACTCCCATGGAAACATCATGAATCATCAGCCGGTGCGCCGGCGCAAGCTGCTGCTGCACCGCGCTGAAATCGACAAGCTGCAACATGAAACGCGCGAGCGCGGGTTGACCGTAGTGCCCACCAAGCTGTACCTGAAAAACGGATTGATTAAGATTGAATTGGCGGTCGGCCGCGGCAAGAAATTTCACGACAAGCGCGAGAGCGAACGGGAGCAGGAAATGAAAGCCGAAGCCCGCGCGGCCCTAGGACGCCGTCAAAAGGGATAGCGAACATTCACAGAAAATCATGGAATCGAAACTAATTTCGCAAGCGTTTGATCGGGTGCAGGCCGACGCGATTGCCGTGCTCATATTTGAGGATGAAGCGGCTCCTGCCGAATTGGCTGGCGTGTCTGCGTGGTTGGAGGAGCTTCGCACCTCGGGAGAATTCACGGGCAAGACGGGCGAGCTTGCGGTACTTCATCAGGCTCCGGGGTTGGCAGCGAAGCGTTTCGTGGTCGCCGGGGCGGGGAAGCGGTCCGCTTTCGATGCTGCGGCGCTCCGGCGGGCCGTTGGCTCCGCGGTTCGCGCCCTGAAGCAGAAGGGCGTCAAGACGCTGGCGTGGTGGCTGCAAGATGGCGATGCGGCCGCGGTCATCGAAGGCGCGATTCTCGGCAACTTCGAGCCGGATGTTCATAAGACCTCTTCGAAGGAATCCAAGCCGCTAGAAAGTTTTCTGGTAGTTGCCTCCGCGTCAGAGGAAGTGCAAGCCGCCTTCGAGCGCGGAAAGATTCTGGCCGAATCGCAGAACTTCACCCGCGAGCTGGTAAACGAGCCGGCGAACCTGATGACGCCGATGCTGCTGGCCGACCGCGCTCGCGCCATGGCCGCCGAGGTTGGGTTGGATTGCGAAATCCTCGATCAAGACCGCATGCGCCAGTTGGGCATGGGCTCGCTGCTGGGGGTCGCGCAGGGCAGCGCTGAGCCGCCGGCTCTCATTGTTGTGCGATATCGCCCCCCGATCGAATCAAAAACCGCCGCTTCAAAAAGTCAGGATCATCTGGGACTGGTCGGTAAAGGCGTGACCTTCGATACCGGAGGCGTCTCCATCAAACCCGCCGACGGGATGGAGAAGATGAAGTACGACATGGCGGGCGGCGCGGCCGTGCTTGGAGCCATGCGCGCCATCGCGCAACTGAAGCCAGCCATTCCGGTGACGGCTCTGGTGCCGGCGGTCGAGAACATGGTGGGGAGCCGCGCCCAGCGCCCCGGCGATATCGTGACCTCGCTTTCGGGAAAGACCATCGAGGTTCTCAATACCGACGCCGAAGGCCGCCTGATCCTGATCGATGCACTGACCTACGCGCAACGGCTCGGCTGCACGCATCTGGTGGACGCGGCGACGCTCACCGGCGCGATTGTGGTGGCGCTGGGAAACGTCAACATCGGCGCGTTTACCAACAACGACGAAATGCTTGCGCGGGTGATGGCCGCGGCCAAGAGCGAGGGCGAGAAGGCGTGGCCCATGCCGCTCGACGACGAGTATAAGGATCTCCTCAAGAGCGCCTTCGCCGATCTCGGCAATATCGGCGGCCGCTGGGGCGGCGCGATCAGCGCGGCTTGGTTCCTGCGTGAATTCGTAGGCGACACCCCATGGGTGCATTTGGACATCGCTGGCACGGCCTGGCTGGATGAGAGCAAGCCGTTCCTAGCGAAGGGGCCGACCGGAGTGTGCGTGCGAACGTTTACGAAGCTCGCGATGGGATGGTAACTGAACTTGGTGGGGCGGGTCCCATCGGTGTCCAGCGTGACCTGCGCGCGACGCCCCGTCGCGCTCTCGGGCACAGGGAGCCGCGGACGGGCGTCAGCCCCACACTTGGTTTGTGAAGATTGTGAAACTGTTCTATTGACCCATGAATCACGAAATCGCTTTTGAAATGGCCGCCTCCGGCATCCGCTTCGGCACCGGAGTCACCCGCGAGGTGGGCATGGATCTGGCCGAGCTCGGCTCGCGCAACGTGCTGGTGATCACCGATCCGGTGCTGCGCCGCTTGCGCCCGGTCGAGGTCGTCCTTGAATCGCTCGAAGAAAATGGCGTGCCCTTCGCCGTCTACGACCGCGTGCGCGTGGAGCCCACCGACGAATCGTTTGAAGATGCGATCGCATTCGCGCGCCAGTCTCCTTATGACGCATTTGTGGCCGTTGGTGGAGGCTCAACCATCGACACCGCGAAGGCGGTGAATCTGTACACCACCTATCCGCCCTCCGATTTTCTCGACTACGTAAATGCGCCCATCGGGAAGGGCCTGCCTGTGCCGGGGCCGCTGAAACCCTTGATCGCGATTCCCACCACCGCGGGAACCGGCAGCGAAACCACCGGTGTGAGTATTTTCGATTTGAGCCGGATGCACGCCAAGACGGGAATCGCCAGCCGCCGGCTGAAACCCACGCTGGGGCTGCTCGATCCCGAAAATACGCGCACGATGCCCGCGCAAGTGGCGGCTTCGAGTGGCCTTGATATTCTCAGTCACGCGGTCGAGTCGTTCACGGCCATCCCATATTCCGAGCGGGTTCGTCCGGAGCGGCCCGCGCTGCGTCCTGCTTATCAAGGATCGAATCCCATCAGCGATATCTGGTCGCTGGAAGCGATGCGGATTGTCGCGCGGTTTCTGGTGCGCGCGGTGGAAGATCCCTCGGATGATGAGGCGCGCGCGAACATGCTGCTGGCGGCATCCTATGCAGGTATTGGATTCGGCAATGCGGGCGTGCATCTACCTCACGGAATGTCGTATCCCGTCTCGGGCAACGTGAAGAGCTATCGGGCGCCCGGCTATCCTCAAATTGTCGGGCAAGCGCATGCCCTGATCCCGCACGGATTCTCCGTGATCCTAAACGCGCCCGCAGTGTTCCGTTTTACCTCTTGCGCGCGGCCGGAGCGGCATCTGGAAGCAGCCGCGGCGCTCGGCGCAAATATCGAGAACGCTCATGCCGAAGACGCGGGCAACATTCTCGCGGATCGCATCAAATGGTTCATGCAACGGCTAAAAGTGCCGAATGGCTTACGCGAGATTGGCTATACCTCCGCCGATATTCCGGCACTTGTAGAAGGAACTCTTCCACAACATAGAGTTACAAAATTGTCACCTCGCCCAGCCAGCCCAAATGACCTTAGTACGTTGTTTGAACAGTCAATGGATGCATGGTGATAGAGCACACGCCCAAACAGATTTCGAATCTCCCGTTACCTTTCGCATGCCACCGTCGTCTATAGGATTGCCAGGCAACGAATCGCCAGGCGTGACACAAATACCCCGTGGTCTTCTTTAAAAATTAAATCTCATTAAGCCCAAGGAGCTTAAATTCTATGAAACTAGTCAAGTTGTCTCTCAGTCTAGCCACGCTCGCGCTCGGCGTTGCCAGCGCAGCTTCCACTTATAAGGTGACGATCCCGTCCGATACATGGGCGGGCGATACCCAATTAAAGGCCGGTAATTACAAGGTGACGGTGGAAGGCAACCAGGCCGTCTTCACGGCGGGCAAGCAGTCCGTCAAGGTTGCGGCCAGCATGGAAACCAGCACCGCCAAGTATCCCGATACGATGCTGGAATCTACCGGCACCAAGCTCAGCGCCATCGACCTCGGCGGCACGAACACGAAGATCGTGTTCAATTCGGCGAAGTCCAGCGCTGCGGCAACCCAGTAACGGCTGACCAGTAATTCGACCCGTTTTAAAACCAGGGGCATTGCCGCCGGACGCCGTCAGGGCGAAAGGAGCAGTGCCCCTTTTTCAGCTTAAGCTCTCCGCGCTGTAGCGCGCGATTAGACCGGTGCGGACAGCTTGTCGGTAAATGTGGGTGAAGAACGCGCCTGCAAGAAGGATATAGAACGCCGCCAAACCAGTGCCCGCAGCCAGCCCTGCGCTCGACGACGCGTGACCCGCGACAATCGCCCGCACGCCTTCGAATACATAGGAAGGCGGCAGCAGCCGTCCCGCAAATTGCATCCACACAGGGAGCGCCGAAAGCGGGTAGAAGACGGCGGCGAACGGCGATAGAAGCGCCGGAATGGGCCAGATCAACCACTCCGACGACGGCCCGAACCGCAGCACCACGGCGCAGCCGAACACGCCCAGCGCGATCCCGAACAAGAACAACACCAGCAGAAACGGAATCAGCGCAGCTCCGTATTTGAAGAACGAGAGGCCGAAGATCGTGGATGCCAGAATCTGCATCACGGCCAATCCCGCCGCGCTAGTGACGATGCTCGATATCACCAGGCCTGCTAGGTACTCCGGAATTTTTATCGGCGACGCAAAGACATTCAATAAGCTGCGCGACCAGACGTCCTCGAAGAATGCGGTGGTGACGCCTTGCATCACGCGGATGAAGAAATCCCACAGGAGCACCGCCCCCAGCAACGCGGGAACGAAATTGATGCCGGAAGAAGCGACCGAGTTGAGATAGCGGGTGATGAAGCCCCACAAAATGATGTCGACGGTCACCCACACGAAAAGGGGGAGAGTCCGCGTGGGGCTGCCGCGCAGCAAATAGTACTGGCGGAGCACGATGGCGATGGTGCGGCGTAGGCTCATGTTCGCTGAACCGCCAGCGGCTCTCGCGCGATGGAAATGAAGAGCTCCTCCAGGGTCGCCTTTCCATGCTCGCGCGGAAGAGTCTTGGGATCGCCTTCCAGCAGAATCTTTCCGTGCGACAGGAACAGGACGCGGTCGCAGACGTCCTCGACTTCGTACATATTGTGCGAGGTCCACAGCACCCCGCCACGGTCGCGGGAGGCAAACTCGCGGATGGTCTCGCGCACGTCGGCGGCCGTCGCCGGATCGAGCGACGCCGTCGGCTCGTCCAGCAAAAGAAGCTGCGGGCGATTCAGCAGAGCTTTTGCAAGCGAGACCCGCGTTTGTTCTCCCGAAGAGAGCACGCCGCACTTCACATCGCGGAAGCGCTCCAGCCCGAACTCCTTCAGCGCCTCTTCAATACGCTGTGAGAGATTCTTGACTTCGTAGATCATCCCGAAGAAGCGCAGGTTCTCGGCAACCGTCAGATTTCCGGGCAAGGAAGCATAGACGGCAGCGAAATTTGTATTCGCCAACGCGCGCGAACGATCCTGCGCCAGGCTCTGGCCCGCGATCCGCACGGAGCCGGCCGTAGGATCGAGAACGCCGAGAATCACGTTGATAATGGTGGTTTTTCCCGCGCCGTTGGGGCCCAGCAGCCCCACGATTTCGCCGCTGCCAACATCGAAGGAGACGCCGTCGACGGCCGCCACATCTCCGTAGCTCTTGCGCAGGTCCCGGACTGAGAGAGTACTAGACACATACCCATCATCCCAACTCTTGCGGGCAGCCGGACTGGTGTTATACTGATCCAAACTCTGGAGAGCCCGATGTACTGCAACAGTAGATTTCTATTGGCGGCCTTCCTGCTGTGTCTTGTTCCGTCCGCATTGCCATTCCAAGGGCCATCCTCAGACGCTGGACCCACGATCGAGCCGCGCGTCCGTCCTCAACAGCGCTCGGCCAATTTTGCGCCAAGCCTTCCTCCCGCGAATCTGCCCCCAGCCAATCTGCGGATCGACACGTCCATGGTTCTGGTTCCGGCGCATGTGACCAATGCCCTTGGCGCGCCGGTCACCAACCTCGTAAAAGAGAACTTCCGCGTGCTTGAAGATGGTGTCGAGCGGCCCATCACTTATTTTGGGACGGAAGAGACGCCGGTCTCGGTTGGATTCCTTTTTGATTCGAGCGGCAGCATGCACAACAAGATGCACCAGTCCTCCGAAGCCGCGGCCGCATTCTTCAGCACCGCGAACAAGGACGACGAATTTTTCCTGGTCGAGTTCAACGAGCACGCCAAACTCTCTGTCCCGTTTACCACGAATGCGAAAGAGGTGTTTGAGCGCCTCGCCCATGTGCGGCCGCTGGGCCGCACCTCGCTCCTGGACGCCATTCATCTCGCGTTGGTGCAGATGAAGCGGGCGCAGCACTCGAGAAAGGCCATCGTGATTGTGTCCGATGGCGGCGACAACCGGAGCCGTTACACCGTCCCCCAAATCAAGAGCGCCATGATCGAGTCCGACATTCAGGTTTACTCCATGGGGATTTACGACTCAGAGGAGCAGCGCAAGCGCACACCCGAAGAGAAGAACGGTCCGCGCTTATTGGGCGAGCTCTCCGAGGAGAGCGGCGGCAAGCACTTCAGCGTCGATAATCTGAACGACCTGCCGGCCATCAGCGCGCAAATCGGCGAAGAGCTGAGAAGCCAGTATATTCTGGGATACTCGACGCCGAATCCGGAACGCGACGGCAAGTACCACCAAATTAAACTGACCCTCGTCTCTTCGCCGCAGGAGCTGGAGGTACGTTATCGGCGAGGCTACTTCGCGCCTTCATACTGACCGTTTCGGTCCTACCAGCGGACGCCGAATGTGACGGGGATGTAGTCGGTATCGGGCCCGCTGCTGGAAAACATGCGGTTGTAACGTGCCTCGGCATAGAATTTGGCATGCCATTTGGTGCCAAAGCTGAGGCCTGCGCCCGCGTCGAAGCCGGGCTTATTGATCGAGTAGGAGGCCACAACCACGTTTCCAAAATACGGATTGAAGAACCCGAAACCTCCGCCCCCTGGCACGGTAAGGTCGTCATACCGGTGATAAAGGCCGCCCCCACCGGTAAGGTAGAAGTCCACGTGGCTGTGGTGAGCGACATGCACGATCGGGTCCACGGTAAAGGACATGATATGTACGTTACCCCCGGCAACCCCCAAATTCGATAGGGTCGTGCTGTTGATCCCCATTGAGTTGTAGTTGAAATCGAACATGGCGCCGAGGTGCGAATTAAAGTTGTAGCCGGCCCCGGCCTGCGCGTTCCAACCGATATCCAGGTTTCTGCCAGCGGTTCCGATGGGTTCTGTGAACCCGGCACCAATGGCAAATGAAAATGGCTGGACTTCCTGGGCGTAAACCGCGCCCGCGGCCAGCAATCCAATGCACGAGACGAGAGATGTAGTTCTCATAAAAGCAAAACTCCTTCTAGCCTCATGATTCGTGTCGCCCGTCCGCCGTTACGGACGTACAAGAAGAGGAAGGGCGGAAGGAGTTCGCAATTGTTCTTGTTGATCCTTCGCGGAGGTCCCGTGTTTCGGCAAAGAATTCTCAGCTTTTCAGATATTTATTGAAGAGCAGCTCCTTACTCTGCGGCAGGATATCGCGTCGGGCTCGAATCTGATACGCTTTTTCAAACGAGGCAAACATCATGGACGACACTCCTGGAATCGGCCGGCGTAAGGCGCTGGGCATACTCGGCGCGGGGGCATTGGCTGGCGGGTTTACCGCTCGCAGTGCTATAGCCGCGGACGCCGGGCTGCATTTCGCCGGGCTCGATCACGTCGAGTTCACTGTCTCCGATGTCGAGAAGTCGCTGGCGTTCTACGTCCAGATTTTCGGCAACACGGTAATGAAGAACAAGCAGACCACGCGGCGTTATCTGAAGCTGGGCGGCTGCTACATCGCGATGGATAAAACTCAGGACATTCGAGTCGATCACTATTGCGCCGGCATCGAGGGCTTCGACATCGCCAACGTCCACGCCTACCTTCAGCAGAACGGCATCGCCTATCGCGATTTTCCCAGCGGCAAGGACCTGGCTGTCGCCGATCCCGACGGGACGCGCACCCAGCTCGCCGTCAACGATGGCTGGAGCCAGTTGGCCACCGGCACGGCATCTCCCGAATCGGTTCCGGAGGGTGCGGGCCCGATCTTCCGGCCCACCGGCCTGGATCATATCCTGCTGAACGTCGCCGACGCCGAAAAATCCGTGGCGTTCTATGCGAAAATCCTCGGGCCCGTGACCCAGCGCAACAACAATCGCATCTGGTTTCAGGCCGGCAAATCCAGAATCGGATTGCTGCAGACTCCCGCTGGCCAGCGTTCCGGTGTGAACCACTACTGCGTCTCCGCTGAAGCGTTCGATTACGACTCCGTCGTCAAGAAACTGGAGCAAGCCGGCGCCAATGTCGAAGCCCCCGAAGTGGCAGGCGCGCCCGAGTTCCGCGACCGCGACGGCTTCCTGGTTCAAGTCAAGAGCTGAGCTCCTTTCATTCCGATCTGACTAAAGGACGCGGAAGCGTGTAGAATGAACGGCTATGGCTCTCCCCGTAAAGCTGGCCAAAGATCACGCCGCGCTGCTCTATAGCAACGACCCCAAGCTGGCGGCCAATAAAATGATCGCCTATGAGTTCTACCGCATCGTGCTGCGCGGACGCCGCCTGGATCAGGCCGAGACGTACATGCATGAGGATTACATGCAGCACAACCCCAACGCCGAAACGGGCATCAAGGGCTTCAAGGAATTCTTCAGCAAACTGGGTGGCCCGTTGCCCATTCCCGACACGCTCGCCGATCTGGTTTCGATCCAAGCCGAAGGCGATCTGGTGACGCTCTCGTTCCTGCGCGAGCACGACGACCCCGCGAATCCAGGGCAAAAGTACACCACCACCTGGTTCGACATGTTCCGCATCGAGAACGGCAAGATCGCGGAACATTGGGATCCTGCCACCAAGCCGGTTCCCCGCTGACTCCGCGGCGGCAGCCGTTAGTTTTCCTTGATCTTCTTCGCCCGGGCCGCTGATTGCGGCAGTTCGAAGGCTGAAGGCGGAAGCGTCGGATTCACCTGCAAATCGGAATACGTCGCGAGCCTGTAGTTTTTGTTGGGCGCCGTTTCCTTCTCCTGGATCGGGTAGCCTTTGCCGTCGGGAATCCACAGCTCGATCGTTTTGACCAGCTTCAGCATTTCGGCGGATTTGGGCGTCAGCACGATGCGCGTGGTCTCGGTCGAGCCCACCTTGTCAGGGCCGCCCAACTTGACCTCGTAATCCCTGAGCATGTCCTCCCGGGTGACGCTGAAACCGAGCAACAACATTTGGTCCAATGTCGCCGCCACTTTTTTCATGTTGAACTCTTGGATCTCATTCGCCTTAGGCAAGTATTTCTGGCCCTTGGGACCGTCCAGATGAACGATGTAGGGATCCTTGCCCGCGCTAAAATCGACGATCCCGGAAAGGCCGTTCTTGGACCGCTGGAGCCGCATCGAGCCGGCCGAGGGGACAGTTTCGTCGATGATCTTGGTGTAATCGATCATCTTCACGTTCGCCGAATAGGATTTGAATGCCCTGGCGGCGGTATCCATGCGCGCCAGCACGTCGTCGAGAGAATCGGGCCGAGCGATGCCCGCAATCGACAGCGCAAGAAGGATGCGTTTCTTCATCATTCGATTCTCATGGCTGCGTTGTGTACGCCATGTAGCCCGTAATGTCGTCTTCCGAGTCCTTCAAAGGCTCCACGCGCGTTACCGTCGCGCGCTTCTTGTATTGAGCCTTCACCAGACTCGCCGCTTTGGGAACGCGCTCCTCGGCGGGTACTCCGTTCAGCAGTTGGGGCGCGATCCAAAACAATCCGGTACCCTGTTCGGCCGGCAGCATCACCACGTTGGCGGCCTTGGGCTGATCGCGGAACATCTCGCGCGGAGTCGCGAAAATAAAAGCGAGGATCAGCACTACGACGACATCGTACTGCCAACTGGCCCGTTCGAAGTCCCACAGGAGGAATCGGCTCCACTTACCCATCGATTCCAGTCTACAACGCCGTGTGGGGCCTGGGCGATTATAAAGAAAGATCGTTTCTAATCTAAATGAAGAAAGTATCCCCGCCAGCCGATCGGGATCGACTGATGGTCACTGAATGACGCGCGCCGCCCCAAGCCGGAAAAAGCGCCCCAAGAAGGAGTCTTCCGGTCAGCCGGAGACTCCGGCGGCCGCCACTCTTCCTGACGCATCGAATTCATCATTCGCGGCAGCTTGCCTCGCGTTAGTCGTGGGAACCCTAGCGGTCTACTGGCAGACATCCGGACACGGGTTCATCCGCCTCGACGACGGCCAGTACGTCTACGAGAATCCGATGGTGCAGGCCGGCCTGACGGCATCCGGTTTCGACTGGGCTTTCACCACTTTTACCGCTGCGAACTGGCACCCGCTCACCTGGCTCTCGCACATGTTGGACTGCCAGTTATTCGGACTGGACGCAGGTGCGCATCACCTTGTGAACGTGGCTTTCCACCTGGCCAACTCCGTCCTTCTCTTTTTGATCTGCGCAAGAATGACACGACGGCCGTGGCGAAGCCTGGTGGTGGCGGGAATCTTTGCTCTCCACCCGCTCCACGTGGAATCCGTGGCTTGGGTCGCTGAGCGAAAGGACGTCCTCAGCACGTTCTTCGGGCTGCTCGCGTTGCTACTCTACGTTCGTTACACGGAGGCCGCGACAACGTGGAGATACATCGCGATGGCTTCGTTCTTCGCGCTCAGTCTCATGGCCAAGCCAATGCTGGTGACTTTCCCATTCCTGCTGCTCCTCCTGGATTTCTGGCCATTGCGCCGGCTGCAGTGGCCTGTTCAATGGCTGGCCGTCAAGCGCCTACTGTTGGAAAAGGCGCCGCTGTTGGCGATGGCCGCAGTCTCCAGCGTGGTGACCATTCGCGCGCAGCGGGTCGAAGCCATGGCATCGCTAACGACTCTGTCTATTCCCGACCGCTTTGCCAATGCCGTCGCGGCATACGGAAGTTACCTGGGAAAGGCCTTCTGGCCGGCGAACCTGGCAGTACTCTACCCATTCCACGCGCCCCAGCCCGCGAGCGTCCTCGCAGCTTTGGCGATTCTAGTCGGCATAAGCTGGCTATCCTTGCGGCTGATCGCGCAGCGCCCGTATCTTTCAGTTGGCTGGTTCTGGTATCTGGGCTTACTGGTGCCTGTGATTGGAATCCTGCAGGTCGGGTCTCAATCGATGGCCGATCGCTACATGTATCTCCCGATTGTCGGCTTGTCCATCGCGGTTGTCTGGGGCACGGCGGATCTCCTGGAGAGCCGGCGTCTCCCATGGTATTGGGCAGCGAGTCTCGCAGGCGCTGTGCTTCTGCTCCTCTCCATTGCGGCGTATCGGCAGGCAGAGTACTGGAAGGACAGTCGGACGCTCTTCGAGCACACACTCGCTGTGACGGAAGGAAGCTACGTCATCGAGAACAATATGGCTTTGATCATGGCCGAGGAAGGGAAGCGAGACGAAGCCATCGACTTCTATCGCAAGGCGCTTGCCATCCAACCCGGCCTCGCGGAGGCGCAGGTTAATCTCGCCCAGGAGCTCATGAAATCCGGGAAACCCGATGAAGCATTCCCTCACCTGACCGAGGCGTTACGAGTAAAGCCAAACCTTCCGCTCGCCCAAATGGATTTGGTGCTCCTGCTTGCGGATCGGGGGAACATGGAGGAGGCAAATCGGCACCTGGATGAGCTTCTGCGCCTGTCGCCTGGAGATGCGGAGGCGCAAAGCTATTCCTGCTTTGTTCTTCGGCGGCTGGGTCGCTTAGATGAAGCGATCATCCACTGCAACGAATCCTTGCGGCTGTATCCCGATCTGCTGTACGCTCGATTCAACTTGGGAGCAGCGCTGGCCGCTCAGGGGAAACGCGCCGAGGCGATTGTCGAACTCACCCGGGTGCTCGCAGCCAACCCAAGTTATGCGGAAGCTCGCACCTTGCTCGAGCAACTCCGGGGGACGTCGGGCCACTGATCGCCGCTCCCTTTGGTCGCGGCTCTGTAAGCGGCTGAGTGCCGTTTCCGGGCCGCGACCACAGGAAGCGGTGGAAGCGGTGCTACATCTGCCTCGCGACCAGCGCGAGAAACTCGTCCCGAGTGGCTTTATTCGAGCGAAAGGCGCCCAGCATGGTGCTGGTGATGGCGCCCGAATGCTGCTTCTGGACGCCGCGCATCATCATGCAAAAGTGCCGCGCCTCGGCCATGACGGCCACGCCGCGGGGAGAAATGGCCGTCTCCACCGCTTCGGCCACTTGCTGCGTCATCCGCTCCTGCAATTGCAGCCGACGTGCGAACATGTTCACGATGCGCGGAATCTTGCTCAGCCCGATGACCCGCTCCTTGGGCAGATAGGCCACATGGATTCTGCCGTAAAACGGCAGCAGGTGGTGTTCGCACATGCTGAAGAACTCGATGTCCTTGACGATCACCATCTCGTCGGATTCGGCGCGAAACAGCGCGCCGTTGACGATCTGCTCGAGGCTTTCCTCATAGCCCCGCGTCAGGTACCGCATGGCCTTCTCGTAACGCTCCGGAGTATGCACCAGCCCCTCGCGGGACGGGTCCTCGCCCAGCATTTCCAGAACTTCTTTCATCCGATCAGCCACTGACGGCCCGCTCGGCTTCATTACCTTGACCACTGCTTTGTTTTTCACGAGAAAGGAGTCTCCATCTCAAACGTGTTCCGGTCCGTCTCAGCGATGCGGATGCGCGCCAAACGGGGCGCCAGATTCCAATGCTCGCGCAAACGCCGCTCAATCACAGACGCCAGATTCTCCGTCGTCGGAACGGCGCGTTCGAACTCCGGCACATCCTGATTCAGATTTTTATGATCCAGCACGCGCAATACGCGCTCCTCCACCAGCCGGTCTAGCGCCCGGCGATCCACCACCAGGCCGTCCGCGTTCAACGGTCCCTCCACCGAGATGTCGATCGAATAATCGTGCCCGTGGCCGTAGGGATTATTGCATTTTCCGTACAACGTGCGATTCTCCTCGGGGCTCAGCGCGGAGGAATCCAGGCGATGTGACGCCGCGAAACGATAGCGCCTGGTCAACCTCATCGCGCAACCTCGCCTCCGTAGTCCACGTATAAATCCGCCGTTTCATATAGCCGGACGTTGCGCAGCCGCACGTCTCTCTTTTCCAAGCGTCCATCGATGCGTCTCCAGATCTCCCGCGCGATGTTCTCCGTGGTGGGGATCACGCGGTCGAAAGGCGGCACTTCGCGGTTCAAAAAACGATGATCCATCGGCTCCACGACTTCCTGATTCAGGATCTCCTTCAATTCGCGCAGATCGAAAACCATGCCGGTGACGGCATCCGGCTGCCCCTCTACAGTAACCTCCAGTGTAAAGTTATGTCCGTGCCCGTTGGGATTGGCGTTGCCGCCGTAGACGCGGCGGTTCTCCGCCTCGCTCCACGCCGGGTTGGAGCACACCAGTGCGGCGGAAAATTCTACTTTTCGGGTGAGCAGCATTCGTTGCCAAAAATATAGATGCTTCTACAGGGGTGTCAGATCCTCTAAAATAATAGCGTGAAGCGTAGCGATTGGATATTGACCGGAACCCTTGTGGCGCTAGCCGGCATCCTGGTGTGGATCGTGGCGGGCACTTTGGAGCCGCCGGTGGTGAACGCCGGCGACACCGCGCCCAAGTTCAGCGTCGTAACCGAGGACGGCAAGACCATCACGCCGTCCAATTTCGGCGGCAAGCTGCTGGTGCTGAATTTCTGGGCGAGTTGGTGTGAACCGTGCATCGCTGAAACCCCCTCGCTCAACGAATTCTCGCAGATCTTCGCCGACAAAGGCGTTGTGGTGCTGGGCGTCAGCACGGACCGCAACGAGAAACTCTACAAGGACTTCCTGCGCCGCTACCGGATTGGCTTCGAGACTTCCCGCGACCCCGACGCCAACATCAGCTCCAGCTATGGAACCTTCCTGTTCCCCGATTCCTACATTATCGACCCCAACGGCAAGGTAATCGAAAAAATCATCAACGCGCAGAACTGGCTGGACCCGCAATTTCTGGATCACATCCAGAAGATGCTGTGAGAAGACGGCTCCCTATGGTCGCGGCTCAGAATCGGGATCATCCATGACTACGGCCACTCACCGAGCCGCGACCATAGGGAGCGGTCCATCCTTGCGTGCCGGCGTCGAAGCCATTCTGGGCCGCCGCGGCTACCTCCACAAGCCCGAGGATCTGAGCAACTACGAATACGATGGCAGCATCGACAAAGCCAAACCCGGTCTGGTGGCGTTTCCGCAATCTACCGCCGAAGTGGTGGCTTTGGTGAAGCTGGCCCATGAGCTGGACATTCCTGTCACTGGCCGCGGCGCGGGAACCGGTTTGAGCGGCGGCGCGATCGCCCGCGAGGGTGGCCTCATGATCTCCTTCGCGCGCATGAACCGCATTCTCGAAATCGACCTCGCCAATGAGCGCGCCGTCGTCGAGCCCGGCTTGGTGAATCTCGACCTGACGCTGGCGGTCGAAGCCGACGGTTATTTCTATGCGCCCGATCCGTCCAGCCAGCGCGCCTGCACCATCGGCGGAAACGTGAGCGAGAATTCCGGCGGCCCTCACACCCTGGCTTACGGTGTCACCACCAATCACGTGCTGGGTCTCGAGGTCGTGTTGCCCGACGGCACCGTGCTGAATACCGCTGGGCCGGATGCGCCGGGCTACGATCTCACCGGGCTTCTTGTTGGTTCAGAGGGGACGATGGCGCTGGTCACCAAGATTACGGTTCGCCTGATGCGCAAGCCCGAAGCCGTCAAGACGCTGCTGGCCGTGTTCGATAGCGTCGACGATGCCGGCAACACGGTCGCCGAGATCACGGCGCGTGCGATCACCCCCGTCGCCGTCGAGATGCTCGACGGAGTGCTGCTGCGAATGGTGGAGGATGCCACTCACGCCGGCTATCCCCTCGATGCCGCCGCGGTGCTGCTGATTGAGCTGGAGGGCATCACCGAAGCGGTCGAGGAACAGGTCGAGGAGATTCGGCAAGCCTGCACGGCTTGCCACGCCCGAGAGTTTCGCGTGGCTCGCGACACCCAGGAGCGCGAACTGTTATGGAAGGGCCGCAAGAACGCCTTCGGCGCAGTGGGCCGCTGCTCGCCCGATTACTACACACAAGATGGCGTGGTGCCTCGCACGCAAATCTCCGCGACACTGCGCTTTATTTCCGGCGTGAGCCAGCGCTACGGGCTCATCATCAGCAACATTTTTCACGCTGGCGACGGCAACCTGCACCCTCTGATTCTGTTCGATCACCGCATCCCCGGCCAGTTGGAGCAGGTCAAGCAGGCCGGCGATGAAATCCTGCAATACTGCATTTCAGTGGGCGGCTCGATCACCGGCGAGCACGGCGTCGGCATGGAAAAGAATGAAATGATGGCGCACCAGTTCTCCTCGGATACACTGGAGATGATTGCCCGGTTTAAGAAACTCTTCGACCCGCGATGCCGTCTTAACCCAGGGAAGGTCCTGCCCACCGGCCGCGGCTGCATGGAGATCCGCCAGAAACCAGGAGACTTAAGTTTATGAAGTTCCTCCCCATCCTGCTTCTATGTGCTTCGACCGCGTTGGCAGGGGACCCCAAACCACTCCCCAACCAGGCAAGCAACGCCGCGCTCGATCTATCCGGCACCGTCCTGATGGTGCGCAACGACATCCAATTGGCCCTGGATGGGCCGGACCTGCCGCCCGGCTACATGGTGGTGCGCATGAAAGTCACGCCGAAATCGGATACGCCTTTGCGCATCAGTCCCGACGATTTCACACTCCTGTCGCGCAAGGATGGCCAGCGTAGCCCCTCGCTCTCGCCGCACCAGATCGCCGGAGGCGGCACCGTGCTGGTGGTCAAGCAGGCCGCGAAGCAGCCTGGCGGCGATGGCACCACCGTCAACGGACCCATATGGGGCGGCGTCAGCATCGGCAGAAAGCCTACGGTTATCAATGACAACGACACAACCGTGCGGACCGCCACCGCGGAAGAGGACAGTCCGTTGCTCAAGGTCCTGACCGAAAAGTCTCTGCCCGACAGAGACATCAAGTCCCCAGTCGAGGGTCTCCTCTACTTCGCCATTGACGGCAAGCTCAAGCCTAAGGATCTTTCCCTGATCTACCAAGGCCAGGCCGGCAAGCTGGTCATCGACTTCAAGTAACTTCAAAATAAGCGCCTAGGCCATTAAGCCATCCGGCTCTACCGTCCGAAGCCCTTCAAATATCGTCTTGTAACGCTATGGCCTCCTGCCGTAATCTGGATCAGTGTAAGGGTAGGTACGGAGGTAGCGAGATGCCGAGCAAGGCTTTTGGCAATGGCGCGGTGATTTTCGCCGCGCTTTTCGTTTTGAGCGGGATAGCCGCGGCCCAGAACCCTCCTCCGCCTCCTCCGGGTCCGCAACCTCCGCCGGGACCGCAGTATCCCGCACTGGAACCAGGCGCCGCGATGTCACCGCAGCAGCTTGACGATCTGGTCGCGCCGATCGCGCTCTATCCCGATCCTTTGCTGGGCGAGGTGCTGGCCGCTTCCACCTACCCGATCGAGATCGCCGAGGCGGAACAATGGCTGCGCGACCATCCGAATTGGAAAGGCTCCAAGCTGATGGATGAGGCCAAGAAGCAGAACTGGGATCCCAGCATTCAGGGGCTGGTCGCTTTCCCCGACGTGCTCGCCCGATTGACGCAAGATACGAACTGGACCACCCAGCTCGGCAATGCGTTTCTGGCCCAGCAACCGGACGTAATGCAGGCCGTGCAGCGGATGCGAGCCCAGGCCCAGGCTAAGGGCACTCTCCGTTCGACGCCCCAGGAAACCGTCACCACGCAAGATCAGAATGGGCAATCCGCGATCGCGATCCAACCGGGCGACCCGAATGAGTGGTATGTGCCGAATTACAATCCCGCATACGTGTGGGGACCGCCCGTCTGGGGAGCTTATCCGCCTTTGCTCTACCCTGGCATCGATGTTGGTTTCGGATGGTTTCCGGGCATCGACCTCGGTCTCTATTTCGGTGGATGGGGCGGCTGGGGATGGGGCGGCTGGGGATGGGGGCTCAATTGGTTTGGCGGAGGTATTTTCATCGACCATTCCTTCTTCAATCGCTTTGGTTTTCGGGATTACGGCGGATTCGGCCGCGTGGGCACTTCCGCATGGGCGCACGACCCAGCGCACCGGCTCGGTATGCCCTACGCGAATCGAGCGGTGGCCGCCCGTTTTGCGCGAAATGGCGCTGTCGGGGTCAACCGGGGCGCGGGCGTGAATCGCGGTGAGGTCGCGCCGCAGCAGCGCCTCGGAAATTCAGGCTTTGAGCAGCGGCCCTCGACGAGCAATCACAGTGCCTTCGGCGGTTATCACAGCGGTAGCATGACCCGGTCGCAGAGCGATCGCGGCTTCTCCAGCATGGGAGGCGGGCGCAGTTTCGGCGGTGGCGGTGGGTTCCGTGGCGGCGGTGGTGGCGGAGCACACGGCGGCGGCGGGGGGAGGCGATAACGTTATGACCAGCAGATTCTTTATCGGCAGAATTCTTATCGTTAGTTCGGCGACGGCTCTTGCATGCTCCGCGCCCGTATTCGCGCAGGAGCGCTTCGATTCTCCCGAAGCCGCGGCCCAGGCCGTCATCACCGCGGTCGACATGCACGACTCCGCTCGGCTATCGGCCATTTTTGGTCCGCAGGCAAAGGGAATCCTTACCTCGGGCAAACCCGAGCAGGACCGCGACGAACAGACCGAATTCGCGCGCCTCGCCAAGGCCAAGCATCGGCTCGAAATCTCTCCCCTTAACCCGAATCGCGTGATCCTCGCGATAGGCGATGAGGATTGGCCGTTTCCCGTCCCCATCGTTCACGCCAATGGCAAATGGAGCTTCGACGCTTCTGAAACCCCCCTCGAAATGCGCGCGCGTCATATAGGCGCCGACGAGCTCGACGCCATCGAAATTTGCCATGGCTACGTGGAGGCGCAGTTGAAGTACGCTTCCGAGGATCGCGATAAGGACGGCATCCTCGAATACGCGCCTCGTCTCATGAGTTCGCCTGGTAAGCAGGACGGCTTGTACTGGGAAGGTGCGAGTGCGCCGCTGGTGCCTGTCGGCCTCGCCAATGCCGCATGGGACGGCGCAGCGAAGGGCCAAGCCAAACCCTACCACGGATATTATTTCCGGATTCTCGACGGACAGGGCTCCAATGCGCCGGGTGGAGCGCACAATTACTTGCTTAAAAACAAGCTTGTGGGCGGATTTGGTCTAGTCGCTTGGCCAGCCGAATATGGAGTCACCGGAATTCACACGTTCATCGTGAATCAGGACGGCATCGTCTATCAAAAGGACATCGCGCCCGTCCAAGGGAAGCCGGCATCGCCGATAACCCGCTTCGATCCCGATCATTCCTGGGAACCGGTGGAGTAGATCGGAAGCCTTCCGCAGCTTAGTGCTTTACAACCTTTGCGTCGCGCCACAGCCGCTCCAGATCGTAATACGCGCGCGCCTTTTCCGAGAAGACATGGATCAGGTAGTCGCCGTAATCCATTAGCACCCACTCGGCGTTCTGATAGCCTTCAATGCTGTGAGCTTGCTCGCCCAGCTTCTTGAGGCGCATCTGGATTTCGTCGGCGATGGCCTGGATCTGCCGCGAATTGGAGCCGCTGCAAATCACAAAGTAATCGGCGAAGGCCGTGATGTCGCGAAGGTCCAGAACCCGGACCTCCTTGGCTTGCTTCGCATCCGCCGCCTTGACGGCCTCCAGCCACATCGGTTCCGGTTGTTCCAGTTTTTTCGCGCGTGCCAGGTTGTTCGGATCTCCTGAACGTATCGTACTACACAGCGAGCGCCGGGCGAGTCTCGCAAAGGTTACAATCATGCAATTATGTCCACTCTTCGCGTCCTGCTGACGGCGGACCAGATACAAGCGCGCATTCAGGAGCTGGCCGCGCAAATCGATCTCGACTACCGGTCCGGGCCGGTCTATCTGGTAGGCATTCTCAAAGGCGCGTGCATCTTTCTTGCGGATCTGGCGCGTGCGATGAAGACTCCGGCGCGGCTGGAATTCGTCGGGATCTCCAGCTACGGGCGCGGCAGATCCAGCTCGGGCGAGGTCAGACTCACCAAGGACCTCGACGTTTCGGTGGAGGGCCGGGACGTGATCGTGGTCGAGGACATTGTCGATAGCGGCATCACGCTCAGCTACTTGTTACAGCTATTTCAGCAGCGCCGTCCCAAGTCGCTGCGCGTGGCCACGCTGCTCGATAAACCCGACCGCCGCCAGCGTCCCGTGAATGTGGATTATGTAGGCTTCCACATCCCCGACGAATTCGTGGTCGGCTACGGCTTGGATTTCGCCGAAGATTACCGCAATCTCCGCGACGTCTGCGTGCTCAGCGACTAGGTGTGGCGCACGCACTCCTGCGCAATGCCACTTAGTTTTTCTCCCTTCGGCGGATTGGAAAGCGATAGCCCCGACCCCACACCTCTCGCGGATAG
>Ga0209415_10001650_pt1 | contig 42621 bp, 37 predicted proteins | sample PeaSoiSIISIP2007_FD_187696 | JGI IMG/M metagenome (GOLD analysis project Ga0209415, IMG submission 187696) | Peat soil microbial communities from Weissenstadt, Germany - SII-SIP-2007 (SPAdes) (version 2) | ecosystem: Environmental > Terrestrial > Soil > Wetlands > Peat | place: Germany...
GTCGCCCCCCAGCGCGCGAGCCACTGCCACGCGCTGCTGTTGGCCGCCCGAAAGCTGTGAGGGGTAATGCTTCATGCGGTGCGACATGCCGACGCGTTCCAGCGCCTCCTGCACGCGCCGCTTGCGTTCCGAGCTGGGCATGCCGCGGTAGGTGAGCGGCAGCTCCACGTTCTCGTAGACCGTCAGATCGCCGATCAGGTTGAACGCCTGAAAGATGAAGCCGATCTCGCGGTTCCGGATGCGCGCCCGCTCGCTCAGTTTCAGCCCGGTCACCGGTTTACCATTCAGGTAATACACGCCGTCGCTGGGCGTGTCGAGCAGCCCCAGAATCGCCAGCAGCGTGGACTTGCCGCAGCCGGACGGGCCGGCAATCGACAGGTACTCTCCTTTCTTCAGTTCGAAGTGGATGCCGGCGAGGGCGTGCGTCTCCACTTCATCGGTGATGAACACCTTGCTCACCTGATCCAGGCGAATTAGCGCTTCCGAGCCGTTTTCCATATTGCTCTACCTCGAAGACGATATTGGCTAAGCCTTAGTTCAACTTAATTCGGTCGTACTGATCGTAATTCGACATGTCGGAGAGAATCACCCGGTCGCCGACGTTCAGTCCACTTTTGATTTCGATCGTGTTGACCGAGCTGCGGCCGAAGGCGACCTTCACCTTGTTGGCGTACTTGCCGTCCGGCTCGATCTTGAACAACTGCACGGTGCTGTTCTCCTGGCCGAACACGGGCCGGCCCACAAACACCACGTCGTCCAGCTTCTCCAGCTGAATGGTGCCATCCACGCTCAGATCCGGCCGAGCGCCCTGCGGCAATTGGCCTTTGAGCGCAACGTCCACCGTCACTGTGCCATTCAGGATGGAAGGATCGATACGCGAAACCCGGCCCTCGATCAAGCCGTTGGAGCCGCCGCCTGCAAGACGCGTATCGATCGACGCCGGTTGGCCGATGGTGATGTCCTTGACCTGCGTTTCGGCAATTTTCAGCTCCGCCTTCAGATGCGAAGGCTGCGCCACTTTGCCCAGTGGCGTGCCGGCCAGCACCTTCTGGCCTTCCTCGACCTGGGTGAGCGGCGCGGGCAGGGCCTCCAGCATGCCATCGAAGCCGGCGCGCACCTTCAACTGATCCACTTGGCTCTTTTTCAGGTTGTACTCGCCCTGCAGCTGGTCCACTTTCACCTTGGCGGCCGCGAGCTGCGATTCGTCCGCCTTGGAGTTGATCTCCAGGCGCTTCAACTGAAGCTGGTATTGTTCGGCGAGTTGCTCGGCTTTGGTGGCGGAGATCTTGGCGTCGATTTCGGAAACCAGGCCGTCCTTGGCCAGCGTCTTGTCGCGGTCGGCCTGCAGCTTGGCGTTGTCCATATCGCCCTTGGTCTGCGCCGCCTGCGACTGCATGTCGAGAAGAGCCTTCTCCAGCGTGACCTTGAGGTTCTCGTAATCGGCCTGCGCGGCTTTGACCAGGTACTGTGCGTCAAGCAGCGCCGTCTCCAGCTCCGGGCTGGTCATCACCATCACCAGCGAATCCGCCCTCACCGGCGTGCCGGGCTTGATGAGAATGCGCTCGATGCGGGCGTCCGAATTGGCCGTGATCAGCATCGTATCTTCCGGGACCAGCGTGCCCAAACCGCGTACTTCACGCACCATCGGGCCGCGCTTCACCGCGTCCGGCCACAAGGCCGACATTTCCACGCCGGGTGCCGCGGGCTTCAGCCGCGTTACTCCGTAGCCGACGCCGCCCACTACCGCCAGGAGCAGGACTCCGATGATCGTCCAGCGGATCGCCTTCTTCCTGCCCACGTTCTTGCGTTGTATGTCCATTGCCGTTCCCGAGATGTGAAAAGGGCACGGCTTCTGCCACTCCGCGCATAGGCTAACATATGACGATCAAAGGTCAAACTTCGTTAGGCCGCAATGCCGACTGTCCGCTTCTGGGACAGCTTGTGCCCAGGTGGGACGAAAGATTCCTCCGCCAGGCGCTCGCTCTACAGCGAGGGTGCTAACCGCTCCCGCCGTCGCGGTTCCGGACCGTTCAGAGCCGCGACCGAAGGGAGCGATCGTGGCGCCGGCTGTCCAGCCGGCAGAGCCGAGAGTCATCTCGGCTTTTCTTCCCGCCGGCCGAACCTCGATTTTCAACCGAGCGGCTGCGTGGCGCCTAATGCCCGTACCAGCCAGGGCCGATCATCAGGTGGTGACTGATAGAGTCCGGCACCACCAGAAACAGCAACACGCCCACCGTGCCGTGGGCCAGCCCGAGGAAATACAGGTTGCGGTAGCGGCGGTACAGGCGCGCGGCAGCATAGCCCGCCACCAGTGTCACCAGCATCAGGAACCAGTTTGGTGCATGCACCGCCGAAAATAGTGCTGCGGCCGCCAGCGCCGCGCCCCGGTCCGGCAGGACAGTCGCGAAGCGCGTCAGGCAGTAGCCGTTCAGGAGGTATTGCTGGAATAGCCCCCACGGCAGGTAGATGGCCCAAATCAGCGCGGCACGGTCGGGCGGGACGTGGCGGACCGTGTCCAACAGCAGCCCCGAAGCCAGCAGCAGTAGAGCCAGAAACGCCAGCGCCGGAGCGAAACGCCGCAGGCATACATTCAGGTTCTGGATGCGGAAACCGAGCGCCGCCGCTCCTTCGCCGCGCCACCAGTGGGAGGCCAGCGGCACCGCCAGAATCGGCGCCCATGCCGCCGGGTGGTGGTAGCGCAGGCTCCAGATGTAGGCCAGGATTAGGCCGAAAACCGCTATCGGCTCCAGAATCGCGAGTTTGCGTCCAGCGCTTCGAGACATCCCTATTGCAATTGTATGACATGGATCCCAGCACAAAATGGGCAAGATAAAGCGTGCCCTACCCAATGCTCTGCGTGACGCTCCGCCTCCCTAATTAACCGGGCTTACTATCCAACCCAGGGGAGTTCCCCACTATCGGTTCTGTAGTACCAATAAAAGTACCTATAGGACTAGTCTGTGAGTACTAAATCTGGTGAAATCAGAGCTGACCACGGACAATTGCTTCCATGACGCTGATGCAAAATGCGTTGTTTTCGGTGCTGCTCTTCGGTGCCCTGGAGTGCCTTTATTGGTGGACACTCCGGAAGCAGCAGCGCCACGCCTCCAGCCTGGCGGCTTGAGGTTGATGCGACATCTCGATCCGCCGGCCGGACTGTCAGGCAGCGGATCGTGCTGCGCCCGCGCTCGCGGGCAAACTGCTCACGCCTTCTGGCGCAGCTCACCTTCGGCTCGGAACCAATCCTCCCACTGCGAGCCATCCCGCTTGCCCCGAGCTTCCCAATAGGAATAAGCCAACGCCGCGATCTCGCTGTGCGAAGGCGGGGCTGCCGCGCTCTTCGCCGGCGCTGGGCCTGTGTGCCGCGCGACATCAACGCGACCCGAGGCGCCTTGATCCTGGTAATGGCGGTGAAGATGTGTGTGCCCGCAAGAGTGGTGCATTGCAGTTGGAAACCATTCTTTATAGCAGAGGGCACACTCGAAAGGGAACGCCCGCGGCGGCGATTCCGGTACTGAATGGGCTAAAGTCCGCGGGCGGTGCGACGATTTTGCGGCGACGTTTTGCGCCGGCGGCCATCGCTTCGCTGAATGCTAGACTTGATGGTTCATGGCGAGAGCGACCCATTTGGAATGCAGCCTGTGTAGCTCCAGGCTGGATGCGGGCGCGCCGGCGAACCTCTGTTCCTGCGGCGGCCCCCTGCTGGTGCGCTACGATCTCGACACCATACGGCACCGCTGGCGCCGGCGGGAAGTGGCCGCCGGGCCGTCCAGTATGTGGCGCTACGCGCCCGTGCTGCCGCCAGCAGAGGCTTCGATCGTGAGTCTGGGCGAGGGCTGGACGCCGCTCCTTCGTACCCGGCGACTGGGGGCGCGGCTGGGCGCGGAGGCGCTCTGGGTTAAGGACGAGGGATTGAATCCCACCGCGTCCTTCAAAGCCCGCGGCCTGGCCTGCGCTATCTCGATGTGCGTGGAACTCGGCATTCGCAAAGTGGCGATCCCATCGGCAGGCAATGCCGCCAGCGCCCTGGCGGCCTACGCGGCGGCGGCCGGCATCGAGTCCTACATCTTCATGCCGCGCGACGTGCCGCAGGCGAATTACCTGGAATGCATGGCTTACGGGGCGAACGTCACCCTGGTGGACGGCCTGATCAGCGATTGCGGCCGCATCGTGGCCGAGCGCGGCCCGCAGGAAGGCTGGTTCGACGTCAGCACGCTCAAGGAGCCGTATCGCATCGAAGGCAAAAAGACCATGGGCTACGAGGTGGCCGAGCAGATGGATTGGGAACCGCCCGACGCCATCTTCTATCCCACCGGCGGCGGCGTGGGCATGATCGGCATGTGGAAGGCGTTTGACGAAATGGAGAAGCTGGGCTGGATCGGCAGCCGGCGGCCCAAGATGATCGCGGTGCAGGCGGAAGGTTGCGCGCCGGTAGTCCGCGCCTTTGAGGAAAACGAACCGCGCAGCCGCTTCTTCGAGGGCGCCCACACGCTGGCTGCCGGCCTGCGCGTGCCCAAACCGCTGGGCGATTTCCTGGTGCTCGACGCCGTGCGCTCCTCCGGCGGCACGGCGATCGCAGTGAGCGACGAAGAGATGCTGGATGCCGGATCGGAGCTGGCGTCCACCGAAGGCATTTTCGCCGCGCCCGAAGGCGCCGCCTGTGTGGCCGCGCTACGCAAGCTGCTGGCGAATGAGTTCCTCAAACCGGCCGACCGCATCGTCCTGTATAACACCGGCTCCGGCCTCAAGTACCCCGAAGCCTGGTCGCCGCGCTTTCCGCGCACCGCCGCCAGCGAACAAGACAAGCTCGGCGGCCTGATCACGCCCAGGTAGGATCGCGGCAGTTTCGGACACCAATATCCCGAAATCGGACACCGGGCTTCGTGGGGCGGACCCCCTGGTCCGCGCGGGTCCCCCTGGACCCGCTCTTCGCGCAGAGTATCCAAAGATTAGGCATCGCGAAACCGCATTCTTCACGCCGGACGGATGGCACTGAGATTGCCGGTTGACGGCAGGGAGTCCAGGTGAACAGCCTTTTACTCGATCTCCAATACGCGTCGCGCGCCTTGCGCAAATCGCCTGGGGCCACCGCTGTGGCGGTGCTGGCCCTGGCGCTCGGCATCGGCGTGAATACTTCGTCCTTTATCTGGGTAAACGCCCTGGTGCTCCACCCCCTCCCCTATCCGCACCTGGAGCGGATCATGACCCTCTGGGAAACCATCCCCAAGCTCGGCGCGGAGCGGGACCTGGTGGCACCGGCGAACGCTATCGACTGGAAAGAGCAGGACCGCAGCTTTGAGCAGCTCGCCCTCTACCGGCCCTGGGATGCGAATCTCACCGGGGCACACGAGCCGGAACGAGTCCAGGCCTGCCTGGTCACTGCCGACTTTTTCGCGCTACTGGGAATGAAGCCGGTACTCGGACGAACTTTTTCGAAGCAGGAAGAAGAGCCGGCCTCGAGCGGAGTCGTCATGGTGAGCCGCGGTTTCTGGCAGCGCCGCCTGGCCTCCAACCCGAACGCGGTGGGGCAAACGATCTCGCTCGACAACCGCACCTATACGATTACCGGTGTGATGCCGGCCGACTTCGATTACCCGCTGGCCACCGACTTGTGGGCGCCGCTGGCGCTCGATCCGCAGGAAAAGAACCAGCGCGCCGCCCACACCCTGCTGGTGCTGGGCCGCCTGCGGCCGCGCGTTTCCGTGGCCGAGGCTCGCGCGGCGATGGGCGTCATCGCGCACCGTCTGGAGCAACAGTACCCGCAGACCAACGAGGCGCGATCCATCGACGTGGTGCCGATGCGCGAACTCACCAACCAGATAACGGACCGGTTCGTGTCCATGTTGCTGGGCACCGCGGGCTTCGTGCTGCTGCTGGCCTGCGCCAATGTCGCCAACCTGCAACTCGCGCGCGCCACCACCCGTCAGAGGCAGTTCGCGGTGGAGGCCGCGCTGGGTGCCAGCCGCCTCCGCATCGCACTCCGGCTGCTTGCCGAATCTACCTTGGTGGCCTTGTTGGGAGGCTGCCTGGGGATATGGCTGGCGTCCTGGAACCTGGCGTTCGCCAAAGCGCACTTCCCCTCCGAGGTGCTGCGCTTCGTAGCCGGCATGAGAAACATTCACATCGATGGCGCGGTGGCCGCATTCACGCTGGCGGTCTCGCTGATCGCGGGAGTCCTGTGCTCGGCACCGGCGGCCCTGTTAACGCTGCGAAGGAACGCCGCCGTGAACCTGAGCGAGGCCCTGAAGGAAGGAGGCCGCAATCCGAGCTCCGGGGCTGCCCACAGCCGGATGCGTGGCGCACTGGTGACGGCCGAAGTTGCGATGGCGCTGGTTTTACTCGTGGGCGCCGGACTCATGGTCGAGACCTTCAACCACCTGCTGACTTCCAATCCCGGGTACAACCCCAAGAACCTGTTGACAATGCAGATCGCCCTGCCGGAGTCTTCCTACCACGCGCACCAGCAGATCACAGCCTATTACGACCGTGTGCTCGCGGCGCTGGGTGGCCTCTCTGGTGTGCGCGAGACCGGCGCTTCCGCGGAACTCGGAGCCGCCGGCGGATTCTATATCGAAGGCCGGCCCGAACCCCGCCCGGGGGAGGCGCGGCCTGGCGTGCTGGCGGTAAGCGGCCGCTATTTTGAGACTATGGAACTCCCCATCCGCCAAGGGCGCGCGATCTCCCCGCAGGATGGAACCGATGCCCCCCGAGTCGTGGTCCTGAGCGAAACCGTGGCACGGCATTACTGGCCCGACTATCCACGGACCCAGGATCCCGTCGGGCGCCGTATCAAGCTGGGCAACTCGCAGTCCCCGTGGCTGACCGTCGTCGGCGTCTCCGGGGACGTCAAGGACTGGTTCTCCGGCCGGCCGCAGCCGGCTGCGTACGTTCCGTGTGCGCAGGCTCCTACGCCTGCCATGACAGTGCTGATGCGCACCGCCGGTGATCCCCTCGCCGTTGCAGGCGGCGCCCGCTCCCTGGTACGCGGCGTGGACCGCAATCCACCGATCTACGGCGTCAGGAGCATGGAGCAGAACATCGCCTGGCAAACTTCCGGCGTGGGTGGCGCTGCCCTGAGCATGGAAAGATATGCCGTCATCGCGCTGCTGCTGGCGATCACGGGGATTTATGCCGTGACGTCCTACGCCGTGGCACAACGGACGCACGAGATCGGCGTCCGCATGGCCTTGGGAGCGTGCCAGACCGACGTCCTGAAAATGGTCATCGGCCAGTCCTTCCGCATGGCCGGCGCTGGATTGGCGATCGGGCTGCCGCTGGCGTATGTGCTGACACGGGTCGTATCCAGTCTGCTGTACAATGTGATCCCTGTCGACTTCCTCGCCTTTGCGGGATTCACTCTCTTGCTCGGTTTCGCTACGCTGCTGGCCACTTATGTCCCCGCGCAGCGGGCTGCGAAGGTGGATCCCGCCGTGGCCCTGCACAACGAATAGCGGGACTTCGTGGCGCAGGCCGTCCGGCCTGCTGAGCCGAGAGTCGTCTCGGCTTTTCTTCTCACGCGCGCCGCCAACTGCGCGCGCCGCCAACTGCGCCGGCCCGGGCATGCCTCGCCCTCGCGTCCGCGCAAAAAGAACGGCATCGCAATCGTGCAATGACTAACCTAGCTGGCGGGCCACGCGTTGTTGCCGTGAATCGGCGGTCGAGCGCATGCGCTCGGCGATCCAGTGGCGCCAGGTTTCGAGACCGCCGCCCGTGGTGCAGGATGTTTCGATGATTTCGATGTCGGCGTGAATGCTGCGCGCGTTGCGCCGCGCCGCTTCCATGTCGAACGGCACGTAGGGAAGCAAATCGATTTTGTTCAGAACCATCAGGCGCGACTTGGCAAATGCCCCCGGGTATTTCAGCGGCTTATCGTCGCCTTCGGTCACGCTCAAGATGACGATTTTCGATTCCTCTCCCAGGTCGTAGCTGGTGGGGCACACCAGGTTGCCGACATTCTCGATCAGCAGCAGGTCCAACCGGCCCAGGTCCCAGCCCTCGAGCGACTTCTCCACCATGCGCGCATCCAGATGACAAGCCCCGGCGGTGGTGATCTGGCGAACCGGAAAACCGAACCGGGCCAGGCGGCGCGCATCGTTATCGGTTTGAATGTCGCCGGTGACCACCGCCACGCGGGTATCCGGAGAGAAGCCTTCCAGAGTCCGCTCGAGAAGCGAGGTCTTGCCGGAACCGGGAGAGCTGATGCAGTTCAGCACCAGCGTGCCGCACTCCGCGAACTGGCTGCGCAGCGCCTGCGCGAGCCGGTCGTTTTCGCTCAGCACCTTTTTCTCGATCGCGACTCGTTCCACTTCATTCCTCCAGTTCGAGGTAAGCGATATCCAGTTCGGACCCGCGCGGGCGAAAGTCGATGTCGAGAGCGAGCGGCTCCAGTTCCGTGTCCTTCACCAGCACTTCCAGGCAGAACCGCAGCGACTCCGCGTCCACCCCGGCCCACTCTCCGAGCCGCAATCCCACTTTGGTGGCGCGGGCGCCGGGATGGCGCGTGACTTCAACCCGCACCGCTTCGATCACCGAACTGGCAATACCCATTTCGTGCATCAGCAGATCCTGGGAAGCTGATCGCCGGGCAGCATGTCGACAATGCGCGTGGTACCGAATGGCGTCCGCAGCAGGACCAGCCCGGGATGCGTGTCGGTGACGGCGCCAATCAGCGCGGCGTCGCTCCCCAGCGGATGCCGCCGCATCGCCGCCAGCACCGCCTCGGCGGCATGCGGGGCCACGAACGCCACCAGTTTGCCCTCGTTGGCAACGTAGAGCGGATCGAGCCCCAGCATCTCGCAAGCGCCGCGCACTTCCTCGCGTACCGGGATCGCGCTTTCCTCAATCGTAATACCGACACCAGCGCGCGAAGCGATCTCATTCAGCGCGCTCGAAAGTCCACCGCGCGTTGGATCGCGCATGGCGCGAATGTCGAAAGAAACGGCCAGCATGGCAGCCACCAGGCCATGTAAGGGGGCGCAATCGCTGGCCAGGTCGGTCGAGAACTGAATTCCTTCCCGTTCCGCCAGGATGGCGATCCCGTGGTCGCCGATCGGGCCGGAGAGCAGCACGCGATCGCCCGGACGCACCAGCGAGGGGGAGAGACGCACGCCTTCCGGCACCAGCCCGATGCCGGTGGTATTGACGAACAGCCCATCGCCGCTGCCCTTTTCGACCACCTTGGTATCGCCGGTGACGATTTCGATCGGGATCGCGTCGGCGGCCCGGCCCATCGATTCGGCCGCGCGCCGCAGGGTCTCAATCTCCAGACCTTCCTCCAGTATGAAACCGGCGCTCAGGTAGAGCGGCGTGGCGCCGCCCATCGCCAGGTCGTTCACCGTGCCATGCACCGCCAGCGATCCGATGTCGCCGCCGCGGAAGAAGAGCGGCTTCACCACGAACGAATCCGTGGTAAAGGCCAGGCGCGCGCCGTTGATCTCCAGCACCGCCTGGTCGTCCAGCCGGTTGAGGATCGGGCTGCGAAAAAAAGGCAGAAAGACGTCGCGCAGCAGCTCGGCGCTAAGCTTTCCTCCCGAGCCATGGCCGAGCACGATGCGGTCCTTCACCGCCAGTGGCACGGGACACGTGAACTGCACTGGGCCGCTCAAGCTTGTGCTCCCACCGGCGTAGCGTGGCGTCGATATCGATAGTAGGCGGCACAGGCGCCCTCGCTCGAAACCATCGGCGCTCCCATCGGCGTAGACGGCGTGCAACGCGTGCCGAATACCGGGCAATCCACCGGCTTCTTCAGCCCCTGGAGCACCAGGGCGCTGATGCATTCCGGCGGTTCGGGCGCGGAGATCGCCTCCACGCCGAAGACCCTTTCGGCATCGAACGCGGCATACTCAGGGCGCAGGCGGTAACCGGACTGTGCGATGGGGCCGATCCCGCGCCAGTTGCGGTCCACCACCTCGAACACCTCCATCATGCGCCGGCGGGCCGCCTCATTACCGCTGCGGCTGACGCTGCGCACATACTGGTTCTCCACCTGCGCGCGACCCTCTTCCAGTTGCCGCACCAGCAGCAGAATGGCCTCCAGCAGGTCGAGCGGTTCGAACCCGCCCACCACGAAGGGCACCTTGTACCGCGCCGCCAGTTCCTCGTATTCTTCGTAGCCCATCACCGTGCAGACATGCCCGGGGGCGATGAATCCCTGCACGCGGTTGGCGCTGGAATCGAGCAGCAGGCGAATGGCGGGCGGCACCAGGACGTGCGAAACCAGCATGGAGAAGTTCCGCAGCCCTTCGCGCTTTGCCTGCCACACTGCGGTCGCATTGGCCGGAGCTGTCGTCTCAAACCCCACTGCGAAAAAAATCACCGGCCGCTGCGGATTCTGGCGCGCCAGCCGCAACGCGTCCATCGGCGAGTAGGCGATGCGGACATCGCCGCCGGCGGCCTTTATCTGGAACAGGTCGCTGTGCGAGCCGGGGACCCGCAACATGTCGCCGTAAGAGACGAAGATGACGTCCGGAATCGACGCGATCACGATCGCCTTGTCGACGATCTCGAGCGCCGTCACGCAGACCGGGCAGCCCGGACCGTGAACCAATTCGATGCGCGGGCCGACCAATTCCTCAATCCCATACTTCACCAGCGTATGCGTCTGGCCGCCGCAGATCTCCATCAGCACCCAGGGCCGCGTCACGCTGCGCCGGATTTCAGCCACCAGGCGGTGTGCCAGGGCCGGGTCGCGATATTCGTCCAGGTACTTCATCCGCCGTCTTCTTCGAGCACACCCATCTCTTCCAGCAGGCGGTAGGTGCGCTCCGCTTCTTCGGCATCAACCCGGCTGATAGCGAACCCGACGTGCACGATGACGTAATCGCCGCACTGCGCTTCCGGCACGAAATCGAGACAGGCCTGCCGCGTGACGCCGCCGAACCGGACAGTGCCAAAGCGCATTCCGTCAATCTCCTGCGCTTCCACGATTTGTCCCGGTATCGCCAGACACATAGCAGTTAACTAAAGCATTTCCCGGTCCAGACGCAGGTTGAGTGGCGGGCACGCAGACCCTTGGCAGGGCACGCTTTAGCTTGCCCATTGTCTTGCCGAGCCAGCGCTGCCTTCATTTCACCCACTTTATGCGGTATTTTGCGCACGCGGCTTGCTCTCACCCACCCGTTTGCCGTATTGTTCTGGCTTGCGACGTAAGTTTCAGATTTCCGGCATCGTGCAGGGCGTGGGCTTCCGGCCCTGGGTGTACCAGCTCGCACTGCGGCACCAGCTTGGCGGGTACGTTTTCAACTCCACGCTCGGCGTCACCATCGAAGTGGAAGGCGCGGAAGAGGCGCTCACCGGGTTTGAGGCTGCATTGCGTACTGAAGCGCCGCCTCTGGCCGAGCTCGATCGAATCCGTGTCGAACACCTCGAACCGGTTGGCTATCAAGAGTTTACGATCCGTAACTCGCAGGACGTGGCAGGCGAGTTCGTGCTCGTTCCAGCGGACATCGCGACTTGCCCGGACTGCCTGGGCGACCTGCGCGACCCCGCCAACCGCCGCTACCGGTACCCCTTCACCAATTGCACCAACTGTGGACCGCGCTACACCATCATCCAGGAGATTCCGTACGACCGGCCTCACACCACGATGGCCGAGTTTCGTCAGTGCCCGGCTTGCGAACGCGAGTACCACGACCCGGGTAACCGGCGATTCCATGCCCAGCCGAATGCCTGTCCCGATTGCGGCCCCTGGGTGGAACTGTGGGATCGGGAGCGGATGCTGGGCCAGCGCGCCGAAGCCATCGACCAGACACGGAAGCTGCTGAGAGATGGCGCCATCCTGGCCATCAAAGGCCTGGGCGGTTTTCACCTGGCCTGCGACGCCGCCAATGATGCCGCGCTGCAGCGGTTGCGCCAGCGCAAACTTCGTTCGGGGAAGCCGTTTGCGCTGATGGCTGCCAGCCTGGAGAAGATTGCGGAATTCTGCACGCTGGGGCCGGAAGAGTGCGCCGCGTTGAGCGGCACACGCAGACCCATTGTGTTGCTGGCGCGCCGCCCAGGGAGCCGGATTTCGGCCGAGGTGGCGCCGGGCGTCCCTACGCTGGGTGTGATGCTGCCCTACACGCCTCTGCATCACCTGCTCTTCGAGGGCGGCGAGTTCGATGCTCTGGTAATGACTTCCGCCAACATCAGCGAGGAGCCCATCGCGTTTCGCAACCGGGAGGTGGCGGCGAGACTGCATCCGCTGGCAGACTATTTTCTGCTGCACAACCGCCGCATCCAAACGCGCGTGGACGATTCCGTGGTGCGCATCTTCGAAGGCCGGGAGCGCACGCTGCGGCGCGCCCGCGGTTACGCGCCCCGTCCCATCGAGCTCGGGTTTCCGGCGCAGGAAGTGCTCGCTTGCGGCGGAGAGCTCAAGAACACCTTCTGCCTCACCAAGGAACACCACGCCATTCTCAGCCAGCACATCGGCGACCTGGAAAACCTGGAGACGCTGGAATTCTTTCAGGAAACACTGGCGCACATGAAGCGGTTCTTCCGCGTGGAACCGCGCGCCGTCGCCTACGATCTGCACCCGCAGTACATGACCACCCGCCTGGCTTTGGCGATGCCAGGCATCGAGAAGATCGGCGTGCAGCATCATCACGCCCACGTCGCCGCCTGCATGGCCGAAAACGGGTTGCGCGAGAAAGTGATCGGCGTGGCGTTGGATGGGACGGGATACGGAACCGACGGGCTCATCTGGGGCGGCGAGTTTCTGATCTGCGACTATCTCTCCTTCGAACGGCGGTTTCATTTCCGCTACGTTCCGCTTCCCGGCGGCGACACCGCCATCCGGCAGCCGTGGCGCTCCGCGTTGAGCTACCTTGCAGATGCGGAATTGGCCGTCGCGCCGGCGCTGGAGGCGGTTCCCGCGGCGCAGCGCCGCGTTGTGGAAGCCATGATCTCGGGCCGGATCAATACGGTGGACACCTCGTCCTGCGGACGGCTGTTCGATGCCGTGTCGGCGATTCTGGGAATCCGGCTGGAAACCACTTACGAGGGACAGGCAGCCATCGAGTTGGAAGCCGCAGCCGCCCCGGGCATCAACGAGCCATATCCGTTTGCTATTGACGCCGATACCATCGATTTCCGCGAGACCATCCGCGCCATCGTGCGCGATGAGAGTGCGCGCGACGTTCGCTCGGCTCGCTTTCACGACACGGTAAGTGCCGCCATCGCCGAGACTTGCCGGCGGATCCGGCAGCAGGACCGGCTGAAGGCCGTCTGTCTCTCGGGTGGCACGTTTCAAAACGTCTATCTGCTGGGGCAGACCGCACAACTGCTGCGCGCGGCCGGTTTTCAGGTATTTCTGCATGCCAAGGTCCCGCCCAACGATGGCGGGCTTTCCCTGGGCCAGGCCGTGATCGCCAGCAGCCGGGCAAGCTAAAGCGTGCCCCACCCGGCGGAACCTACGGCATTGGTAGGGCACGCTTTAGCTTGCCCGGGAGCATTCCATCCCGGTCGTGTACGCCGCCACCCTTCCGTTTAGTAATTTAATACCCTATACTCTCAAATAGAAAGACTCCGGAAGCCAAGGAGGCTGCCGTGAAGATTCTCAGGCTTCGCAAAGAGAAGCTGGACCTCTTCGCATCGGTCGTCCAACAGTTCGGCGAGCTCCATGCGCCCGTTGAACAGGACGGCAAGTATGTTTTCAAACGATTGACCCGGTGGGCGGAGGCGCGTCTCGACTATGACCGCACTATCCTGCCCCCCAAGAAATACTTCCTTCCGCCCCGGGAAACCCTGTTCCGCTACCGGCCGGGCGAGGGATTCCTCCCCAGCACGGAGGGCCTGAATCAGCGGATCATCCTGTTCGGTCTTCATGCCTGCGACGTCTATTCGCTGAACATTCTGGACCGGGTTTTCGCCGGGAAATACAACGATCCGTACTACCAGGCGCGCCGGAGAAACATCGCCATCATCGGCATCGACTGTACCCCGGACAAGCAGTGTTTTTGCCGGTCCATGCGGGCCGATTTCGTCGATCACGGCTTCGATCTTTTCTTCTACGACACGGGCGACTATTACCAGGCGCTGGTCGGCACCGCGTTGGGCGACGACATGGTGCTGGCCACCGGCAACCTGTTCGAGGCGGTGGATGCGGCCGATATCGACGACTATAAGCGGCGCTCGTGGAACAAGCGGCGCGCGTTTCAGCTCGACGTCGAGATCCGCGACCTGCCCGAGATCTTCGAGATGGAATACCAGAGCGAGATCTGGGAAGAGTTGGGCGCCAAGTGCCTGTCTTGCGGCAGTTGCAGCATGGTATGCCCCACCTGCTACTGCTACGACGTCAGCGACGACGTGGAACTGGGCTCGCGCGCCGGAAAACGGACGCGCTCCTGGGATTCCTGCCTGTTCGCGGACCACGCGCTGGTGGCCAGCGGCGAAAACTTCCGCGGCCCGCGCGCCAGCCGCATCAAGTTCCGTTTCTACCATAAACAGCGCGGCTTCGTGGCCGAGTACGGGCGGCCCAGCTGCGTCGGGTGCGGGCGCTGTACCACCGCCTGTCCCGTCGGCATTGACGTGGTGCAGGTAATCGACCGCCTGCGGAGGGTGCAAGATGTTGCTAGTCGATGACGTCGCCACCTACCATCCCATCGTGAGCGGCAATCCCTATCAGCCGCACATGGCGCGCATCGTGCGCATTTACAAGATGGTGGAGAACAATCACCTCTTCACGCTGCGCTTCCTCGAAGACAACCTGGCACACAGCTTCCGGCATCAGCCGGGCCAGTTCATCATGCTGAGCGTTCCGGGCGCCGGCGAGATTCCGATTTCGATTTCCTCATCTCCCTCCCGCCCGGAGGTCCTGGAACTCTGCGTGCGGCGCGTGGGACGCGTCACCAACGCGCTCTACCGGCTGCATACCAACGATGTGGTGGGAGTGCGCGGCCCCTATGGCAACGGCTATCCCATCCCGGAGATGCAAGGCAACGACCTGCTGCTGGCCGCCGGCGGGCTGGGGATGGCGCCGCTGCGGTCGCTGCTGTGGTATGCCCTCGATCACCGCGACAAGTTCAACAACATCATCCTGATGTACGGAACCAAGCGGCCGGAGGACATGCTGTTCCGCGAGGAACTGCTGGCTCTGGTGGATCGCACCGATATGAACTGCCTCCTGACGGTGGACGCGGATCCCTCGGGAACCTGGAAAAACCACATCGGCCTGCTGCCCACGCTCTTCGACTACGCCAAGATCGAACCGCTTCACACCTATGCCAGCGTGTGTGGGCCGCCCGTGGTCTACAAATTCATCCTGCAGCGTCTGCTGGAGCTGGGCTTTCCCAAAAACCGGATTCTGATGTCGCTCGAGCGCCGCATGAAGTGCGGCATCGGCAAGTGCGGCCATTGCAGCATCGGGTACAAGTACACCTGCCTGCAAGGCCCTATTTTCACTTACTGGGACGCAATCAACCTGCCGGAGATGATCTGATGAGCAAGCCTACTGTAGGGATATTCGGGCTCACCGGTTGCGCAGGCGACCAGTTGGTCATTCTGAACTGTGAGGACCGCCTGCTGGACTTGACTGCCTTGATCGACGTCCGGGAATTTCTCATGGCGTCTTCGGAAAACGATACCACCTGCGCGCTGGACGTTGCCCTGGTGGAGGGCGCGGTGGTGAGCCAGCGGGATGCCGACCGGCTGCTCGCGGTGCGCCTGCGGGCCAAAACGCTGGTAGCGCTGGGAACTTGCGCCGTGTGGGGCGGAGTCGCGGCCATGGACCGCGGCGCCGACCGCCGGAAACTTCTCGAAGAGGTATACGGCGCGGCTGGCCTGAACTACGATTCGCAACCCGCCCAGGCGCTGCACGAACTGGTAAAGGTGGACCTCAACATTACCGGCTGCCCCATTGAAAAAGACCATTTCCTGGCAGCCATCGCCCATCTCCTGAACGGCGACGTCCCCGTCTATCCCAGCTATCCGGTTTGCACCGAGTGCCGGATGCAGGAGAACAACTGCCTGTTGATGGAGCGCGGAGAACTTTGTTGCGGGCCGATTACCGCCGCGGGCTGCAAGGCGCGCTGTCCGGATCTGCGGGTACCGTGCGTGGGTTGCCGCGGACCGGTGAGTGACGCCAACCCGGCGTCGCTGACCGCGATGCTGGCCGAGAGGGGCTTCGACCGGCAGTCGATCGCCGCCCGCCTGCGGACCTTCGCACCCGAGGGAGCTGCGCAATGAGCAAAATCGTCATCGACCATCTGGCGCGCGTGGAAGGCCACGGCGGCATCACCGTGGAGGTGGAAGGCGACACGGTCAGCAACGTTACCTTCGACGTGTTTGAAGGCGCGCGGCTGCTGGAACCGCTGGTTCGCGGGAAGCGCTTCGACGAGGTGGCGCCGGTTCTCTCCCGGATCTGTTCCATCTGCTCCGTGGCCCACACGCTGACTTCGTTGAAGGCCACTGAAAACGCGTTCGCGGTGCGCGTCAGTCCCCAGACGGACCTGCTGCGCGAGCTCATGTTCCGCGGCGAGAGCATTGAAAGCCACGCGCTGCACCTCTTCCTGCTGGCAGTGCCCGACTACCTGAATTATCCCAGCGCGATTGCGCTCTCCGCCGACAAGCCGGCCGTCGTCCTGCTCGGCCTGCGCCTGAAAAAGCTCGGCAACCTGATCCAGGAGACCATCGGCGGGCGCGCCATCCATCCCGTCAACGCCGTGCCGGGAGGTTTCGGCAAGGCGCCGGCGATCGAACAGTTGATCGAGCTGCGCAGCGCGCTGATGCAGGGTGTGGCCGATTCGGACGCGGCCATGGATCTGATGGCGTCGCTTCCAGCGGCGGACTTCTGCCATTGCGATACCGTCTACGCCGCCTTGCGCTCGCCCAGCCTGGACAGTTACTACGACGGCGACGAAGTGATGGCCGTATCCGACGGCAGCCGGGCGATCGTGCACGCTACCGATTACAAAACGCTCACCAACGAGCGCGCCGTGCCGCATTCCCACGCCAAACACAGCGCCTTCCGCGAAAAGCCCTTCATGGTGGGATCGCTCGCCAGGCTGACCGTGAATCCACGCCGCCTCACCGGAAAACTGGCGGTCGCCAAGAAGCGGCTCAAGCTGCAATTGCCCGCCGACAATCCGATGGACAACAACAAGGCCCAGGCTTTGGAGTTGATCAACGACGTGGAGCGGGCCCTGGAAATTATCGAACAACTTCTGCGGGCGGGCGTCAAAGACGAGCCTCCGGTGCCGGTCCATCCGCGCGCCGCCACTGGCACGGCCATCACGGAAGCGCCGCGCGGGCTGCTGATTCACAGCTACACGTATGATGCGGAAGGCCGGATCACGGCGGCTGACGTCATCACGCCGACCGCCCTTAATGCCGCCAGCATGGAAATGCACTTTCGCAAGGCCGTGGAGCAGAGCGCGGAACGTGACGATGCCGCCCTTTCCAGAAAGCTGCAAATGATCGCCCGCGCCTACGATCCGTGCATCTCCTGTTCCGTGCACCTGCTGCGCAGGCAATGAAGCCTCTGCTCGTCATCGGCCTCGGCAATTCCCTGATGGGGGATGAAGGAGTCGGCTGGCACGTGGCGGAGCGTCTCGCCGGCGACCCGAGACTGCCGGCCGATGCGGAGGTCGTTTGTGGCGGAACCGACCTGCTGCGCTACGCGGACGGTATGGAACAGCGGCGCCGCGTGATCGTAGTCGACGCCCTGCACGACGATGCAGAGCCGGGCAGTGTCTCGGCATGGGAAGAGACAGGTGGGGCAGGCGCTTCCGCCTGCCAACCGTTTCCGCAGCTCGACAATGGCCAGGACAACGTCCACTGCCTTTCCGCTGTTCAGGCGATCCAACTGCTTCGCATGAGCGTCCCGGTCCCCATCACGCTGCTAGGCATTTCCATACCCTGCGCCAACGTGCAGAGCGGTCTTTCGCCCGAGCTCGCCGCCCGCATGCCAGCGATCCTGGAGCGCATGCTCCACGAGCTCGCCTGAAACGCAATGGCAGGAATTCCGCACTGGCTGTGACAACCGCTCCCTATGGTCGCGGCTCCGCAGCGCGTTCCGAGCCGAGACCATAGGGAGCGGTTTCCCGCAATCGAACTGGTTATCTCCTGGGAGGCCCTAACCTGGGAAATCAGTTCGGGTATGAGCCGGTGATCTTCTTCACGAATCCGTGAAAGTGGTGAACCCACCCGCCGCCCTGCACGTAATCGCCTTGCAGGAACATGAAAGGGCACTCGCCTGGAATGACGGAGATCCCGTGGGCCTGGCATGCACCAATAGCCTGGGCGTTGACGGACCCTTTTCCAGCGGTGCGGCACATCCAGATCCGCTTCACTCCGGCCTGGATGCAATCGTCGACCACCTGCCGGGTCACCTCGGACGAGGTCAGCAACACCACTCCATCGGGGACCGGCTCGATATCCTGCACGTGCGCAAAACAGCGATGCCCCTCGATTTCCTCGGCGCCCGGGTTGACCGGGACCGCGTCATAGCCGCGCGCACCAAACTCGCGAAACAACGCCCGTGAATAGTCCTTGGGCTGCCGCGAGACGCCCACGAACGCCAGCCGCTTCTGGCTCAGGAAATCCTGAATCTGCTCCATCGAAGCCATCAACCGGACCCTCCAGTCCGATTCTAGGCTGTGGCACCGCTCGAAACAAGGGGATGCACCTGCGCCGGCAAACGCGAGCGATTGCTGCACCGCGGGCACACCACCCCCGCGCGCCACGCGGCGGCATTGCACGAGGAGTTTAGGGGATTCGGACTACGCGACTTTCTGCACTTTGCCGTTGCGGATGCACGACGTGCAGGCGCGAATGCGGCGGCTCGCCCCGTTCACTACGGCGCGAACCGATTGCAGGTTCAGATCCCAGCGCCGCTTGGTGACGTTGTGGGCGTGGCTGACGCGGTTGCCGAACTGGGGTCCGCGGCCGCAAATATCACATACTCTTGCCATAAAACACAAATCTCCCGCTCGAGTTGAAACGTCAAGTATAGCAGATCCGCGGCTCCCGGCGCTCACGATGGTACAGTTAAAAAACAAGGAGACCTTTGCCGATGCTGAGACGCAATTTCCTGCTGAGCGTGGCCGGCGCTTCGGCCGCTCCCGCCTTCTTGCGCGCGGCCGCGCTTTCGCCCATCGACCGGGTGGACCGCGCGCTGGCGGGCAAGGAATTGGACCGCCCGCCCTTCACGCTCTGGCATCATTTCGGGCTGAAGACGCCGGAAGAGCACGCCGCGCGCACGCTTGAGTTTCACCGCGCTTACCGCACCGACATCGTCAAGGTGATGAGCGATTTTCCGTACCCGTCGCCGGCCGGCAAATGGTATGAGCTGAAAGTGGAAGTCAATCCGTTTCCGCAACAGATTCGCGCCCTCGAGCTGATTCGCGATGGCCTCGGCGGCTCCGCCTACATGCTGGAGACGGTCTTCAACCCGTGGAACGTGGCGCAAAAACTCTCTTCCAAGGAAGAAGTGCTGCGCCTGAAGGATGAGAAGCCGCAAGCACTGCTGGATGCGCTCGACGTGATCACGCGGTCGGAAATCAACCATGCGCGGCGCGCGCTGGCCATCCAGGGCGTGGCCGGTTTCCTGTTCTCCGTCGCCAATGCCAACCAGGCGGAGATGTCGCCCGCCGATTACGAGAAATTCAGCCGCCCCTTCGACAAGCGTTTCCTGGAGGCGATTGGCGAAACCAAGCTCACATTCCTCCACCTGCACGTCCAGCCTGGTTATCTTGGATTTTTCCGCGACTTCACGGCGCCGGTGATCAACTACTCGCTGCACGTTTCCGGCATCCCCATGACCGAAGTGCGTGCCCAGTTTCCAAGTTGGGTGATCGCAGGCGGCATCGACGAAGTCAACTACCGCAAACTCACCGCCGAAGAGATGCGCCGCCAATGGCAAGCCGCGTCTCAGGCCGCCGGCCGCAAATTCATTCTCACCCCCGGCTGCTCCGTGCCAAACGACAGCACGAGCGAGGAACTGGCCCGCTTACCGGACCTGCTGCGCGCGTAAGTGCGACGGGCCGGTGACGCCGGCGGTCTTGCCGCCGGTGGATTGCGTGTTGTGTGCGATTGAGCGCGGCCCGCGGAAACACCGGCGGCAAAAGACCGCCTCGCTACGGTCACTGCAGCGGATAGCCGTGGACCAGCTTCAGTGTCCGCGACCAGCGGGTCTTGCTGAAGAAGTGGGTCACGACATCCAGCATGTGGCCGGCGCCGATGTTGCCGTTCATCAAATCGGCGGTGGGCGCATCGAACGACCAGTAGATCACCAGCGGTGTGCCCTCGATGTTCTGGCGCGGCACAAATCCCCAGTAACGGCTGTCGAGTGAATCGTCGCGGTTGTCGCCCATGGCGAAAATGAAACCGGGCGGCACTACCAGCTCGCCGTTCACCACGTTGTCGGTGAGCATGGCGACTGCCGGCGGCATCACGTTCGGGTCCGGCGGCGCGTCGGGGAAGTTGTCGCGGTACCGGTCGATGTACGGGGAAATGTGCTGCACGTACGGCTCGTTGACGGCATGCCCGTTGAGGATGAGTTGCTTGTCGATCAAGCGGACACGGTCGCCCGGAATCCCGATCGCCCGTTTCACCAGGTCTTTGCTCAAATCCACGGGATCGCGGAGCACGATGACGTCGCCGCGGCGCACTTCGCGGTAAGGCAGCAAGCGGCTTGAGATCGCGTCCGGCGGCGCGTAGGTCAGCTTGTCTACGAACACGTGGTCGCCGGTAAGCAGCGTACCCTCCATGGACCCGCTGGGAATCACATAGCCCTGCACGACGTTGGTGAACAGGAACAGCATCACGATGATGGTGACGGTCCACTCCGCGATGAAGCCGCGGCGGGCACCACGCGTCAACGCCTGATAACGGTTCCAGATCCCGCGCGGCTCTTCGCCCACGTTCGCTGCCGCCACTTGTTTCGCCTTCTTAGTCATCCCCGGATTGGCCTTGGTCCCCATAATTGCCATTGTAGCGAACGCATGCCGGCCGCAGCTGTGGCGCACGCATTCCTGCGTGCCGCGTCGAGACTCTTCTCGACGTGTCTTCGCTCCGGGGGCTTCAGGCGCCGGCCGACGGTACAGGTAGGGCAGACCATCGCCTTTAGTGGTCTGTCATGGCCTCGCTAGTAGCATGACACCTGACAGACGACAAAAACCGATCGTCTGTCCTACTTCTGACTTAACGGGAATGTAGAAAATTCAGGCGCCGGCAGGATTGCCGGTGCGGCACGCGTTCCTGCGTGCGCCACTTCACTGCAGCGGATAGCCGTGAACCAGCTTCAGTGTCCGCCTCCAGCGGGTCTTGGTGAAGAAATGGGTCAGGATGTCCATGATGTGGTCGATGCCGATGTTGCCGTTTGTCAGATCGGCGGTGGGCGCTTCGAACGACCAGTAGATCACCAGCGGCGTCCCCTCGATGTTCTGGCGCGGCACAAATCCCCAGTAACGGCTGTCGGCCGAGTTGTCGCGATTGTCGCCCATGGCGAAAATGCACCCGGACGGCACTACCAGCTCGCCGTTCACCACGTTGTCGGTGAGCATGGCGATCGCGGGCTGCATCACGCCCGGCTCCGGCGGCGCCGCGGGGAAGTTGTCGCGGTACGGATGGATGTCCGGGTCAATGTGCTGCACGTACGGCTCGTTGACGGCGTGCCCGTTAAGGATGAGCTGCTTGTTGATCAGCCGGATATGGTCGCCGGGAATCCCGATCGCGCGCTTCACATAATCTTCCTTGATGTCCATCGGGTAGCGGAAGACGATGATGTCGCCGCGGCGGACGTCGCGGTACGGCAACAGGCGGCTCGAAATCGCACCCGGCGGCGCGAATGTCAGCTTGTCCACCAGCACGTGGTCGCCAATCAGCAGCGAACCCTCCATCGAGGCGCTGGGGATTACGAAAGCCTGCACCAGGCTGGTAGTGGCGAACAACAGCAGGACGATGGTGACGGTCCACTCCGCGACGAAGCCGCGGTGGACGTCGCGCGTCAGCGCGTGGTAACGGTCCCGGAGGCCGAGCGGCTGTTCCGCCGTGTCCGCCGCTGCCGCTGGGTCAGTCTTCTCGCTCGTCTCGGTCTTGGCTTTGGTCCCCACAGTTGCCATTGTAGCGGATGTGCGCCGCACGCCGCGCCGTTACAAGGTCTTGAGGTAGGCAATCAGGTCGTTCTTTTCGCCATCGGTCAGCATGTCCTTGTAACCGGGCATGCCGCCGCCGCCTTCGTTGATGCGGTCCAGAACGTTGGCGTCGGTGACCTTCTTACCGTTCTTCAACTTGTCTTTCTTGAACAGGCCTTTGAGGCCGGGCCCCATCTTGGCTTCGGTGCTGTCCGCGTTGTGGCACACGGCGCAGTTGTCGAAGACGGTCTTGCCCTTCGCCGCATCGCCGCTCGCGGCGCCTGCCAGCGCCCACGGCGCCGCCGCTACGCACAGACAGACAGTCAGGATTCCCAGTGGTTTCATCTTCAACATTTTATCAGCTACGCTGCGAAGCGTATCGCCGGGAGGCGCGCGAACGGGAAATGAAACGTCGCTTAATTCTCGAAGGAGGCGGCTGATTTCTGAAGTGCGCCAGATTGGGTGGCACTCGCTCGGGAAACAAAGATGGCAAGCTAAAGCGTGCCCTACCAATGTCTTGCGTGCCGGTGGGGCATGCTTAGCTTGCCCGTTACACCAAAGGAGTGGGACTGATTCCTAGGCGAGGGCTTTCAGCGGGCGTGAGCCGTTGGCGATGCTGACCACTGGCCTTTCGAACACGGTCATATCCTGGATCAGCCGGTCCAGATCGGCTCCGTCGTCAACCGTGATTTCGTGTTCGATCCAGTCGGAAAGCGGAATGTTGCGGAAGTACATGCGCTCCTGCAGCACCAGGCTTTTGCGGGTCTGGGTCAGCATGCGGTGCTCGCGTGTGTAGTGGCGCTGCTCCACCTTCATCTCGCCCAGAAACGTGTCCAGTGCCTCGCGGTGCGCGCGTTCCTGCGCCGCACGCATGGCGGTTTGCAACTGGGCTTCCATGGCTTCCCGTTCCGCAAGAATGGCGCCCTTGTCGGCCGCGATGCGCTCCCGCTGTTCGGCCAGCTTGACCTCCATCCGCGACTGCATGACAAACCACGAAAGTATGCCCGATACCAGGGCCATAAACACGGGCAGTCCGATCCAAAGTGCGGCTTCCATAGGGTTAATGCTAACCGCCGTCCGCCGGGAATGCTAGCTGCCGAAGGTAAATAGGCGCGCGTAAACCTATGGGAATGGGGCAGATGACGCGCCCACCGCCAATCAGCCGCGCACCCTAACTCTGGGTGCCGTCGATCTTCTGGCCCGCCAGCGTGAATCGCAATTCCGCCAGGTGCAATCTCGCCAGCGGGCCGAAAATGGCAGCCAGCCGCGCCCGCAGGCCGGCGAAAAAGCCCAGGTACTTGCCTGCGAACACTGCCCGTCCGAGCAGAAAATCGGCGCGCATCAGCGCCTCCTCCGGCCGGCCGCCGTAGTGGCGCACGCGGGCTTCGGGAATCAGCAGGATCTTTTTCCCGGCGCGGCGAATCTGCGCCGCCAGGTCGGCATCGCCGCCGAACTGGCCGTAGCGCTCATCGATCTGCCGGACGGCCTTGATCAGAAACACGCGCGCCATCAGGGCCGCGCCGCGCGGGTACTCCACGGCGACGGGCTGCGGGGCCGGTTCGGCCGCGCGCCATCCCCCGTCGGGCGGCAGCGAGCCAAGCTGCGGCGCAGGGTTGCCTTCCGCATCCACCAGCAACGGGCACACCGCCGCCGCTTCGGCGTGCGCATCCAGCGCGTCAGCCAGGCGCGCCACCGTGCCCGCTTCCACTTCCGTGTCCTCGTGAAGGAACAGCACGTATTCGGCATCCGCCGCGCGCCACCCGAGGTTGAGCCCTTTGGTCAGGCCGAAATTCTTGGGCAGGCGGATGAGCTGGATGTCGGGAAACTCCTCGACAACCTGGGCGCTTGAGTCCCCCGACCCGTTTTCGACAACGATCAACTGCAGCCGCTCCCGGCCCTCCGACCGCTCCAGCGACTCCAGGCACTTCCGCAGCCGGTCCGCGCGGTTGTGCGAAACCACCGCCACCGAGGCACGGGGCGGCTGTTTCACCGGTTCAGCATTACCTGTCGGCGTCAAGCCATTAGCATAGCGCCGATCTATTGAGGTGTGACGATCTGATAACGTGAAGTTCTATGTCAGCAGCCAGCATCCTGGCGGCGCTGGTGGAAGGGGCCATCGTGCCGGTGGTGCGCGCCTCTTCCGCGGAGGCCGAGCTCCAGGCCGTGGAAGCCATCGCCAACGGTGGCATTCGCGCCGCCGAGATCACCATGACTGTGCCCGGCGCGGTACAGGTTCTCGAGAAACTGGCCGGCCGGTTCGGCGGCACCATGCTGCTCGGCGCGGGCACCGTGCTCGACCCGGAAACGGCGCGCGCCTGCCTTTTGGCGGGCGCGCAGTTCATCGTCTCGCCCAGCCTCAGGCCGGCCACGATTGAAATGGCCAAACGCTATTCCAAGCCTGTCTTTCCCGGCGCCCTCACGCCCACCGAAGTGCTGGCGGCCTGGGAAGCCGGCGCCGACGCGGTGAAGATTTTCCCCTGCGGCAACGTGGGCGGCGCCAGGTACATCAAGGCGCTCAAGGGACCGTTCCCGCAGATCGAGATGATCCCTACGGGCGGCGTCAACCTGGACACTATCGGCGAATTCCTCAAGGCCGGCGCCTGCGCGGTCGGCGTGGGCGGCGAATTGCTGGACGCCAGTTTGATCCAGCAGGGCCGCTTCGATGCCATCGCGGAGCGAGCGCGCCAGTTTCTGGCCGCTATTGCCAAGGCCCGCGCCGAAATGGGAATCGCCCGGTCCTGACGGCGTGGCGCGCGTCGCGGAAATGGGCGCGGGAAGACAAATGGCAAGCTAAAGCGTGCCCTACCAATGGCTGGCGTGTCATGGTAGGGCGTGCTTTTAGCTTGCCTGTGACTGGCTATAGAATGGGGGTCGCGGGCGGACGGGAACATTATGCTGGTCGTAGTCGGCGGGCATTCCCGCAACATCGGGAAAACGGCGGTGGTGGCGGGCCTGATCCGCCGGCTGCGTGAATTCCGCTGGACGGCCCTCAAAATTACGCAGTACGGCCACGGCGTGTGCAGCCGCAGCGGTGAAACCTGCGAATGCGCCGTTGACAACGCCGACCATCCGGTAGCTCTGAGCGAAGAATTCGAGCCCAATCGTACGGACTCGGGTCGGTTTCTGGCGGCAGGCGCCGAGCGGTCGTTCTGGCTGCGCACTCCGGTGGGGCAGCTCGCCCAGGCGAAGGGAACATTGGATAAGATTTTCGCGGCCGGCGGCAACGTGATCGTGGAATCGAACAGCCTCCTGGAATTGGCGCGGCCCGACGTGTTTCTGATGGTCCTCGATTTCGGTTGTGAGGATTTCAAGCCGTCCAGCCTGCGTTTTCTCGACCAGGCGGATGCTTACGTAGTCATCGACCGCGGCATCAACCAGCCCTTGTGGGCCCAGGTCGCGGCAGGCCGGTGGGATGATAAGCCGCAGTTTCTGGCCCGGCCGCCCCGCTACGTTTCCGAGAACCTGGCGAGCTTCGTCAAAGCCAGGCTTACCGCCGAAACCTCTTCGGCAGCGAAGGCCGCCACGCGGTTGCGGCCCTGATTCTTGGCGGCATAAAGAGCTGCATCGGCTTCGCGGATCAAGCGGTCGGCATCTCCGGCGGCGCAGCCATCGCGGCTGGAAACGCCGATGCTGCAGGTCACGGCAAAGGGCTCCCCGCCGGCGTTAAATGGTTCACCGGCGAAGGCCTCACGGATGCGCTCGGCTTGAGCGCAGGCATCGCGCGCGTTGCAGCCGGGCAGCACGATCAAAAACTCCTCACCTCCATAGCGGCCGGGGGCGTCATATTGGCGCGTGGCGGCCCTCATGCGGCGCGCCGCTTCGCGAAGAACCGCGTCTCCCGCCATATGGCCGCGCGTGTCGTTGATTTGCTTGAAGAGATCCAGATCCAACATCAGCACCGCCAGCGGCCGCAGTTCGCGCTCGGAGCGCGCGATTTCCGTGAGCAGGACTTCGAGCACGCGGCCCCGGTTGAGAAGGCCGGTCAAGGCGTCGTGGGTGGCCTGCACGCGCAGCGCTTCGCGCGCTTCCATCAGCTGCCGTTGCAGATCCAGGATGCGGCGGCCGGCGCGCAGGCGAACCCGCAACTCCTGGGCGTTGAACGGCTTGGTGAGATAGTCGTCGGCGCCGGCTTCCATGCCCTCCACCAGGTCCTGCGATTCGGTGCGGGCCGTCAGCAGCAGCACGTAGACGTAAGGCTCCCGCGCCGCGGCCCGGATCCGGCGGCACACCTCCACCCCGTCCATGGCCGGCATCATCCAGTCCAGGATCGCCAGGTGCGGCGCGTCAACCGCTTGCATCGCTTCCCACGCTTCCAATCCGTTGCACGTCAAGTGGGCATCGTAACCCCACCGGGTAAGCATGCTTTTGAGCATGGACTGAAATACCGGATTATCCTCCGCCACCAGCGCGGGCATCGTGTGCCCCAATTCGCTCGAAAGGTCAGCCGACTGAACCACCCCGGACGGTTCCAAAGGCGCTTTTCTCCCTTGGATTCTTATCGGCGCAGGAGGCGCTTCTCGATAGGCGGGGCGAAATGAGCCGTCAGTCCTGGTGTCCGGACGCCGCCGCTCGAGACGTCGCGCGCGCGGCGGAGCGGATCGACCACACGAACTCGTCCAGCCGTGCGAGCCGCTCGCGACAGCCCTGGCACACCAGCAGATGTTCTTCCACCGGAACGGCTTCCGCTTCGCTCAGCTTTTCCATGGCGTACTGCTCTAACACATCCTCGGCAGGATGACTGTGAGACATCATCTGCATCTTACGGCGGATCGGGCATTTTCAACATCGATCTTTCGTACCATTCGATCGAGCGTGCGTACTAGGGCATCGTTCATCTGCGTGGCGCGGGCAGTCTTGCCTGCAGCATCGCCAGTCGTGGCGACGTTTTTGTCGTCGCGAAAATCAAGAATAAATGTCGAGAAGAATCTCGCCACGGCATGACTGCCTGCGCCACGCTGGCAGATGTGAGCAAATGTGCGGCTAGCGCTCGGCCGGCGACGGCACCGAAAAACGCGCCCGTACTTCGGCGCTGACGCTGGCAGGCTTGCCGGTGGACGGGTCGATGGGGCACCACAGCGTCAACGCCTTCGCCAGCACAGCGCGGTCCGAGGCGCGCAGCAATTCCGTGTGGCGCTCAAAGCGGACCCGGGTTGCGTGGCCCACCCAGGTGCGCGCGACGATCTGGTCGCCCAGGCGCGCCGGGTGCTTGTAATCGATCTCGTGCCGCAGAACCACCCAGACCAGGTTCGTCTGGTCGGCGGCCGGCGCAAAGGCCGTCCAATGGGCTACCGCTGCATCCTGCACCCAGCGCAGGTAGGTCACGTTGTTGACGTGGCCGAGCACGTCGATATCGCCGGGCTCAACCGCCACGGCCATTTCGAACGCCGGCAAGGGCTCGTTCATTCCCTATCAGTATCGCTCGCCGGCCGCGCCTGTATCATAGAGGTTACCGCCCGCATGAGCGCCACGTCCCTCGCCAAAGGCAAAATCAAAATCCTGCTGCTCGAAGGCATTCACCCGAGCGCGGTGGAGGCCTTTCGGCTCGGCGGCTACACCAACATCGAATGCCACGCCAAGCCCTTGGCCGAGCCGGACCTGCTGGCTGCGGCCGGCGACGCCTATTTCATCGGCATCCGCTCCTCGACCGAGCTGACGGAACGGTTTTTCGAACACGCTCCGCGTATGGTTGGGGTGGGTTGTTTCTGCATCGGCACCAATCAGGTGGATTTGGATGCGGCGCAGGCGCGCGGCATCCCGGTGTTCAACGCGCCGTTCTCCAATACGCGCAGCGTGGCCGAACTGGCGCTGGCGGAGGCTGTGCTGCTGCTGCGCGGCATTCCCCACCGCGGCGGCGCGGCCCGGCGCGGCGAATGGTTGAAGACGGCGAAAGGCGCGCACGAAGCGCGCGGGCGCACGCTCGGCATCGTGGGCTACGGGCATATCGGCTCGCAATTGAGCGTGCTGGCGGAAGCGCTCGGCATGCAGGTGGTCTTTTACGACATCGAAACCAAACTGGCGATGGGCAACGCGCGGCCGATGGCGACGCTCGACGCACTGCTGGAAGCCGCCGACGTGGTGACGCTGCACGTTCCGGAAACGCCGCAGACGGCCGGCATGATCGGCGCCGCGGAGTTGGCGCGCATGAAGCCCGGCGCTCACCTGATCAACGCCTCGCGCGGCACGGTGGTCGATATCGAGGCTCTGGCCGCGGCGCTGCGCAGCGGACACCTGGGCGGCGCCGCGATCGACGTGTTTCCGAGAGAACCGAAGGGCGCGGCCGAAGAGTTTCTCTCGCCGCTGCGCGAGTTCGACAACGTACTGCTGACGCCGCACATCGGCGGTTCCACCGAAGAGGCCCAGGAAAGCATCGGCCTGGAAGTCGCCGGCAAGCTGATCAAATACAGCGACAACGGTTCAACTCTGAGCGCGGTCAACTTCCCGCAGGTCTCGCTGCCGGAACACCCCGGCAAGCACCGCCTGTTGCACGTTCACCGCAATCAACCCGGCGTGCTGAGCGGCATCAACGCCGTGTTCTCGGCGCTGCGCATCAACGTGGCAGGCCAGTACCTGCAGACCAACATGCAGATCGGCTACGTGGTGATCGACGTCGAAATGGAAGATCGTGGTAAGACGCTGGCGCTGCGTCGCGGGTTGGAGCGGGTGGAAGGCACCATCCGGACGCGAGTTCTGTACTGAGAGGGAGTCGGCCCGCCTCAGCTACTCGAGCGGCGCGTAATAGCCGGGGCGCCAGTAAGCGTGAAGAGAAGGCAGACCGCGCGGCGGCACCACCTTAACCTGAACGCGATGGTAGCGGCCGTCGTGCTGCTGGCTGGTGGGCGAGTAGCCATAACGTAGCGGTTGCGAAGCTCGACGCCGATCTTGGCCGCGATGTCGGGCATTTCTGAAACATCGTCGACCGGCAGATGACGCCCACCAGTCTGCTCGGCGATCTCGTTCAGCAGGCCGGGGCCGTTCCACTCCTCGGGCGAGCGGGCGCGGGCGCCGTAAGCCTCGAAAATCCCCATGGCGTAAATCAGCACGTCGCTTTCCCGCACCGCGTTGCGCAGTTCGGCTTCCGTGTAGCGGCTGCAATTGTCGCCGCCGTCGGAAATGATGAGCAGGGCCTTGCGCTGCTTGGAGGACTTCTTCATCTCATGCAACGCCAGCATCACCGCATCGAGCAGCGCGGTGCGGCCGCGGGATTGCGAAAAGGTAAGCTGGTTCTGAATCTCGGAGAAATCCACCGTGAGTGGCACCACCAGCTTCGGCTGGTCGTTGAACTCCACCAGAAAGAACTCGTCCTCCGCATTGGCGGTGCCGAAGAATGCACTTGCCGCCATGCGGGACTTGCGCAGCTTGCTTCCCATGCTGCCGCTGGTGTCGAAGACCAGGCCCACGGCCAGCGGCTCGTCATCCATGGCGAAATGGGTAACGGTTTGCTCAACCTTATTGTCGAAGACCTTGAAGTGGATTCTTTCGAGGCCGGTCACCGGGCGGTTCATGGGGTCGCATACCGCGACCGGCACCAGCACCAAGTTGGAATCTACGCGCAGGTCGGAGCGCGGCAGAGCTTCCTGGCGGGAAGCAGCCTTGGGACGCGGCTTGACGGCCACCTGCGCCGGCGCAGCCAGCGCGAGGCCGCACACCAATGCCAGGGCCCCCTTCCAAACCATGCACTTCCCCTTCGGAACAGTATTGTACAGCGGCTGAAGCGCCATGGGAACCGGTGATCCGGCTAGACCGGGCTAGGACTCAATCGAGGAAGAAGTGAAGAGAGCTGGGCACTTCAGTACGCAGGCCGGGGGCCTGCGCCACCTGGCTCGGCAGCGTCCCTTCCAATTGCGAACGCTTCCAGGTTGAGCTCGAGCAGTTTGGGCGCCAAGTTGGAGCGCAGCGCCTGGGTCCACAGCGCCTCGGGGAAATCCAGGTGCCGGCTCAGGACTCCCACCAGCGCCACATTGAGCGCCTTGGAACTGCGCAACCTGCGGCCTTCCAGCATACCCGGCTCGATGAGCACGCCGCCCGGAGCGAGCAGGGCGCGGTTGACCTCGATCTGCCCGGGATCCAGCACCAGCAGGATATCCGCCTCGCCCTGGGAAACCATCGGGCTGAAGACGCGCGCGCCAAAGCGGACGTCGCTCGCCACCGAGCCGCCACGCTGGCTCATGCCGTGGACTTCACTCTTTTTCACATCGAGTCCGGCGAGAAACGCCGCGCCGGCGATGATGTCGGAAGCCTTCAGCACGCCCTGGCCTCCCAGGCCCGCCACCACGATGTTGGTCACACCGCTCTGCCGCGGCGCGCCGGACGTTATGCCTGATGTGGCGCACGCACTGTCGCGTGCCGCGTCGGCACTCGTACCGACGTCCGGTTTCCCATCCGCAGGCAGGTGTCGAGAGGAGTCTCGACACGGCACGCAAGAGTGCGTGCGCCACGTCGGTTCAGCGTGCTGGCTCATTGGCTTTCTCGTACCTCCGGATGGCCCCCGCCGCCAGCAAACAGTCGCGGCGCGCGATGATCAATTCCAGTTCTCCAGAATCCAGGCAGGCTTTGATCAGCGCTTCGAAGCCCGCCGGCTCGAGGGTTGGATCCGTTACGTGCACGCGGCGGATGCCCATAGCGCGCGCCACTTCCTCAAAAACAAATTTGCCGGTGTGGTGGTGATCGAGCGTGCGGCCGGTGCCGGGATGCTCCTGCATGCCGGTCATGGCGGTGGTTCCGTTATCGAGAATCAGCACGACGTGGCCGGTGGGCGGCGGATTGTAGATCATCTCCACCAGGCCGGTGATGCCGCTGTGCACGAAGGTGCTGTCGCCGATGACGCTGACCACGCGCCGCGCCTGCTCGGGCGGCAGCGCGTGCCGCATGCCGAGCCCGACGCCAATCGCCGCGCCCATGCACACCAGCGTGTCGATGGCTTCAAACGGCGGCAGCACGCCCAGCGAGTAGCAGCCGATATCGCCGGCCACGATGCAGTCCAGGTTGCGCAGCGCGGTGAACACAGCGCGGTGCGGGCAACTGGGGCAGAGCTCGGGAGGCTTGCCGGCCGGCGGCTGGGGCTCGGGCGATTCATCGCGCGCCGCCATCCGCCGCACGCGGGCGACGTTGAGCTCGCCAAAGCGGAAGGCTTCCGGCGCGGCTTCGACGCGGATGCCCGACGCGCGCGCCGCGTCGGCCAGGTACGGATCGCCCTCCTCGACCACCAGGCAGCGGCCGACGCGTGCCGCGAATTCGCGCATGCGTTCGACTGGCAAAGGATACGTCATGCCGGGCTTGAAAACGCCGGCATCGGGCAGCGCTTCGCGCACGTGTTGATAGCAGACGCCGGCCGCGATGACGCCGAGCGCAGCGTCGCCTTCCACCACAACCGTGGGACCTTCCGCCTCGTTCCAGCGGGCGATTTCGGCGAGCTTCCGGCGCAGCCGCCGGTGGGCCGGCCGGGCGTAAGCCGGAATCATGACGCGCGCAGCGATGTCGCGTTCGAAGGCGGGCACGCGCGGCGGCGGGGCGGGGTAGCCGGGCGTCGCGACCACGCTCTTGGAATGACACACGCGGGTGGTGATGCGCAGGAGAACCGGAAGGCCCCAACGCTCGGAGACCTCGATGGAGCGCAGCGTGAAATCGTAAGCTTCCTGGGAATCGGCGGGCTCGAACATGGGTACGCCTGCTGCAACTGCATAGCGGCGATTGTCCTGTTCGTTCTGGCTGGAAGCCATGCCCGGATCGTCGGCGGAGACGATGACGAGCGCGCCTGTCACGCCGGTGTAGGCCGCAGTGAAGAGCGGATCCGCCGCCACGTTCAAGCCGACGTGCTTCATGGTGGCCAGCGCGCGGCCGCCGGCGAACGCGACGCCGATGGCGACCTCGAGCGCCACCTTCTCATTCGGCGCCCACTGCGCGAGGCCGCCGAGCGCAGCGAACGCCTCCAGAATTTCGGTCGACGGCGTGCCCGGATAGCCGGTGCCCAATTGCATTCCCGCGTCTAGAGCGGCCAGCGCCACCGCCTCGTCGCCGCTGAGCAGCAACCGGCGCTCCGGACACTGGTTCGGCATTTCCATTCGCGCCTCCCGGACTCCAACTGAACGATCAGTGTATCCGATAGCGCGGGGGGCAGGCCGCGGCGGCCACCTCGGCTGCGTGGGGCTCTGGTTGGAAGCTAAACCCTCTCAGACGGCTGGACCTGGCGCGACCAGTGGGTCGGGCGAGGGCGCCCGCCCCACGGCAATCCATTCACGCCGCGAGCAGCGATTCTACACGCGCCGGCACAGGGCGGAGCCCCAGCCGCGCGCTGAAACCGAGCATTCCCGCCGCCCGCTGCGCGCAGCGATGGGCCGCGCATTGCGCGTCGATGAGACGGGGATGAGCGGGATGCGCCGGCGGCAGAGCGTCCAGCGATTGGGCGACGGCGTTCAGGATCACCGTCAAATCGTCGTTGAACTCGTGCGCGGCGGCAGCCACCACGGCTGTGGCGCGGTCGGTTTTGCTGTTCTTCTCCACGCCCGCATGATAAGCGCACCCAGCGCTGCGCACGCCCGGCGGGACGTGGCAAGGGGCTGGAAACGCGGGGCTTGCGGATTGACGATGGGGTGTGACCGTCGAATGAACCTGCCCACCCTAATGAAGCCCAAGAAACATGCGCCCGCAAGCGGGCGATGGCAGGTTGAAACCTGCCCCACTATTGCACGGGTATGGTAGCCGCGGGCGTCGTAGCCCCGCCGATCTGCAGCGAGATGGGGACGGCGCTACCCGTTTGCGCGGTTTGCGGCACCGTCACGTTCACCTGGTAAAGAGCGGGGTAGCCGGGAGCCAGGCCGCTGAATCCGACGCCAGATGGTGGAACGACGGCGCCGCCGATGGTCACCACCGGTGTGGTGGTGGTGTGGGAAAGTGGACTCGCCGTCGCGGCTACGCCGTCTCCGGGCGGATTCGTAACCGGGCCCAGGCCGTTGGCATAGAGCAGAATCGTCTGCCCCCGTTTGGCCGGGTTGCTGGTGGTAATCAAGTTGTAGCTGGCGTCCAGCGCACAAGGGGAGCAGCTCACGAAAAATGCCGGAGCGTAATTAGCAAGCGGCACGGTCACCACGTTGCTGTACAGGTCGAAGTCCCATGTCACCTTGACCTGCGCCGAGGTTTGGCCCTCCAACTCCCATGGCACCACCAGGTTGACCTGGGGATACTGGCCCGCGGCGATGTAGTACGGGTAGCCGGGGTAAGTGGCGCCGGGCACATCGAAGCTGACGGTCACGTCGTCGAAGCTGATGGGGTACGGGCAGTATTGTCCGTTTGGGCACACGAGCCCGAACTCATCGGAAGAGCCGGTCAAAGCAGAGGTAAAGCCGCCTCCGAAGATATCCACATACGAACCCGGAACAATGGTTGACCCGTAAGTCGCGGCATCCACCACACCCGACACGCCCGCGCTGTTCACGGAAATGGTCGGGGCGGCCTGGATGTTCACATAGAAGAAATCCGGGATGCCGGCGGCGCTGTAATTGATGGTCGGCTGGCTCGCGGCGGTACCCAGCACCACATCCATCCACGCCCAGCCGAACTGATCGGTGGGGCACACAATTTGCGACGTGCTGGGGGCCGACTGGCAAGCGGAATGCCCGGACGCGCTGTTCATGGTCAGGCTGCCCGAAGGCGTCACCGAGAACGTCACCTGAGCGCCGGCCACCGGCACGCCGTATGGGTCCGTCACTTGCAGATAGGCGTGGGGCCCGAGGTCCGCGCCCGGCGGGCCCTCCAGAACCGTGGTTTCCGGTGAGAAGTTTGGTTCGATGCTGCAAGGCACTGACGAGCTGCACGGTGTGGCCGCGCCCACCAGCAGCATAAACGGAATGTGCAGACTCACGCTCGATCCGAACGTGATGCTACCCGAGTACTCACCCGGGGCGGGCAACGAGCCGGAAAGCGTAACGGTCAAAGTTGTAGTTCCGCCGCTGGCGGCCACCGTTCCGCTGGAAAGGCTGGCTGCGACGGTAGCTCCCGACAGCGAGGCGGCGGCGCCGTTCACCGTGCAACACGAAACGCTCGGAGTGAGCGTCGCCGAGCCCGACCCGATGTTGGTCAAGGTGATGTTTTTCGGTGCAACCGGCAGCGAACTGGATTGCAGAATGCCGAAAGAGACCGTGGCTGGTTCGGCGGTCAGAGTGGCGCTGGTGGCGGCTCCGGCGTCCAGCATGCCGGCGCCAATCCATTGGGCATCCACCGGATTCGCCGAATCGTCCATGGTCACACTTTGGGCCGAAGAATTGACGATCAACGACCGCACCTGGGTGCCGCGCTGAATCTGCGCTGCGCGCGCCTGAATCGCCAATGCCGCGACGCCGGCCACCAGGGACGTGGAGAGACTCGTGCCATCCACCGCCATGAATCCGTTGGCGCTGTAGAGCCCCGAATCGTACGCATCTATGCTCTGCGTGGGAACGTAAAAGCCGCCGTAAAGACCCGAGGATGGATCGTAGCCCCCGGTGGCCACGATATCCGGTTTGAGTTGGCCATCGGGCGTGGGACCGAACGAGGAATAGCCCGCCACCACGTTCGCCAATAGCGCCGAGTCCGACAGGGCCTGGCTCATCGTGGTGACGTTCTGCTCCTGTCCGCCCAGGTCAATCGTGACCTCCTGGAGCGGGTTCGCGTCGATGTAAGCCTGCAGGTTCTGGCCATCGGCGTTGGAGATCGAAACCGACGGGCCGTATTCCAGAATACCCGTTGGGGCGGCGTTGAAGCCGAATGGAGCGACGGCCGTCCCGGCGGGCATGATGTAGACGAAACCCACTGCGCCTGCGTTTTGCGCGTTGTTTGCCGGGTTCTGGAAACCACACGAGCTGTATACAATCAAGGCAAAGGAATTGTTCAGCGATCCAGAGGGAAGAGCGGTGCAGGCCGTGGCGTCCCCGACTTTCGATACATCCACCAGTGGCGCGGTGTTGGCCCCATCGAAGGACGGGAAGAAGGAGGAGTCGCCCGAGAGCGCCACGATGTTCTTGAGGTTAGAGGGCGCACTGGTAGCGACGGCGCTCAGGCTCGGTTGCATGATGTGCGAGCTGGTGGTGGCACCAACGGAAATCACGTCGGGCGCGTTGGAAGGCGAGTCGATGGTATTGAAACTGGGATAAGTCTGGTAGTTATCTGAAAACGCGTCCGCGCCGTGGTTACCTGCAGCTACCACGATCACCGGAATGGGGATCGTGCCGGGCAGGGAGTTGGATGGACGGGCGCTGGTAGCCGCCGTTTCGAACGCGGAAGCCAGCGGATCGCTTTTCCAATCGGAAAGCGCCAGCCCTCCGTACGACATGCTGATAACGTCCATGCCATCCTTCACAGCGTCTCCGAGCGCCTGAATCTCGACCTCTTCATTGCTATAGCCGAATGTGCCGGCAACCTTGTAAACGCCGATGTAGGCCTTGGGCGCCATCCCCTGCATGGTGAGGGGCGACGAGGTGGGAGAAGTGGGCACAGCCGGAGCGGTGATGGTGTTCCCGGCGGCTACCATGGCCACCGCGGTGCCGTGGCCGTCCCGATCGTGCGGAAACGGATCGTCGGGATTCGAGTCCGCCGCCGGATTGGCGCCGGTCCCGCCGCCGAGCAACTGCATGTAACTGCGCGCCACAATCACCTTGCTGTTGGTATAGCTGCCGCACGAGTTGCTGTCGCCGGCGCCGACCACGCCGGTCGTCAAGCCGGGAAAGCCGCTGCACAGGGGATAGCCGGATGGCGCGGTAAGCGAAGAGTCCTGGAACGCCGGGTTGGTGAGGTCGATGCCGGAATCGAGAATGGCGATCTTGATACCCTTGCCCGCGTTCGATTGGCCTCCCACCGCGGTCCATGCGGCCTGCGCATTCATCAATTGCACGGCGCGGTTGAGCTGCGCCTTCAAGCGGCGCATGGGCGTCACGGATTTCACTCCGGGAATGGCGCGCAGTTCGTCGATGCTGTGCCCGGGCGCTGAAACAAAGAGGGCATTCAACAAGTTCGATACCTGGCTGGTGACCTGGATGTGGCGTGCCGCGAGTACGTTCAGCACCGCCCCCTGCTTGGCTTCGATCAGCCGCCGGTAATCGGCGGCAGCCGCAGACATGGCGTCCAACCGGGCCGGAAAGCGCGCCGCCACCGGTGGGTCATCGAGCACCACCACGTAACGGTCGGGGATAAAGGGGCGGAAGGCGGGCGCCGCCATCGCACCCAGTGCGAGCAAAGCGACACATGCGAGTCTCAGGGTGCCACCAGACATGGAAGGAAGGACCCAGCGAGTTTCGGGTTTCGCGCGGTTGAGTTTCACGCTCCTATTGTAAGATGCGGGGCGCCCGACGAGACAGACTACTAAAGTCGACCTGACCGGCTTTGTGGTGCGGACGCCCCCGTCCGCGCCGGACCCCTGGTCCGGCTTTGGGCTTAGCACTGACTCGGCAAGCCCGGAGGGCGAAATCGTCCCAGTCGATAGAATCGTAAATTAGCGCTTATGGGGGTCCGCGCCACGCGGCAACCCTTAGGCGGGTTCCCCACCGCGGCCGAGCACTCCCAGCGCGGCGGCGGTAACGTGGTCCGCGGTAAAGCCGAAGTACTGGAGCAACTCGCCGCCGGGAGCGGAAGCGCCGTAGCGATCGAGCCCGATGATGACGCCTTCATCTCCGGCGAAGCGGCTCCAGCCGAGGGTGGCTCCCGCCTCAATGGTGACGCGCTTGCGGACCGCTTTGGGCAGCACGCTCTCGCGGTATGCCGCGTCCTGCTTGCCGAACAACTCCCAGCTCGGCAGGCTCACCACGCGCGCCTTCACGCCTTGCCCTTGCAGTTTCTCGCGGGCCTGGACGCAGAGCGCCACCTCCGAACCGGTGCCGATCAGGATTACGTCCGGCGCGCCGCCCGGGGCTTCGGCCAGAATGTAGCCGCCGCGGGCTACGCCGGCATCCTTGGAGTCGGCGCGGTCCAGATGGGGCACGTTTTGCCGCGTCAGCACGAGGAGCGACGGACCCTGATGTTCGGCGGCGAACGCCCAGGCTTCGGCCGTTTCGGTGGGGTCGGCCGGCCGCAGCACGGTCAGGCCGGGTATGGCGCGCAGGCCGGCCAATTGTTCCACAGGTTCGTGCGTGGGGCCATCCTCGCCCACGCCGATGCTATCGTGCGTGAAAACGTAAATGACGTGCAACTGGCTCAGTGCGCCCAGGCGGATGGCCGGCTTCATATAATCGGAGAACACCATGAAGGTGGCGCTGAAGGGCAGCACACCGCCGTGCGCCGCCATGCCGTTGACCGCCGACCCCATGGCGTGCTCGCGCACTCCGAAAGCCAGGTTGCGCCCGGCGTAAGCCCACTCCCCGCCCACCGCGCCCTGTGTACCGGGGCCTTGGGCCTCAGGAGGCTGGAAATCGCCCAGTCCTTTGAGAGCGGTTTCGGTCGATGGGTTAAGATCGGCCGATCCGCCCATCAAATTCGGAATCCTTTGCGCCAGCGCGTTCAACGCCATCCCGCCGGCCACGCGTGTGGCGATGGGCTTGTCGCCCGGCTGCCATTTCGGCAGACCAGCGGCCCAGTCCGCGGGCAGCTTGCCCGCGATCGTCGTCTCCAGCTCGGCCGCCTCGCCTGGATAGGCCTTGCGGTAGGCTTCGAAGCGGCTTTGCCAGGCCTGCTGTGCTTTGGCGCCCCGGTCGACAGCCGTGCGGAAAAACTCGAGAGCTTCGGGCGGAATGAAAAACTTGTCCGTGGTAGGCCAGCCAAGCGCTTTCTTGGTGGCCACCAATTCGTCTTCGCCGAGAGGCGAGCCGTGCGCGGTGTAGCTGTCCTGCTTCTTCGGACTGCCGTAGCCGATGTGCGTGCGCACCAGGATCAGCGAGGGCCGATCGTCGGCCTGCGCTTCGGCAATGGCGGCGGCGATTTCGGCGGTTTCGTTGCCATCCGCCACCGGGCGCGTGTGCCAGCCATAAGCTTCGAAACGCCGGGCGACGTCTTCGGTGAAGATCAAACCGGTGGCGCCGGCCAGCGAAATGTGGTTGTTGTCGTACAGGTAAATCAGCTTGCCCAGCCTGAGGTGGCCGGCCAGCGACGCCGCCTCTTGGGTGACGCCTTCCATCAGGTCGCCATCGCCGCAAATCGCGTAAATATAGTGGTCGATGATGCGGTGCCCCGGGCGGTTGAAGCGCGCCGCCAGCCAGGCCTCGGCGATCGCCATGCCGACGCCGTTGCCGAAACCCTGGCCGAGAGGCCCGGTGGCGACTTCGACGCCCGGCGTGTGGCCGCGCTCCGGATGGCCCGGCGTTTTGCTGCCCAGCTTGCGGAAACGCTTCAACTCATCGAGCGGCAGGTCGTAGCCGGTCAAATGCAGCAGGCTGTAGAGCAACATAGAGCCGTGGCCGGCGGAGAGGATGAAGCGGTCGCGATCGAACCAGTTCGGATCCTTGGGATTGTACTTGAGGAACTGCGTCCACAGCGTGAAAGCCATGGCGGCCGCGCCCATCGGCATGCCGGGGTGCCCCGAGTTCGCATTCTGAACCGCATCCGCGGAAAGAATGCGGATGGTATTGATGCACAGATCGTCGAGTGTGGTAGTGGCGGGCAAAGCGGGTGATTCCTTTCGTACGATAAATCTTATCTTACGATGTGGCGGGTGGGGCATGCTTCAGCGCCGCGGCCTCTGGGCGCCTGCTTGCTACAATCAAAAGTTCAACACGCATGTCTGAGGATTTCATACGGGAACTGGTCGCCGGTTCTCTCGAGCGGATTCGCGCCGCGCGGAGCATCGAGGAACTGGAAGCGGCGCGCGTTGAGGTGCTTGGCCGCAAAGGCACGCTCACTGCGGCCAGCAAGGACATGGGCAAGCTGGCGCCCGAGGAGCGCTCCGCCTTCGGCAAGTTGCTCAACGGCGCCAAACAGACGCTCGAACAAGCGTACGAAACCCGCAAGCAGCACTTCGGCGAAGAAGCGCTGGCCCGGCGCCTCGATGCCGAATGGCTCGATCTCACGCTGCCCGCTCCCGGCCCGCGCCGCGGCCACCTGCATCCCATCACCCACATCCAGCGCGAGCTCGAAGAGCTGTTCAGCTCGCTCGGCTTCGCGGTGCTCGATGGACCGGAGGTGGAAACCGAATACCACAACTTCGACGCGCTCAACATTCCGGCCACCCATCCCGCGCGCGACATGCAGGACACGTTCTGGCTGGAAGGCGGCAGCCTGCTCCGCACGCACACTTCGCCGGTACAGGTGCGCGGCATGGAGCGCCTGGGCCCGCCGCTGCGCATGATCGCGCCCGGCAGGGCTTTCCGCAATGAGAGCGTGGACGCCTCGCACGAGCACACCTTCTATCAACTGGAAGGCATGATGGTGGACCGCGACGTTTCCGTCGCGCACCTGCTGTATTTCATGAAAACGCTGCTGGCCGCGATCTTCCACCGCGAGGTCACCGTGCGGCTGCGGCCGGGATATTTCCCCTTCGTCGAGCCCGGCTTCGAGCTCGACATTCAATGCCTGATCTGCGGTGGTTCCGGCTGCGCAGTCTGCAAGCAGAGCGGTTGGGTGGAACTGCTGCCCTGCGGCCTGGTGAACCCCAATGTGCTGCGGATGAGCGGCATCGATCCGGCCGAGTGGGGCGGCTTCGCGTTCGGCCTTGGCCTGACGCGCCTGGCGATGATGCGCTACGGCATTGACGACATCCGCTATTTGCAGGGCGGCGATTTGCGATTCCTGGAGCAGTTTTGACGGTGGGGCGATCTTGAAATTCTCTTACAACTGGATCCGCGAGCTGGTGGAGGGCCTGGATTGTGCGCCGGCTCCGCTCGAGCGTCTCATCACCATGAAGACCGCCGAGTGTGAAGGCATCGAAACGGCTGGTGCTTTGTTAGCGGGCGCCGTCATCGCGCGCGTGGAAACGGCTGAGCCCGCCGGCGGCGGCCACAACGTCACAGCCATCGTCGGCCTCGGGCCGCTCGGCCGCAAAACCGTCGTTTGCGGAGCGCCCAATTGCCGGCCCGGCGTCGCCACGGTGTGGGCGCCGGTCGGTAAGAAGACGATCGATGGCGTCGAAAGCGATGGCATGCTGGCCAGCGGCGCCGAACTGGGCATCAACCGCGACCACGCCGGCATTTTCGAAATCGATGGCGCGCCTGGCGCTCCGGTGCCCGGCTGCGCGCCCGATAGCATCATCGAAATCGACAACAAGTCCATCACCCACCGGCCGGACCTGTGGGGGCACATCGGAATGGCCCGCGAAGTGGCGGCCATCACGGGGTACAAGCTGATCGATCCCGTCAAGCCGGACCTCCTGCCACCCGGCGCCAGCCGCGTCAGGATCGCGATCCAGGATCTGGACCTGTGCCCGCGGTACAGCGCGCTCGAATTCGACAACGTGAAGGTGCAGGCTTCGCCGGCCTGGCTCCAATACCGGCTGAGCGCCCTCGGGCTTAACCCGATCAGCAACATCGTCGACATGACGAACCTGTTGATGGCGGAGCTGGCCCAGCCGATGCACGCTTTCGACGCCGACCTGCTTTCCGGCGATACCATCTTCATCCGGCCCGCGCGTCCCGGCGAGCGGTTCCGCGCCTTGAACGATGAGGAGTACACGCTCGACGAAAGCAACCTGGTGATCGCCGACGCCTCCGGCGCCATCGCGCTCGCCGGCGTAATCGGCGGCGCGTCCACCGCCATCAGTGAAACGACCACGCGAGTCGTGCTCGAAAGCGCCAACTTCCAGGCGGCCTCCATTCGCAAAACCTCCTCCGCGATCAAGCTGCGCACCGACGCCTCCATCCGCTTTGAAAAAGCGCAGGACCCTGCCAACACGGTGCGTGCCCTGGCCCGCGCCGTAGAACTGCTGCGAGAAATCTCGCCGGGCATTCGCGTCGTGGGCGGCGTGGCCGACCAGAGGAAAGATCTGCCCGGGCCGCCGCCGATAGAACTGCGGCTCGAGTGGCTGGGCCGCAAGCTCGGCCGCGCGCTTGCGCCCAACGAAGTCCGCCGGATTCTGGAACGCCTCGAGTTCGGCGTCGCCGAACCGAAGCCTGGCGTCTTCTCTGTCTCCGTGCCGTCCTGGCGCGCCACTAAGGATGTCTCGATGGCAGACGACCTGGTGGAAGAAGTCGGCCGCATGGTGGGTTACGATACCATCGCGCCGGTGGCGCCGCTGGTGGCGGCCGCCGTGCCGCCCGCCAACCCGGAGCGCAAGTTCCAGCACGAGGTGCGCGACGTGTTGGTGGATCTGGGCTTCACCGAGGTCTACAACTATTCGTTCGTCAACGAAGAAGCCGTGCGCGCGTTCGGCTTCGACCCGGCGGAGTGCGTGCGCGTCACCAACCCCATCGCCAGCGACCAGGCCCTGCTGCGCGCCTCCCTCTTGCCCGGCCTGTGGCGCAACATTCAAGAAAACAGCAAGCACCGCGAGGTGTTCCGCATTTTCGAGATCGGCCTGGAGATCCACAAACGCCCGCAAGGCTTGCCCGAAGAAGTGCCGCACCTGGTGGCGGCGGTGTTCGCGCGGCAGGGCGACGGCGCGGCGGGCCTGGACGAAATCCGCCACGCGGCCGAATGCCTGATGCCGGGAGCGCAGGCGCAGCCGGCCGCCGCCCGATCGTACGAGCACCCGGCGCGCGCCGCCGACGTCCTCTGGAAGGGCGAGCGTGTGGGCCGCGTCTTTGAGCTGCACCCGTCGCTGGTCGAGACCGGCCGCGCGGCCCTGCTCGATCTCGACCTGGACCGCGTGCGCGCGCTCGCCTCCGCCGAGCTCCGCTATACGCCGATCCGCCGTTATCCCTCCTCGGCGTTCGATCTATCGGTGATTGCCGGCTTGCGCGAGCCTGCGGGCGAGTTGCAGAGCAAGGTGCAATCCTTCGCCGGGCCGCTGGTGGAAACGATCGAGTTCCTGCGCCAGTATTCCGGGCCGCCGCTCGAAGCCGGGCAAAAGAGCGTCTCCTTCCGCCTGACCGCCGGTTCGCCCGACCGCACGCTTTCGAACGACGAGACCAGCGCCATCCGCGCCCGCATCATCGAAGGCATGCGCGCCCTGGGCTACGAACTCCGCGTCTGAGTGGGGCAGGTCACCGACCTGCCAAGTTCCGCGTGCCTATTGCACCGCCAGCGTTACGCCCGTCTTGCTGGTGACACCGCCGATGGTGATTGTCACGGGTACGTTGTCGCCTGGCGCGATCGATTGCGGAACCAGCGCATTTACCTGCACCAGGCCGGCTGTGGAACCGGGCGCTTCACCGCAATAGTTCACGGAGGCGGTCTGGCCGCCAATCGTGGCCGAGCAGGAAGCCGCCGTCTTCGGCACCGGCGCTCCCGCGGTGTAGGACACGCGGCCATCCATGCCCGGTGGTGTGGTCACTCCTTCGCCGGTCGCGTAGATGAAGACATACTGGTTCCTCTGAGCGGGATTGTTTGCGCCGTTGCGGCTGTAATCGGAGTTCAGAATGGCGCCCTGCCTGCCGCCGGAGTTATCGTTGGTGAAGATGCCCGGTTTGACCGGCGCAACGGCGATGGGGAATGGAGCCGACGCATTGCCCTGGTAGACCGCCACCACGTTTACGGTCCGCGCCTGCGCCACTTCATAGGGGACGATGGCGCTGACCTGCCCAGCTAG
>Ga0209415_10001651_pt1 | contig 42600 bp, 33 predicted proteins | sample PeaSoiSIISIP2007_FD_187696 | JGI IMG/M metagenome (GOLD analysis project Ga0209415, IMG submission 187696) | Peat soil microbial communities from Weissenstadt, Germany - SII-SIP-2007 (SPAdes) (version 2) | ecosystem: Environmental > Terrestrial > Soil > Wetlands > Peat | place: Germany...
GCGGGGTGGTCGCGGCGCCGGTATTCCACGAGGTCGCCACCGAGGCCCTCCGCGTCATGGAAGTGCCCAAAGACCTGCCGGATGAAATGTTCCCCAAGACCCTAGTGACCCGGAACGGGGACCTGGACGACTCGGTGGCAGACCCCGAAGCGGATGGGCCTAACATCCTCGAGGACGAGGATGAAGATGAGCCGCCGGCGAGCGAAAGCGAAGCCCTGGAAAGAGTGCCCGATTTCAAGGGCAAGACCATGCGCGTCGTGCTGGCGGAGGCGGCGGCCAAGGGACTGACGGTATTGCCGGACGGCAGCGGTGTGGCCCGTGTGCAGATCCCGGCGCCCGGCGCGGTCCTGCACCAGGGGGAAAGGATCCGGGTGCGGTTTTCGAGATGAAAGAGAAGCCCCGGTGTTCATGACGTTAGGCTTGACCACATGACGTTAGGCGAGACACTGGCGGGTGTTCGGCTGAAGCAGCCACTCCCGGCGGCGCTTGCGGGTCTCCCGATTGAGGGCCTGGAGTACGATTCGCGCCGGGCCGGGCCGAATTTTCTTTTTTTTGCTTTTCCCGGCAGCCACGCCGACGGACGCCAGTTTGTCCAAGACGCTTGGGCGCGCGGCGCCGTGGCAGTGGCGAGCGAATCGGAGGCTCCGGGGACAGGGGGCGGGTTCCCCACTGCCCCCTGGATTCTAGTCGAACACGGCCGTCAGGCGCTGGCGTTGGCCGCGCGGAACTTCTATGGCAAGCCGGACGAGCGTCTGCGGCTTACCGCCATCACGGGCACCAACGGAAAAACTACTACCTCCTATTTGATCGATGCCGTGTTCCGCGCCGCGGGACACATCACGGCGTTGATCGGCACCATCGAATACCAGCTTGCGGGACGGGTCCTGTCTGCCGTGAACACCACTCCGGAATCGTTGGACCTGGTGCGGCTGTTCCGGGATCTGGAACTGGCGGGCGGCACGCACGCCACCATGGAGGTCTCTTCTCACGCCCTGGCGCTGGGACGGGTCTACGGGCTTCATTTCCACACCGCCGTTTTCACCAACCTGACGCGCGACCACCTGGATTTTCACGGCACCATGGACGCCTACTTCGCCGCCAAGCAGGCTCTGTTCGAAGGCGCCGGCGGCCCTCCGCCGCCGTTTGCGGTGCTCAACCGCGACGACCAGTACGCCCGCCAGTTGAAGCTGCATCCCAAGACGAAGGCGCTCTGGTATGGCCTCGGGCAGGATCCGGACCTCCGCGCGCGCCACATCAAGTCGGGGTTCGAGGGCCTGCGGTTCGACGTGCAGTACGGCAAGCAGCGGTTTGCGGTGGAATCGCCGCTGATCGGCAAAATCAACGTGTATAACATCCTGGCGGCGTGCGGAACGGCCCTCTCGTACGGCATCGCGCCCGAAATTGTCGCGCGGGGGATTGCGCAGCTCCGCTCGGTGCCGGGACGTTTCGAACGAGTCGACGAGGGGCAGCCTTTCGTCGTGGTGGTGGACTACGCCCATACCGACGACGCGTTACGCAACGTGATCGCGGCGGCCCGCGGGCTGAATCCCAAGCGCGTGATCGCCCTGTTCGGGTGCGGCGGAGACCGCGATCGCGCCAAGCGGCCCTTGATGGGGCAGGCGGCGGCGGAAGCCAGCGATTTTGTGGTGCTGACCAGCGACAACCCGCGGTCCGAAGACCCTTTGGCGATCATGAACGATGCGCTGGTGGGTATCCGGCGCAAAGACGTGCCGCACATCGTGGAACCGGACCGCGCCACCGCCATCGCCCGCGCGCTCAAGGAGGCGCGGGAGGGCGACATCGTGATTCTGGCCGGAAAAGGCCACGAGCCGTACCAAGTCTTGAAGGACAAGACCATTCCGTTCGATGACCGGGCAGTGGCGAGAGAAGTGCTAAGGGGTTATGGATACGGAAAGAGCGGGGGCCAGGGGCCGGGGGCCGGGGCTAGCGGCTGAGGGCCAGGGGGTTGGGGACCGATGGACGATGACCCTGGAGTTGCAGGAAGTTGCGCGCGCCATGGGGGCGGCGGGAAATCCTCGGGCGGTCGAGGTTGCGGGTTGGAGTGTGGACACGCGGACACAGGAGCCGGGCAGTGTGTATTTTGCGCTCCACGGGCCCAACCGCGACGGGCATGAGTTTGTAGCGGCGGCCATCGAGAAGGGCGCCGCCGGTGTGGTGGTGGAACGCGGGCTCGGCGTTGCGGAGGAGTTGGTAGTGAGCGACACCTTGCGCGCTTTGCAGGAACTGGGCGCGTGGGCGCGGCGGCAGTGGAGCGGCGAGGTGGTAGGCGTAACGGGGAGCGCGGGAAAGACTACAACGAAAGATGCCATCGCGCATCTTCTCTCCGCGGAGTTGCCAGTGGGCAAAACGGTTGGCAATTTCAATAATCACGTGGGCGTGCCGCTCTCCATCCTGCGGATGCCCGACGGCTGTCGCGCCGGCGTGCTGGAAATGGGCATGAATCACGCGGGCGAGATTCGCGAACTGGCAGCCATTGCCAAGCCGCAAATCGGCGTGGTGACCAATGTGGGATACGCGCACGTGGAATTTTTCGATTCCATCGAGGGAGTGGCCGCCGCCAAACGCGAGCTGATCGAAGGATTGCCGCCGGGCGGCGTGGCGGTGCTGAATGGCGACGATCCGCGAGTGCGGGGATTTCGCGACGTGCATGCGGGCCGCTCGCTGACGTTCGGGTTTTCGGAATGCGCCGCCATCCGCGCCGAGGCAGTGGAATACGGGACCGCGGGGACGCGCTTTCGGACCCTCGGCGTGGACTTCGAGACCAGCCTGACGGGACGGCACGGAGTGATGAACCTGCTGGCGGCGATCGCGGTGGCGCAAGTCTTCGACATATCGCCCGAGAGGCTGCCAGAGCCGGTGCGCACGTTCGCCGTCGGCAAAATGCGCGGCGAAAGAGTGGAACATCGTGGCATGGTGGTCTGGAACGATTGCTACAACTCCAACCCCGAGGCGGCGCAGGCCATGATCGACGTGCTCCGGGAGACTCCGGCGGCCAGGCGCATCGCCGTTCTGGGAGAAATGCTGGAGCTGGGACATGCGTCCGAAGAATTGCACCGGCAGGTGGGGCGGTATGCGGCGACGCACGGCGTGGACCTGCTGGTCGGCGTTCGCGGGCGCGCCCGGCCAATGGTGGAAGCGGCGATCGCCGCCGGCATCCCGGCGCGCTTTTTCGAGGATCCGGCCGAGGCGGGCGATTTCGTCCGGCAGTATGCGCAGCCGGGGGATGCGATGCTCTTCAAAGGTTCACGCGGAGTGCGGGTGGAACGGGCATTAGAGAGGTTTACCGAGGGCAGCGATGTAGCGGGATTTCCCCTGGCCCCTTAGGCTATCCATGCTTTACTTCTTACTCTACGAACAGCTATACCGTTACGTCAGCCCGTTCCGCGTCTTCCGCTACACCACCTTCCGCACCGCGTTTGCCAGCCTCACGGCGCTGTTCCTGTGCATCGCGCTGGGGCCGTGGCTGATCAATAAACTGCGCCAGTTTCAAATCGGACAGTACATCCGCGAGGAAGGCCCAAGGTCTCATCAGAAGAAGGCCGGCACACCCACCATGGGCGGCGTGCTCATCATCATCTCCATCGTCATCCCGACTCTCTTGTGGGCCGACCTGCGCTACCCCTACGTGTGGATCGCGATCGCTGCGCTGGTGGGCTACGGATGGATCGGCTTCCTCGACGACTACGCCAAGGTGGCCAAGCGCCGTAACCTCGGCCTCTCGGCCAAGCGCAAGCTGGCTTACCAGTTCACCATGGGCTTCGCGTTCTCCGCGATTCTTCTGGTGATGCGGGCGTTCGGCGATTTCTCCACCAACATGAACATCCCCTTCGCCAAGCAGTTCCAGCCGAACCTCCTGATGGAATCGCTGATGCGGAACCCGTGGACGTACCTGCTGGGCGTGGCGCCGTTCTGCATCTTCGTCGCGCTGGTAGTGGTGTTCGCGTCGAACGCGGTGAACCTCACCGACGGGCTGGACGGACTAGCGATCGGGCTGATGGTGATCGCGGCGGGCGCGCTCACCGTGCTGACTTATGCCGGCGGCCACGCGACCCTGGCCGAGTACCTGCAACTGGCGCGCAATCCGCGCACGTCGGAGCTCACGATTTTCTGCGGTTCCATGACCGGCGCCAGCCTGGGCTTTCTCTGGTACAACGCGCACCCCGCGGAAATTTTCATGGGCGACGTGGGATCGCTGGGGCTGGGCGGCGCCATGGCGGTGGTGGCGGTCCTGATCAAGCAGGAGGTGCTGCTGCTGTTTATCGGCGGCATCTTCATTCTGGAGGCGGTTTCGGTGATCCTGCAGGTCGGCAGCTTCAAACTGCGTCATGGGAAACGCATCTTCAAGATGGCGCCGCTGCATCACCACTTCGAGGCGTTGGGCTGGACCGAATCGAAGATCATCGCGCGGTTCTGGATCGCCGGCCTGGTGCTGGCGCTGTTCGCGCTGACGACGTTGAAGCTGAGATGAGCATGCGTTGCACGCTGGTGGTGGGGATGAAGAAGTCGGGCATGGCGGCGGTCGAGCTGCTCGCGCGGCACTATGCCGCGCACTATCCGGATTTCGCCACCGTGCGCGCCACCGACCTGAAGCCGCTGGACGAGCTTCCCGAGGCCCGCGAACTGCTCGCCCGCCTGAACGTTCCGTTCGTCCAGCAGACGCCCGAGGTGTTCGAAGCTTGCGCCTCGATCGTGCTCTCGCCCGACGTGCCGGCCGACCTGCCGCCGCTCGAAGAGGCACGCAGGCGGGGCGCCTTGGTGATGGGCGAGGTGGAGCTGGCAGCGCCGTTTCTCAAGGGCCGGACCATCGGGATCACGGGCTCCAACGGTAAGACCACCACTACCAGCCTGATCGGCCACATCCTGCGCGCAGCCGGCCTGCCGGCGCAGGTGGGCGGAAACATTGGAACGCCCGTCACCGCGATGGTGGAGAGCTCGCGTCCCGACGGTTGGAACGTGCTGGAGCTCTCCAGCTTCCAGCTCGAGACCATCTGCGAGTTCCGCGCCCACATCGGCCTGGCGCTCAACGTAACGCAGAATCATCTCGACCGCCACCACACCTTCGAGAAATACGCCGCCGCCAAGGGTCGTCTGTTCGAGAACATGCGGCCCGGAGACTTCGCCGTGCTCAACGCGGATGATCCCGTGTGCGTGGCCTACGCGGAGCGCACGGCCGCGACGCCCCAGTGGTTTAGCAGCAACCGCAAAGTGACGCCGGGCGCGAGCCTGTGCGCGGACAAGCTGATCCTTGACGGCAAACTGCTGATGGAAGCCGGCGACATCCCGATCCGTGGGCGCCATAACGTGGAGAACGTACTGGCGGCGTCGATTGCGGCGGCCCGTGCGGGCGTGGGGCGCGACCAGATTGCGGCGGCCGTGCGCACCTTCCGCGCCGTGGAGCACCGTCTGGAATTCGTTCGCAACGTCAGCGGCATCGACTTCTACAACGACTCGAAGGCCACCAGCGTCGACGCCACGCTCAAGGCTATCGACGCATTCGACGGCCGCCTGTGGGTGATCCTGGGCGGCAAGGACAAGGGCCTGGACTACTCGCTGCTGCGCGCGCCGCTGGCGGCCAAGGCCCACGCGGCGGTGCTGATCGGCGCGGCCGCCCGGAAGATCGCGGACCAACTGCAAGGCGCCGTGCCGCTCGTGGATTCCCAGACGCTGAAAGCGGCGATCGAGCACTCGTACCGCAACGGTCGCCCCGGCGACACGGTTCTGCTAGCGCCGGCGTGCGCCAGCTTCGACCAGTTCAAGAGCTACGAGCATCGCGGCGAAGTCTTCAAACAAATCGTCGATCAACTGCAACCGAAGAATTGATATGGCACAGAAACTCAAGACCGACTGGACCCTCTTCTGGACCGTGCTGGCCCTGGTATCGTTCGGCCTGCTGATCCTCTACAGCGCGTCTTCCATCATGGCCAAGATGGACCCGCGCTATCACTCGAGCTGGTATTTCGTGATCCACCAGGCGGGTTGGGCGGCCATGGCCCTCGCGGCCATGATGGCGCTCAAGAAGACGAATTACCGCAAATGGAACAATGGCGCGGTGGCCTTTGGCGCCATAGGGGTCGCCCTGCTGCTGCTGGCGGCGGCTTACCTTTTCGACCCGGCGCACCACCGGTGGCTGCGTCTCGGCGGCCCGGTCGGCGTGCAGCCGTCGGAGTTGGCCAAGCCGGCACTGGTGATCTTTCTGGCGTTCTTCGTGACGTGGAAGCGGCCCGCGATCAACAGCGGGCGGTACAGCCTGCTTCCGGCCGCACTGGCGGTGGGATTCGTGATTTTCGGCGTGGTGGTGGCCGACCTCGGCACCGCGGTGGTGCTGGGAGCGACGGCCGCGGTGGTCTTTTTTGTGGCGGGTTTGGAATGGCGGTATTGCGCAATCGCCGGGGGAGTTGCCTTGGTCGGCTTGGTCGTCTTCATCGCGCTGTCGCCGTACCGCCTGGCCCGCGTGGTGCAGTTCTGCGATCCCCAGTTCAAGCTCGTTGCGAAGCTCGATCCAAACGGCAGGATCAAGGCACAGATGGAGAAGTCGCTGACCACGCGCGACACCGGTTACCAGGGTCTGATGGCCAAGATCGCCTTGGGCGACGGCGGCCTGGCGGGTCTGGGATTGATGAACGGCAAACAGAAGCTACTCTATCTGCCGGAAGCGCACACCGATTTTATTTATGCCGTGGTCGGGGAGGAACTGGGGATGATCGGCGCGGCCGGGCTGTTGATCGGCTTTGGCGCGATCTTCTGGCGTGGTATGCGCGCCGCCTGGCTGATGGGCGACGATTTCGGCCGATACCTGGCGCTGGGCATCTCGGTCCTCGTGGTGGTGCAGGGAATGATCAACATGAGCGTGGTGCTGGGGCTGATGCCGACGAAAGGCATCCCCCTGCCGATGATCAGCTACGGAGGAAGCTCGCTGCTGAGCACGCTGGTGCTGCTGGGGATCCTCATGAATGTGTCGGAACATGCGGGGTAAGGGGCCAGGGGCCGGGGGCCGGGGGCTAGGGGGTTGCGGGGAAAAGGTCGGGGTTCATGCCGAAGATCAGTCATTTTCGGGAGCTGCATTTTTGGCAGCGAGGGATGGACATTGTGGAGGCCGTATATCGGATCACCGGCGGATTTCCGAAGTCGGAGTTGTACGGGTTGACGGGGCAGGTCAGGCGGGCAGCGGTTTCAGTGCCTTCGAATATCGCCGAGGGACACACACGGGCATCAACAAAGGAATACTTGAATCATGTTTCGATGGCGCAGGCTTCTCTCGCGGAGGTGGAAACGCAACTCGAGATCGCGCTCGGGTTGGGGTACATCGCTCCAGCCGAAGTGAAGCCAATCCTGGACCAGTCCATCGTACTAGGGCGGCAGTTATATGCCCTTCGCGATGCGCTGCTGAGGCGAACGTGAGCGAGCGAAGCGAGCCTCTAATCCCCGGCCCCCGGCCCCCGGCCCCTGGCCCCTTCTTGCTCGCGGGCGGCGGCACCGGCGGCCATGTCATCCCCGCCCTGGCCGTGGCGCGGGAGTTGCGGCTGCGCGGACATCGCGTGTTTTTTGTAGGAACGGAGCGGGGCCTGGAAGCCAAGCTGGTTCCCGCGGAAGGGTTTGAGTTGAAGAAGATCGAAATCGGCGGATTGAATCGCGTGGGGATCGGGCAAAAGCTGGCCACGCTGGCGCGTCTGCCGTTCACTACACTGGGCTGCGTCAAGTTGGTTCGGGGGACCTCCGCCGTGTTCAGTATGGGCGGCTACGTCGCGGGTCCGCCGGTGATGGCCGCTTTGTTGACGCGCACCCCCGTAGTCGTGATGGAGCCCAACGCCATCCCGGGATTCACCAACCGCGTGATTGGCCGCTTCGTCGCGCGGGCTCTCGTTTCGTTTCCCGAGACAGCAAATTACTTCCCCAAGGGCCGGACGGAAACCACCGGCTTGCCGGTCCGCGAGGAATTTTTTCAAATCGCACCCAGGCCGCGCGGCGGCGTGCTAAACGTCCTGATTACCGGTGGCAGTCAAGGCTCGCGGACGCTGAACCAGGCCGCGCGGCAGAGTTGGCCGCTGTTCCGCAAGGCCGAGTTTCCCGTGCGCATCGTGCATCAAACCGGGCCGAACGGGCACGAGCAGTTGCTCGAGGAGTTTGCGCGGTCGGGCATCGCGGGGGAAGTGGTTCGCTTCATCACCGATATGCCGGCCGCATTCCGGGCGGCCGACCTGGTGGTGTGCCGGTCGGGCGCGGGCGCGGTATCGGAGTTGGCAGCGGCCGGCAAGCCGTCGATCCTGGTGCCGTTTCCATTCGCGGCGGACGACCATCAGACCCGCAATGCCGAAGCGATGGAGCGCGGCGGCGCGGCCAGGCTGGTGCGGGATGCGGAGATGAACGGCGAGAAGCTGCTTGCCGAGGTCGCGGAGCTCGCCCGATCTTCCGGCTCCCTGGAACGGATGGGAGAAGCTGCGCGGCAGTTCGCCCATCCGGGCGCGGCCCGGCGAGCGGCGGAGATTCTGGAGGCGGTGGCGCGTGGCTATTGACAGTGGCGCTCGAAGTCGAAACAATACATTAAGGAAATGTTTTTTCGTCCCCAGCATCTTCATTTTACGGGCATTGGCGGGATCGGCATGAGCGGAATCGCGGAAGTCCTCCTGAATCTGGGCTACCGGATCAGCGGTTCCGATCTCAAGCTCTCGCCCATCACCGAGCGCCTGGCCTCGCTCGGGGCGCGGATCTATGAAGGACACGCGGCTTCCAACGTCGCGGGAGCGCGCGCGCTGGTGGTGAGCTCGGCGGTCGATGAACAGAACCCCGAGGTGCTGGAGGCGCGGCGCCTCCAGATCCCGGTCATTCCGCGGGGCGAGCTGCTGGCGGAGCTGATGCGGCTCAAGTACGGCATCGCAGTCGCGGGAAGCCACGGCAAGACCACCACTACCTCCATGACCGCCACCATCCTGAACTACGCCGGGCTCGACCCGACGGTAGTGGTTGGCGGCCGCGTCGGCACCATGGGCGGGTCGAACGCCCGCGTGGGGCACAGCGACTTCCTGGTGGTGGAGTCGGACGAGAGCGACGGCTCGTTTCTCAAGCTGGCGCCGATCATGGCGGTGGTCACCAATATCGATCGCGAGCACCTGGACCACTACCCGTCGCTCGAGGCCATCCAGGCGGCATTTATCGAATTCGTGAACAAGGTGCCATTCTACGGAGCGGTGATCGTCTGCCTGGACGATCCCAACGTACAAAGCATCCTGCCCTCCATCCGGCGTCGCACCATCACCTACGGCACCACAGCTCAGGCCGACATGGAAGCCGTTGAAATCGGCTGCGGCCATTTCTCGAGCGACTTCCGCCTGCGCTACCGCGCCACGGACCTGGGCACGTTTCACCTGCGGATCCCGGGGCGCCACAACGTCCTGAACGCCATGGCCGCGGTAGCCACCGCGCTGGAGCTGGAGGTCAAGCCGGACACCATTCGCGACGCCCTGGCCACCTTCAGCGGCGTGGACCGCCGTTTTCAGGTGCGCGGCAAGGAGGCCGGCATCACCGTCATCGACGACTACGGCCATCACCCCACCGAGATCCGGGCCACGCTCGACGCTGCCCGGCTGTGCGGCTTCCGGCGGGTGCACGTGCTGTTTCAGCCGCACCGCTTCACCCGCACGTTCCACCTGATGGACGAATTTGCGAGCGCTTTTAACCAGGCGGACAGCCTGTTCGTGATGGACATCTACGCGGCTTCGGAGAAGCCTATTGAAGGCGTCACGGCGGAGGCGCTGGTCGAGCGGATCCGGCAGTTCGGGCATCGCGGGGCGGAGTATGTGGGCGGCATGGATCGCGGTGTGGAGGCATTGCTGAGCGCCGCCGAGGAGGGCGACGCGGTGCTGACCCTGGGCGCGGGGAGCGTGTGGCAGGCGGGCGAGAAAGTGTTGGCGCGGCTGCGGCCAGGGGGCGGGGAGTAAGATGCCGAAGGAAACCAAGAAACCCGCGGGCGGCATTCGTTGGAGGCTCTGGCTGGGGCTGGCCGCCTTTGGCGCGGCGGGCGTCTCGAGCGCCATCGCGGGGCTGAGGGTGCGCGATTTCGCCCTCAGCGATCCGCAGTTCACGCTGTCCCGCGACCGGAAAGGAGCGCTCGACATTCAGGGTCTGCAATACGCCTCGGGCGCGAGGGTGGCGCGGGTCTTCGCCGCGGATTTCGAGCACAGCATATTCGCGGTTCCCTTGGCCGAGCGCCGCAGGCGGCTTCTGGCTGTCGATTGGGTGGAAGACGCAACCGTCTCGCGCATCTGGCCGGATCGCCTGATCGTGCGCATTCGTGAGAGGACACCGGTGGCCTTCGTGTTCATCCGGTCGGGCGTTCTGCTGATCGATTCCCGGGGTGTCCTGCTCGAACCCCCGCCGCAGGCTCAGTTTACGTTTCCGGTGTTGAGCGGCGTCCGCGAGAGTGAGACGGAAGGCCAGCGCCGCGAGCGCGTGCGCTGCCTGTTGCGCGCGCAGGAGGAGTTGGGAAGCGCGTTCCAGGACGTGTCCGAGGTGAACGCCGCCGATCCCGACAACATACGAATCGTCGCGCAAGTGAACCACGGCGCGGTCGAGCTGATCCTGGGCGATCGCAACTTCGCCGCGCGTTACCGCAATTTTCTCAAAAACTTTCCCGAGATGCGGAAGAGCTCGCCGCATGCAAGAACGTTTGACCTGCGGTTGGATGACCGCATCATGGCAGAGGATTAAGGGCCGCAATGGCAGCCAAACCGATCTATGCAGTTGGACTCGACGCGGGCAGCCGCACAACGCGGCTGGTGATCTGCGTTCTGGAGGGACGCCGCCTGCGCCTTCTGGGATGCGCCACCACCCAATCTCGAGGCTGGCTCAAGGGTAGGATTGCGGACCAGGGGGCGGTGGCGAGATCGATCCTGGCTGCGTTGCGCGAGGCCGAGGCAATCGCCGGAATCTCGGTGGAATCGGCGGTGGTGGGGATCGGCGGGCCCACGGTGCGCGGCGCCAACGGCCGCGGCGTGGTGGAACTGGGGCACGTGCGCGAGGTGGAGCAGCGCGACGTAACCCGCGTAGTGGACCGCGCCTCGCGCGTGCAGTTGCAGGAGGATCGCATGGTCCTGCAGATGTTGCAGCAGGATTTCGTGGTGGACGATCACCCCGGTCACCGCGATCCGCGAAAAATGCTGGCATCGCGCCTGGAAATCAACGTTCACCTGATAACGGCGTCGATGCAGGAGCACAACGCGCTGCTGGGCGCGGTGAACCAGGCGCACCTGACTGTCGAGGAAACGGTCTTCGACGCTTTGGCGGCGTGCTACGCGTCGGTGCTGCCGGAAGAGCGCCGCGAAGGCATCGCGGTGGTGGACATCGGCGCCCAATCCACCGAAATGGTGGTGTATTCCGGCGATGCCATCTACCTGGCTTCCAACGTGCGGATTTGCGGGGACCACTTTACGCGCGATCTCGCCCAGGCCCTCTGCCTGAGCTTCGAAGATGCCGAAACCGTGAAACTGGAATTCGGCTGCGCGCGCGCGGAAGGCTGCCCTGAGAACGCCCTGGTGGAGCTTCCCTCGCCGGAGAATCGAGAGCTCCGCCAGGCGCAACGCCGCTTCATCAACCAGGTCCTGGAAGCGCGGGCCAGGGAACTGTTTCAATATGTGCGCGTCGAACTGGCGCGCGTGGGGATGGACCGCGCGCTTATTGGGGGCGTGTTTCTGACGGGCGCCGCGGCGAAACTGCCGGATCTTCTGGAAGTCGCGGACCAGGAGCTCCAGTGCCAGGCACGTTATGGCCTGCCCTTCGGAATTCAGGACTGGCCGGAGGCCCTGAACGATCCGGAATGGAGCACGGCAGCGGGGCTCGCCATGTACTCGGCGAAAGTGAAGGCGCAGGACGAACAGCAGCGGGAAACGGCCGGATGGCTGGGAAGGCTTTTGTGGTAGTGGTGCCACACCAACGTGTAACAAGGAGGCGATCGTGGGGCTGATCAATGCGGACATGCACGACTTGAAATACGAAATCGAAGAAGAAGCGCGCGCCGGCGCCCGGTTCAAAGTGATCGGCGTTGGCGGCGGAGGATCGAACGCAGTGGCCTGGATGGTGCAGGAACACTTGGATGGCGTCGAGGTCTATGCCATGAACACCGACCTTCAGGCGCTTTCGGCCTGCCCGGTGCCAAACAAACTTCAACTGGGCGCCAGGGTGACCAACGGCTTGGGCGCCGGTTCCAACCCGGAGATCGGGCGGCAGGCGGCGCTCGAGAACACGGACCAGATTGTCGAAATCCTCCAGGGCGCCGACATGGTGTTCATCACCGCCGGGCTGGGCGGCGGCACGGGCACCGGCGCGGCTCCGGTGATCGCGGCGTTGGCCCGCGAGTTGGATGCCCTGGTGATCGCGGTAGTCACCAAACCATTCGGCTTCGAAGGATCGCGGCGCAGGAAAATGGCGGAAGAGGGCGTCGCCAAGCTGGCGGCTACCGTGGATACGATCATCTCCGTTCCCAACGACCGCCTGCTCTCCCTGGTGCCCCGCGGCACCAGCATCACCGACGCCTTCAAGGTGGCGGACGACGTGCTGCGCCAGACCGTGCAGGGCATCACGGACATCATCGTGACGCCCGGCCTGATCAATCGCGACTTCGCCGACATTCGGGCCACCATGGTGGGAATGGGCTATGCGGTTTTGGGAACCGCGGTCGGGCATGGCGAAAATGCCGCGGTGGACGCGGCGCGCCAGGCCATCAGTTGCCCGCTGCTGGAAGAAACCAAGATTGCCGGCGCCCGCGGAGTCCTGATCCACATCACGGCCTCCAGCCGCCTGGGGCTCCACGACGTGGACGAAGCCTGCGCGATCATCCGGGAAGCGGCGGAGTGCGACGACGTGCAGATCAGTTTCGGCGTCATACTCAACGAATCCCTGGCGGACGCCGTGAAGATCACGGTGATTGCCACCGGCTTCCAGCGGGAGCAGGAGCCGCTGGTCCGGCCGCAAACCATGCCAGTGATCCGGGCGCAGCCCAGCATGCCGGAACCGCGCCCCGAACCCGTTCCGGAAGCGGAGCCGGAGCCGGTGATGCACTTGGAGCCGGAACCGGAGCCCCAAGTAATCGCCGAGCCGGAACCCGTGCTGGATCTCGACGACCTGGATACGCCCGCGTACCTGCGGCGCGGACGGATGTTGAACTGACCCGGTAACGCCGGCGGTCTTGCCGCCGGCTGTAGCAGAATAGTCGGATGCGCACGCTTCTCCTCTGGTCGCTGGCGGCGTCTGTCCTGACCGCACAGCAGCCGCCCAACAAACTACTCCCTGGCACGCGGCCCTTCATCGCTACGGATGCGCCGGTGATCGCACTGGTCCACGTCAGGGTCATCGACGGCACCGGCGCGCCGCCCGCCGAAGATCAGACCATCGTCATCGAGCATGGCAGAATCGCGGCGGTGGGCAGCGCCTCCGGCACGCCCGTCCCCGCTGGCGCCGAGCGCATGGACCTCGCCAACCACACCGTCATCCCCGGACTCGTGGGCATGCACGAGCATCTCTTCTATCCCTCGGGCGAGGGAGTCGCCATTTACAACGAGCAGGCCTTCAGCTTTCCGCGCCTCTACCTGGCCAGCGGCGTGACTACGGCGCGCACCGGCGGCAGCATGGAACCGGTCACCGATTTAAGGGTCAAGTCCATGATCGACACCGGCAGCATGCCGGGGCCCAAGATGTACATCACTGGGCCCTACCTGGAGGGCGGCGGCACCCCGTTTGTGCAGATGCACCCCTTGCAGGGACCGGACGACGCCCGCAAGACCGTGGAGTATTGGGCCTACGAGGGAGTGACCTCGTTCAAGGCCTACATGCACATCACGCGGGCGGAATTATCGGCCGCGGTGGAGGCAGCGCACAAGCTGGGGATCCACGTGACCGGGCATCTCTGCTCGGTGGGCTTCCGCGAGGCCGCCGCCATCGGCATCGATAACCTGGAGCACGGCCTGGTGGTGGATACGGAATTCGACCCCGGCAAAAGGCCCGACGAGTGCCCTTCGCAGAACGTCACGCGCGAAACCATCAACAGCCTCGACATCAAAGGCTCCCCAGTGCAGCAGACCATTCGCGAGCTGGTTCAGCACAACGTGGCGGTTACCTCGACGCTGGCCGTGTTCGATGCCTCCGCGCCGCACCGCCCCCCGCTCGAACAGAAGTTCCTGGACGTGCTCACGCCGCAGGGCGTCCTCACCTACATGGCGGCGCGCGCTCGCGCTTCCGACTCGACGAGCACGGGAGCGCTGGACTTCCTCAAGAAGGAGATGCAGTTCGAATACAGCTTTGTCAAGGCCGGCGGGTACCTGATGGCGGGAGTCGATCCCACGGGCAACGGCGGCGCCATGGCGGGCTTTGGCGACCTGCGGAACCTGGAACTGCTTGTGGAAGCCGAGTTCACGCCCGTCGAAGCCGTCAAAATCGCCACCTGGAATGGCGCGAAATTCCTGCACGCGGAGGACCGCGTCGGCTCCATCGCGGTGGGCAAGCAGGCGGACCTGGTGCTGATTCAGGGCAACCCGGCGGCGCGGATTTCCGATGTCCGGAACGTGAAGATGGTGTTCAAAGACGGTGTGGGATACGATCCGGACAAATTGATCCGCTCGGTAGCGGGGGCGGTCGGCCTGCACTGATTTCCCTCAGTTCTACCCTGGAGCGGCGGCTGTGAGCGTCGGGCCACGGCCTGCGCCCGGCGTTACCCCCAGCCGGGGATGGGCTCGGGGAGGCGGATCACTTTCTTCTGAATGGCGTATTGCACCAATTGTGCTTTGTTGTGGATGTCGAGCTTGCGCATCAGGTTGAACTTGTGCGCCTCCACGGTTTTGACGCTGAGCTCGAAGCCAGTGGCGATCTCTTTCACCGACTTGCCTTCGGCCAGCATTTTCAGGATCTCGAGCTCGCGCTTGGTCAGCGTGCCGAAGCGCGGCTGGCGCGGGCCGCGGCCTTGCATGCGGAAATCGTCCACCAGGCGGGTAAGGAGGCGCGGACTGAGAAAGCTGCCGCCGCGATGAACTTCACGGATGGCCGTCACCAACTGATCGATGGGGCTCTCCTTGAGGACGTATCCGCTCGCGCCTATGTCGACGCATTCCGCCAGGTAGTCTTCGTCATCGTACATAGAGAGAAACACCACGCGGGTCTCGGGACGCTCTTTGCGGATGATGCGCGTGGCTTCGAAGCTGCTCATGCCGGTCATCCCGATATCCATCAGAACCACGTCGGGGCGTACCTGCCGGGCTACCGTCACGGCGTCGGAAGCGTTCCCTGCTTCGCCCGCCACTTCCATATCGTTCTCGGCCGAAAGGAGGGTCCGGATGCCTTGCCGAAAGAGGGTATGATCGTCAGTTAACAGTACTCGAATCTTTGCCATTAGGTGCCACCTGTGCGGCGCCCGGCAGATGGAGAGTGACACTCACGCCCTTTCCGGGGGCGCTCCGCACCGCGAGAGTTCCACCGAGGATCGCGGCGCGCTCCCGCATGCCAGCCAGACCGAACGACATCGGCTTGCTGTCTGCCGTTTCCGCGCTGAAGCCGGCGCCGTTATCCGAAACGCTCAGCCTGATACTCTTATCGGCCGCGCGGAGCGAAAGGTTTACATGGGTAGCCTGGGAATGTTTGGCGATGTTCTGTAGGGACTCCTGTGCCACACGGTAGATCACCTGTTGGACGGGCATGGGAAGGGGTTCGGAAGGGACCGAGATGCGCAGGCGCAGCTCGGCCGGATGCATCTTGCGAAACCGCGCCGCCAACTGGCGCAGAGCGCGCGCCAGGCCGAGGCGTTCCAACACCGCGGGGCTGAGGGCGGACACGATGCGGCGGAGGTCCTCGACGGTTCGCTCGGCCACCGCGCATGCGTCCTGGATGCGCGGGCGCAGGGATTCGGGGGCTTCGCGCCCCATCATTTCCAATTGCAGGCGCAGCAGGAGCAGGGACTGGCCGGCCTCATCGTGGAGCTCGCGTCCGATGCGCCGGCGTTCTTCCTCCTCGACGTGCCGCGCCTGCGCCTCGAGACGGCGGATTTCGCTCTCCAGGCGCACGCGCTCGATGGCTTCGCGGCAGCGCTCGCCGGCCGCGCCGAGGAGTGCCAGCTCGCGCGGCAGCCACGGGTAGGGCACGGAGAATCCGAACTGGACCAGCGCCGAGGCGCCCAGGGGATGCGACCAGTACGAGGCGTAGTGGCCGCGCATGCGAGGATCGGCAATCAGACGTTCGGCGGGCTTGCCGTGCTCGATGTAGAGCGGCCGCGAAAGTCTCCCGGCGATGGACCGATCGAGCAACAGGAGGCGCCCCGTACGCGCGTGAAAGGTGCGCGTCAGGATGCGCACGAAGCGCCGCAGTAGATCGTCCAGGTCGCGGGCCTCCAGCTCCGCGCGATAGAGGCCGAAGAAGGCCTGGGCCTCGGCCTCGCGGACGCGGTGGAAGGCGCTCTCCAAAGTCAGGAGGGTGGCCAGGAGGAGTTGCTCGCGCGCGGGATGGAACCGGCCGGGGAGCTGCGCTTCGAGAAGTTTGCCGAACTCGCGCAGGCGCTCCCTCACTTCGCCCGGGGGCACATTCAGCTTGGCGAGGCGGCAGCTGTTGTAGTCGACCTGCTCGAGGAAGCGGCCGAGCGAGGGGAGGCGCGATGCGGCAGCCGGGGTGATGGCCAGAAGCGCGCGGATCTCCGCGGCTCCGTAAGATCGGTGGCGCAGCACGCTACGGAAACGGTGCTCCAGGCGTGCGGCGAAGGGAGCGACGGCGCGGGCCAGACGCATCGCATGGCGGCGCGCTGCCGGAGTGAAGAGTGAGTCGGTCATAATGCGAGCAGAAGCCAGGAGCAGCAGCCATTCTGACTCCTGGCTCCTGACTTCTGTCTCCTTCGTAGAAGTGCTATCTGCCGCCGTGTTCTCTCAAGATCCGGGCGGCATCCGGGAACGCATTGGCCACGGCAGCCCCCAGCGGGGTGGTGCCGGCCTGGCTCCTGGCGTTCACATCGGCGCCGCGGGTGATCAGCAGTTCGACCACTGCGGTCCGCCCCCATGCCGCCGCATGGTAAAGCGGGGTGGCTTGAGACTCCGTGTCGCGCGCCTCGCGATCAGCGCCTTTATCGAGCAACAGCGCGACTATTTCGGCGTGGCCGCTGATGACGGCGTCCAGCAGCGGAGTGGCGCCATCGCCATCGCGGCTGTCGACTTCCGCGCCGTGATCCAACAATAACCGGGCGATTCCGAGGTTGCCTTTGAGGGCCGCCTGGTGGAGCGGCGTGGCGCCCGACTTGTCGCGGGCGTTGACGTTCGCTCCCTTCGAAATTAAGATATCGGCAACTTCGGCCTGTCCCTTTAGGGCGGCCTCGTGGAGCAGTGCCCCGGCGGCATCCGGAGATCCCTTGGCGAGGAGCGCCTCGAGCGCCCCGGAATGCCGCGCGCGGGCGGCGTTCTCCAGGGGGGTAGCGCCGCTCCGGTCGCGGCGGTCGCGGTTGGCGCCGAGCGAGAGCAGCAACTCCACCACCTCGCGGTTGCCCTTGGCGGCGGCTTCATTGAGGGGCGTGGCGCCGGTCTCGGGATTCTCCTCGTCCAGGCGGGCGCCGCGCAGAATGAGCGTGTGAGCGATGATGCGGTAGCCTTCGAGGGCCGCTTCGTCGAGCGGGGCGGATCCGAGGTGGTCGCGCGCGTTGACGTCGGCGCCCCGGGCGATCAGAAGCTCGACCAGCGGCAGGTAGCCGCGGCCGGCGGCCAGGTGCAGGGGCGTGATGCCGGACTTGTCGCCGGCCTTGACATCGGCGGCGTGCGCCAGCAGCAGCTCCGCCATCGGGTAGTCGTTCTTGATGACAGCGTAGGACAGCGGCGCGGAGCCGCCCTCGGCATGGCGGGCGTTGACGTCGGCTCCGTGCGCCATCAGGTAGGCGGCGATTTCGAAACTGCCGTTCCAGGCGGCGTCGTGTAAGGGCGTGGCGCCCAGGGCGTCGCGCTGGTTGACATCCGCGCCTTGGGCGATCTGGTCCTTCACCTGGTCGAGATTGCCGGACTGCACGGCTTCGTGAAGGTCGGCTGCGGTGAGGCAGGCGGTAAGGGCCAGGAGTACGGCAAGTGGGGCAGCCCCTTTCGCCTGCCAACAGCACCCTGAAAACCGGCCCTGTCCGCCCATCTCGCCCCGCCAACTCATTTGTCGCCCCTGGGGTCGGCAGCGTGCAGCCGTCGCGCCACGCGGGGCTCCGGCTTCACTCGCGTCAATTCGTTCCCCTCAATTGGCATTCGCCGCCAAGAAGTCCCCATCGGCCGGCCACGCTCTTTGTTGCCGGCGGGATTCGCTCTTCAAACCACACCAGCCGCTCGTTCTCCAACCACTCTTCCAGGCGGCGCTCTTGAACCCGCCGGCCTGGAGACGCTGGTTGATGAGCGCTTCGAATTCGGGACTGCCGATCTGAACGGTCACGCCTCTCCTTTCAAGAGCCTTTTCCTTCACCCTACCCCGTCCCGTACCAGACGTCAACGGAGTTCCGGCGGCCTAAAATGGATTTCGGGATACGTCAGCATCAAAGAAGCACGAGGCCTGGCCGGCGCCTCACAAAGGTAGAGATCATAGCCACGGACCTTCATCCGATCCCAACCTCCAACCATTCGATAGCGCCGAAAGCCGACTGGCTGCCGGCTTGCGGCGAGGCCGCGCTGTGCCACAATGGAGAGAACAGGATCATGCCCGTATCGAGCCAAACTGGAATCGACGAATCCACGCTGGTTGCCCAGGCCCGCGAAGGCGATACCGGCGCGTTCGGCGAGCTGGTGCGGCGCTACGAGGGCAAGATCTTCCGCCTGGCACAACACGTGACGCAGAATCGTGAGGATGCTGAGGATGTGCTCCAGGAAACTTTCATGAAGGCTTACGAGCACCTCGACCAGTTCAAGGGCGACTCGAAGTTCTATACCTGGATCGTGCGTATCGCGGTCAACCAGGCGCTGATGAAACTGCGCCGCCGGAAGACCGACAAGTCGGTTTCGCTGGATGAGACCATCGACACGGGGGAAGACACGATCACGCGCGAGATCGCGGCTTGGGACGAGGATCCCGAACAGCGGTTTTCGCGGGAGGAACTGGGGGGCATCCTGGATACCGCGATTCAGAGCCTGGAGCCACCGTATCGGTCGGTATTCGTGCTCCGGGACATCGACGAACTTTCCACCGAGGAGACGGCCGAGGCACTGGGCCTTTCGGTTCCGGCCGTCAAGAGCAGACTGTTGCGGGCGCGCTTGCAGTTGCGTGAAAAACTGACGCGCTTCTTCAAACGCAAGGGGGACGACGCCTTTGCTTACCTGTAAAGACTTTCTGAACGAGTTGAGCGACTACCTGGACGAATCTCTCGACGCCGAGGTGAGGGCCAAGCTGGAAGAGCACATCACCGAGTGCCCCAATTGCTGGGTGATCGCCGACACCACCAGGAAGACCATACAGATCTATAAGGGGATGGAGCCGTATCCGATCCCCACCGATGTCGAGTCGCGGCTGATGAAGGCGCTCGAACGGAAGATGGCGGCGAGGCGGTAGAGGCCGTCTACGCAGTTATTTGACGTTGATGGTAACGCCTGTCTGGCTGCGTCGAGCCGTGACGGCGCCGTTTGCCAAGGGGCCGATCTCCACGGTAATGGACTGGGCGCCGCTCCCCGTACCGGGTGGCACAATCGCGTTGATCTGGACCAGGCCGGCCACGCCGGTGCCCGCCGTGCCGGCGTAGAAGATGGGCGCCGATTGGCCGCCGATCAATACCCGATACGAATTGTCAGCCAGAGCGACCGGGCCCGTCGCCACCTGGCCATCAACCATGGCCAGGGGGGGGACCGTGGGCAGCATCGCCAAATCGCCGAGGCCCGTCATAAAAATCTCGATGGCGGATCCCTTGGGCGCGTTTGCCGCACCGTTGACGGTAATAGCGCCGGTGGTAGGGTCCACATTGAGCACCGCCGCCTGTCCCCGACCGTTGCCGCCAAAAGTGAATATTCCCGGGTCAAACGACATCTTGGTCGCACTGTAGGTGGCTTGCTTGGCGATATTCAAAACGCTGACGGTGATGACGACCGTGGCGCCGTCGGCGTATGTTCCCATTTCGGCTGGCACAATCGCGTTGATCTGGTTGGAAGTGGCCACGATCAGCGGCGCGGACCAGGACGTGTCCGCGCCGACCTGAAACGATACTGCGATATAGTTGCAGGCCGCGATGGTCTGGCCGTATTCCGTTTGGGGATTGCCGTTGGCATCGGAGAAAGCGGTGGGAGTATTGGAACAGATCGAGCTTGGGCCAAAGTTCAGGCCAAAGATCGAGACAATCTCGCGCGGCGAAACCACGGAGGGGTAAGGGTTAACGGTGCCTATCGGAAGTTGCGTGGCCGCCGGCGAATAGCTGGCTGAATTGACGACTGACTGGATATACGGCTGGGTTGGATCGGTCACCTGAAACGGGGCCTGGGAACTCTGCGCGGCGGAATTCAACGGGTTAGTGTTGGGAGCGCCGTTGACTACGACGATGTTCCAGATTTCCCCTGCCGCACTCACTTGCGGCGGTGTCAGGTCGACCACCGGTATGGTAGCGGTGAGGATCTTCCGGCTCACCCATGTCGTGGGTAAAGCATGGAAGGTTCCGTCGGGTCTCACGTAGAAAGCCCACGAGCCGTTGTTGAAAAAATTGTCGCCGTAAAGCGTGAGAATGGGGGGTATGGGCGTAACAGTGGACGATCCCAGGAAGACGGGCATGGAGATCGGAAAGATCGGGACTTGCCCAACCGCGCAGGAAGTGGGTGGGGCGGGGTTGACGCAGAGAATGGGTGTTCCGGGAGCAACGCTCAGGGTGACGGTCACGGTGAAACTGGTGCTGGACGTACCGCTGGACGAGCCGGTCTTTACCGGAGCGATGGTGATGGTCCCGGTGTAATTGATGGCATCGAGGGTGTCGAGAGTGGACTGATCCAGCGTCACCGTGATCGGTACGATGGAACTGCCGGATGCCACACCGCTGGTTGAGGTCGCGACCGGAGATCCGATATTATTGACCCGGAGCCAATTCGACACGGACCCGGTTCCGGCCTTGGTAACTGCGGTGGTCACGGTAAACGGGATGATGTCCCCGGTGGTGGATACATCTATTTCGGCCGTAGGTAGCGGGCCGCCGCTGGTAAAGGGCAACGCCAGGGTGTAAGCTGTCGCGCTGATGGTGGGAGTGAGGGGCACGGTAGCGTTGGCGGGGGACCCTAACAGAAGGGACGACGCGGGGTTGGTGATCGTCAGAGTCACGGGAACGGTGGTACAGGTGGCCGTGGTACAGGTGGCCCCAGTGTAGATGGTGATCGTGCCGTTATAGGGACCAGGAGAGAGACTGGTCGGGTTTGCGGTCACTATCAGCGCCAAAGGTGAGGACCCAGACAAGGGTGTGACCGAAAGCCAGCCGGCCGGCGTAGACGTGTAGCCAACAGTCATCACCGTGGTGGTGATAGTCAACTTGGCCGTCACCTTAGCGGTCAGGGTGTTGTTCGCGTTGTTGTACGGGTACGTGAAGGCTACAGTAGTCTTATCCACCGTGGGAGCCTGCGCGAAGGCCAACCCGCCACAAGCCAAGAGGTATGCGAGCAAGAAGGTTTTTGTCATTGCCACTTCCTTACAGCTCATCTATCGGATGGGTGGCGGAAAAACTTGAGGGGTTCTGCGCTTTGCGGGACGGATTTTGGAGAGCCGGACTTGAAATCGAAGGGCGGGCGGCGCATCGCTTGCTTTAGGTCTGGGGATTTGGGCTGGAATCAAGGAGAAATCAGTAGCAGAGGTTTGGGAGGGATTCGCGCACCGGGTTTCCGGCAACGCGATCATGGCAACAAGCCGGAACCGCGCCGCCCGCCTGTGTTCAGAGGTCATCTTACCTATCAGATCGGCCGGTTCGCGAAAAACTTTAGCCAAAAGCCACACCAGGGCCTCGATCCGATGCCATGGGAGTCAGGAGCCAGCAGCCAGCGGCCAGAATGGCGGCCGGGGTCTACCAGTATTCACTCCACCGAAGCTGCCCGGCCACTCGCTCGGGACTCTCCTGCCACGTCCCACCGGCCACGCGGAATAGGGCGAACTCCACGGCCGCGGTCTTGGCCGCGCTCAGACTGCTGCGTCGAGCCGTATACAGCGCCCGGCCGTGCTGATGGACCAGGGCCGTCCATCCCTCCGCAGCGGTTTCCACGGACAAAAGCAGATCGCACCAAGCGGTTCTGTACCCGCTCCGGATCAGGATCAGGGGGCGGTGGATCACGCCTGCCGTTTGCATACAAGGCGCCATGGTGATCTTCTGCCGCTACGCTGCCTTGGATGGCTGCGGGCTTTTCACTGCTTCAAAGCGGCATCGGCCAACGCACCCTTTGAGATCGCAGGTCGTGCAGGTGATCCTGCCCCGGCGCTTGTGGTCCGCGGTCTGGTTCGCAATCACTTGAAACATCACGCTGCCTCCGGAAGCCGCAGATCCGCGCCGCATGCCGGCGGTGCTCCGGGCAGTCCCGTGCCGGCTGCCAGGCTAATCGGAACTTCCCGCACGTCGATCGGATCGATGCCGCGCGCGGGCTGCCGCTTTTCCCAACCGCCAAGAGCGGCGGGGAACATCACCCATCCGGTCTCTCTGCCATGTGCATACCACCGCGAAGGGTAGTTCGTGCTGCGATAAAGTCTCATCGGGGTCTCCAAGTGTTGTTCCTTGATGCAACACTAACGCTTCAGCATGAAGGCTTTCAACGAATCCTTTGGGGTGATGCCATACCCCATTTTGCGGGGGGGCGGTAATTTCGGACACATAAGTCTGGTATTCGCTATCCATCTGTGTCACAATGGTCTTGTCCCCAATTGGTGCTGAAGAAGCGACCTCGATGTTCGACTTGCCCATTCTTCTGGTGGACGACGAGCCGCAAGTTCGCTCGTTCGTTAAAACTGTTCTGCTGAGACAGGGATTCCGGGTGGTTGAGGCCGATGACGGCCTGGCTGCCTTCTCGTTGATTCAGGATTTCCACGGTCGGTTCAGCCTCGTGGTCAGTGATATTGGCGTGCCGCATCTCGACGGTGCGGCGCTCAGCCGATGGGTGAAACAACATTTCCCGTCTGTCCCGGTTTTGCTGCTCTCCGGCGGCGCCGACCCGCTTGACTACATGGAAGGCAACGCATTCCTGCCCGAGCCGTTCTGTGCCGCTCAGTTGATCGACGCCGTCCGCACGCTGCTATCCACGAGCTAGATGTTCTCCACGAACGCCCGCTCGAACGCAGACAGCAGCGGCCTCCTCTGCGTATCGGGATTTTTTCACAGCTTCTGACGGCCGCGGCTTATCGCGCCCTGCGTGGGGCCAAGCCGTCACGCGTAATGCAGACGACGTGCCGCATCCACCCGCGCCGCGCGCCACGAGGGTAGAGCCGCGGCGGCCACGGCGATCGCGCCAACCGCGAGAGCGGCCGCGATCATGGTCGCGGGATTGCGCGATGGGATGCCGAAGACCAACTCCTCCAGGCCGCGCGCCGCGACCCACCCGCCCAGCACACCGAAGGCAATTCCGATCGTCGCCAGCCGCAGTGCGTGGAAGCTGGTCCAGCGCAGGATCGTCGAAGGGCGCGCCCCCAACGCCAGCCGCAACGCAATCTCGGATTCCCGGACGCTCACCCAGTAGTTGAGCAGCCCGTAAATGCCGATGGCCGCGAGCACCATGGCGAGCCCCGCAAACATCGTCAGGAGCAGCGTGGCGAAGCGGCGGCGCGCCAGACCGGCGCCGAACGCCCGCTCGAACGTGGCGAACGCACGGAGCGGCAGGTTGCGGTCGTGCGCCAGCACGCGGGCGCGCACCGCCGGCCTCAGCGCTTCGGCGTCACCCGCGACGCGGATCACGATCGCCATGTCGCCTCCGCGCTGCTGCGAGAACGGCTGGTAGATTTCAGGCATCGGCGGCGAATCGAGCCCCATTTGCTTGGCGTCTCCAGCCACGCCGATCACTTCCAATAACGGCCCCTCCTGGTACGGCCCTCCGAACTTGATCTGGTGCCCGATGGCCGATTCCGCCGGCCACCAGGTGCGCGCGAAAGTCTCGTTGACAATCACGACTTTGGGGCCGTTCGCGCGGTCGGCCCCGTTGAACTCGCGTCCCTGGCGAAGGGGAATCCGCAGGATCTCGAAATAGCCCGCATCGGCTGTGTTGAAAAGCGCGATCGGCACTTCGTTCTGCGCCGGAACCGGGCGGCCGGGTATCGAATAGAACCAGTCGCCGCAATCGCCCGCGCCGGGCGGACAGTGAACCGCGCTGGCTGCCGCCACGCCGGGGAGCGCGCGCAGATCCGCCAGTAGGCCGGCGTAGAAGTCGGCGATCGCTTCGGGGCTGTGGTAGGCCGCCGATGGCAATTGCAGCCGGAATGAGAGCGCGTGCCGCGGTTCGAAGCCCGGTCCAGAGTTCTGCGCGGCCATCAGGCTGCGCACCAGCAGTCCGGAGCCGAAGGCCAGCACGAAGGTGAGAGCCACCTCGGCGACCACCAGAACGTTGCGCAGAGACTGCCGATGCCTGCCGCCGCCCGACAAGCGCGCGCCCTCTTTGAGCACGGTCATCAGGTCGAGTTTGCCCGCCGTGATCACCGGCGCTAGGCCCGCGATCAGCCCGGAGGCCAGCGTAATGGCACAAGCAAAGAGCAGGACCGGAACATCGAGCGCGGTTTCGGCGAGACGCGGAATGTCGCGCGGCGCCAGGGCTACGAGCGTGCGCAGCGTCCCATACGCCAGAACAATTCCGGCCAGACCGCCCACCGCCGCGACGAGGACGCTTTCGGTGAGCAGTTGGCGCACCAGGCGCAAGCGGCCGGCTCCGATGGCTTTCCGCAGGGCCAATTCGCTGGCACGCGCGGTATTGCGGGCCAGCAGGAGACTGGCGACATTGGCGCAGGCGATCAGCAGAATCAGCGCGGCCGCGCCCATAAGGACGAACAGCGTGCCGCGAACATCCCCCGTGGCATACTCCGCGAAAAAGCGGCCGAAGCTGCGGTGCTCGTTCTCGGAGCCCGGATCGACTTCGGCCAGGTGGCGCATGATGGCGTCGAGATCGGCGCGCGCAGCGGCTAGCGTGACTCCGGGCTTCAATCGGCCCAGCATGCGGATGGAGCCGTGGCGGCTGCGGTCCACGTTGTTGCCCGTCAGCCTGCCGAGCGAAAGATAGTAATCCACCCGCCAGGTTTCCCACAGCGGTGCAGCCACTCCGGCCACCACGTAAGGCCTGCCGCTGAGCGTGAGCGTCTTGCCAACCACGTTCGGATCGCCACCCAACTGGCTCGCCCAGAAGTGGTGGTTCAGCACCAGGGCCGGCTCCGCGCCCGGACGGTCGTCCGAATCGTCCAGAAGGCGGCCGAGCAGGGGACGCATTCCGAGCAGCGCGAAGTAGGGTGTGGTCGCCACCAGGCCGCGCGTCACCAGGGGCTCGTTGCGGCCCGTCAGGGTAAGCTCGGTGAACTGGAATGCCGCCATCGCCTCGAAACTATGGTTGCTGTCGCGCCAATGCGTGAAGTTGCCCCAGGTGACGCTGATGCCCTCCGCCCTTCCGGTCGATTCGCCGAACCATACCAGGCGTTCGGAATCGGGATACGGCAGCGGCTTCAACAATACCGTGTCGACCACGCTGAAGATCGCGGTGTTGAGGCCGATGCCCAGCGCCAGGGTCAGGATGACCACCAGCGAGAAAGCGGGCGAGCGGCGCATCGCGCGAAAACCGTAGAGGACGTCCTGGAGCAGACTTTCCATATCGCCAAGCCTCCTAATGCCGACAGCGGCGCCGGCGAGTGAACCAACCGGCGCTACGTTATTATGAGACGAGGATCGGGTCCGCGTGTTAGCGGAACGCCGAATGTCGATTTCTTCTTGAAAACCAGCGCCGAAGTCTTGGAATTCGAACCCTTGCGGAAGCTCCTGGGACGCTACGTCTTCAGCCCGCTCGGGCGCCGCGAGTTGGAGAAGGTCGCGCCGCACACCGACCTCCAGCGCCTGGCCGCCGACCTGGCCGAAGCCGAAGAGGCCGTGGCCTACCTGCGCCTGGCCGCGCGTCCGCAACCCGCGGCGCGGGGCGCGGCGATCCGCATCGATTTCGGCGGGCTGCCCGACATCGAGGCCGCGGTTCAAAAGCTGCGCATCGAGGGCGCCAGCCTGGAGCCCAAGGAAATCTCCGATCTCTTCGCGCTGCTCGATCGCGCCGCCGATGCCAAATCGCTGTTGACGGCCGCGGCCGAGCGGTTCCCGCGCCTGGGACGCCGCGCCCAGACCATCGGTGATTTCCGCGCGCTGCTGAAAGAGCTCGACGGCAAGATATTGCCCGACGGCAGCGTGGCCGACCACGCCAGCGTGGCGCTGGCCCGCCTGCGCCGCGACATCGAGCGCCAGAAAAAGGCCATCCAGGAATCGCTCGAGCGCTTCTTGCGCGCGCATCGCGAGGAGGGCGTGCTCCAGGAGGAATTCGTCACCATCCGCAACGAGCGCTTCGTCGTCCCGGTGATCGCCGGCCAGCGGCGCAAGCTCGATGGCGTGATCCATGGTACGAGCTCCAGCGGTCACACGCTCTTCGTGGAGCCGCTCGAAACCATCGACCTCAACAACGAGCTGGTGCGGCTGGCGGAAGAAGAGGCGCGCGAGGTCCACCGCATTCTGCTGGAGATGACCAACCACCTCCGTGGCTACAGCGATTCGATCCGCCAGACGCTGGTGACCATGGCGGAGCTGGAGCTGATCTTCGCCAAGGGACGCTTCGCCGCGGAGTTCGATTGCGTGATTCCGCGGTTCGGCGAGCGCCTCCTGCTGCGAGACGCGCGCCATCCGCTGCTGGAGGATGTGCTGCGCCGGCGCCACAAGGCCGCCGTGCCGGTAAGCCTGGAGCTTACGACGGAGTGCCGCACGCTCCTGATCAGCGGGCCCAACACCGGCGGCAAGACCGTGACGCTCAAGACCGTCGGACTTCTCAGTCTGATGGCGCAATCGGCCCTGCCGGTGCCCGCCGCCGAAGCTGAGTTCCCGCTCTTCGAGCAGGTGCTGGCCGACATCGGCGACTACCAATCCATCCAGGAAAACCTCAGCACGTTTTCGGCGCACGTCTCCAACATCCGCGAGATGGCGCTGGATGTGACGCCCGCCTCGCTGGTGCTGCTGGACGAGCTGGGCGCCGCCACCGATCCCGAGGAAGGCGGCGCGCTGGGCGTGGCTATAGTGGAGCATTTCCGCACGGCCGGCGCCTTCACCCTGGTCTCCACGCATCTGATGGCGCTGAAGGTTTACGGCGCGTCTACCGAAGGCGTCATCAATGGCTCGATGGGGTTTGACGAAGAGACCTTCGAGCCGACCTATCTTCTGCGCCTGGGGCTGCCGGGCAAATCCGCCGGGCTGGAGATCGCCACGCGGCTCGGCATGCCCGAAGACATCATGCGGCGCGCCCGCCGGTCGATGAGCGACCGCGAGCGCGACGTGACGCGGTTCCTCGGCGAGCTGCACCACCGCATTGAGGAGACGCAAAAGCTGGAGGAGACTCTGCGCGCCAGGCTGGTGGATCTCGAGAAGCGCGAAAAGGAGATCGCGCGCGAGTGGGAGAAGCGCGAGACCGCCAAGATCAAGGAGCTGGAGCGGCGCACCGACCAGGCGCTGGCCCGCTTCGAGGAGCAGGCGCAGGAGGCCATCGGCAAGATCGGCCAGGGCTCCGACCGCCGCAAGGCCGAGCAGGATGCGCAGCGCCGCGTTTCCAAAGCCAAGCGCGAGTTGCGGGAAGATTTTCAGACCACCGTGCTGGAAACGCAGGACGATTCGCGCCAGGGCCGCATCGTTCCCATGGCGGAGCGCTTACGCCAGGCCCTGCGCATCGAAGAAGGCGTGCGCGTGCGCCTCAAGGATGTGCGCGAGCCGGCGCGCGTCCGGCGCAAGCTGGGCAACGACCGCATCGAAGTGGAGGCCGGCTTCATGAAGATGCAGGTATCGATCGACGATGTCATCGAAGTGCTCCCTGAGGCCGGCGGAGCTGCGCACCAATTGCCCAAAGGCGTCAGCTACCGGCCCGCGCCCGAATTGGCGCCGCTCCACCAGGAGATCAACGTGATCGGCCAGCACGCGGAGGAAGCCCGCGACGCGGTCGACGAGTTCCTCGACCGCGCCGTGATGGCCACCGCCAGCCGCGTCCGCATCGTGCACGGACACGGCATGGGGATTCTGAAGAAGACCATCGCGGAGCTGCTCAGCCGGCATCCCCACGTGGCCAAGTTCTACCAGGCGCCGCAGCAGGAGGGCGGCGCCGGCGCGACCATCGTGGAGTTGCGGGAATGAGTACGACAGACGACAGAGACCGATCGTCTGTCCTACCTGGTGCCCGCCCAATGCGTGAGAAACTCGGATCGGTCCGCCATGGCCCGCGGGTCGTTCACCGAGTGCCCGGCATCATAGAACAACGTTTTCTGCGGGCTGGATATCGACTGCACCAGGCGCTCGGCCATCGCGCGCGAAACAAACGGATCGAAGCGCCCAAACTGGAACAGAATCGGAGCCCCCGCCCAGTAGCGGGTGAACCGGATCGGGTCTACCGCCGATATGGATTCCCGATAGCGGGCTAAGCGTTCGCTTCCGAGGCCGTAACGCAGGTTCGCCCAATCGGGATCGTCGCTGTCGATGAGCTCGGCGAGGCTGGGAAAACCCGCAACCAGAACAAAGCTGCGCAGCCTGCGTTCGATGCTGCACAGGATTGCACCCCAGTTCGCGCCGTAACCGTGACCCACGTAGGCGATCCGGTTCGCGTCGACATCCGTGCGCGTGGCCAGCAGATCGATCCCGCGTCGGATGTCAATCACCGCCTGAATGTGGATTTCCCGGTCGTTGTCGTTGTCGGCCAGGGAATTGAAACTGCGCCTCCAGCCGACCGGTCTCTCCGCTGGCGCATCGATCAGCAACGAAACGAAGGGCGTCGCCGCGCGCGCCAGAAACAGCGCCTCGGGGAGAAACTCATCGCGTTTCCCATAATCGGGAACGAAGATGACTGCCGGATGCCGCGCCTTCCCGGCCCGGGCGGGAGACGCCGGAGTTACCAGCGTCGCCGAGACTGGTCCGCGCGCGCCGGAATACGACACCGTCGTCACAGAAGCCCCCTCCGCCAACGCGGGCTCATCCGCGTGGGCGTTGAGTGGATCGGCCGAATCGTACGCAAACATCGATGCCAGTTTCTCGAATGCCAGTTTCTGGAAGGAAGGTCCGGTCTTGGGACTTGCGGGCTCGGCGGCCGCGCCCGTTGCGGGAGCGCCGCGCGCCGGAACGATCCACAGATAGACCTGGTCGTCCTTGACCTGGACTGTCTTGGCGGGAGCCCAGCTTCCCAAATCGAACCGGTGAGAAACGACTCGCGTTCCGGGACGAAGCTCGCTCAGAAGTTTGGAACGCAGACGCAGGTTGACGCTGGGAGTCAGAAACAGCGTCACGACGGACGCCTGTTGCAGGTCGTATTGGAACAGGTCGGCCTGCACAAACGTGGCCTTCCCGGCCACACCCTCCAGCTTGGCGGATTCTTCCGACTTCCGCACCAGGTCCGGGTCGATCTCGACCCCCGTGGCGCGAATGCCAAATCGCTTGGCGGCGGCGATCACAATACGGCCATCGCCCGAGCCCAGGTCGACCAGAACGTCAGTCGGGTTCATGCCGGCGAGATCGAGCATCGCGTCCACAACGTCGGTGGACGTCGGGACAAACGGGACATCCGTGTACTGCTGATCGGTCCCTCCGAAAATCGCCGTGGCGATTGCCAATCCCAGCGCGATGCATCTGCCTGACATCTCCTAGAATAGACGCACCGGACCGGACTTTCGTGCATGCCCTGTGTGGGGCGGGCGCCCTCGCCCGCGGCCCGACCCCCACGGTCGGGCCTCACGGCCGAGACAGGACGCTAATATCTGCGCAAGGGCAGGTGCTCGCGGACCAGCTTTCGAACGTCTTCCGGGAGAGCGGCCGGCCGGGTTTCCGCGGACAGGCTCTCGCTGGTGGCCGTCGCGCTGACCGGCGTCGCCAGATAAGCGTGAATATCGCCTTTCTCCGTCGCGCCGAAGCCCCCGATTTCCCCGCGGGAATTGATCGCCGTCGCGCACAGCAGAAACAAGGGAGAGCCGGGAGCGAGGTCGTTGAGGTCGTTCATCGCGCCGTTGTGCCAGAGGATCGCGCGTGCGTTTCCGCTGGCGTCGTCCGACTCGCCAACCACGTCGCCCGCGTCGCTAATCACCGTCCCGACGCTGGCGACGTCCCCCGGAAGGGTACCGAGGTCCTTCATCCCCGCCGCACTGGTCCACAGGAACGCGTGATGCCCCTGGGCCAGAGTGGCCTGGTCGTTCACCGACGAAACACCCGTCACCTGGCCTTGATTATTGATCGATAGAGCGACATTGATGACCTTCCCCCCGAGGTTGCCGAGGTCATGGGCCGTGCCGTCCGCATCCCACATCACGGCGTGCGCCCCAAAAGCGATCGGAGGAAGCGCGGAGTTGGCGCAGGTGCCCGATGCGCCGACGGCCTGGCTGTGATCGTTGATCGAGAGAGCAAGTCCGACCGTATCGCCGGGGAGCGGACGGAGTTCCCGCACGTCGCCGGGGTTTGGGCCCCAGACCACGGCCTCATAATCGAGAACCTGAGGTCCGTTGCCGGCGAACGATGCCGTGGTTGGGCACGCCGGGTCCCGCGTGCTGTTCTCCGTCGCTCCCGCTATTTCGCCCCTGTTGTTGATATTGCCGATGGTGGAGTTGTTGCCGCCCAGCGTGGGGAGCTGGGTCAAGACGCCGTGCTGCAACTGGAATGCAGCACACTCCAGGCCGGTGCCAAAAGCGCAGAAATTTTCGTTATACGGATCCTTGGTGGAGACCTCGGCGTTGATGGAAGCCTGGCCGCTGGTGTTGAGTCCAAATATGCCGCTGTTGAGTCCGGGCGTGCCGATGTCGATTCTCAGTGGCCCCGACCACAGGACGGCTTGCTGCGCGCCGTCCGCCGCGGACGCCGAGCCGGCTGCCACGCGATTATCGTTCAGATAGTTCACGAAGCTGCTGGACTTCCCGCCTCCCAGCGTGCCCAGATCGATGACCGCATAGCGGGGTGTTTGTGCCATGGCAAGCGCGGCGCAGAGCGCGCTCGCGGCAGTTAAAGTGAAAACTGACTTCATTGGTTTGTCCCTCCATCGCAGATAGGCGCAGAGTACCGCGCGGGCGGATCATTGTGGCGGTATAATTCACCGATAAGTGACTTACGGGGATTGCCGATGGATTCCGAACGATGGAAACAGATTGATGCCGTATTGCAGTCGGTGCTGGACCGCGCGCCCGGGGAGCGCGACGCCTTTTTGCGGCACGCGTGCGCGGGCGACGAGGCCTTGGAGCGGGAAGTCCGGTCGCTGCTGACGCAAGAGGAGCAGGCGGTCGGGTTCCTGGAGAATCCGGCGCTGGAGGTGGCCGCCAGGAACCTGGCGCGGCAGCAGAACGAAGACGCACCCGAGACGCGAGGCTCCCTCACCGGCCAGGCGATCTCCCACTACCGCGTCCTCGAGAAGTTGGGCGATGGCGGAATGGGTGTGGTCTGGAAAGCCCGCGACACGCGATTGGACCGGTACGTCGCGCTGAAGGTTCTGCCCGCCGGGGGAATAAGCGATCCCGAGCGTAAGCGGCGCTTCATCCAGGAAGCCAGGAACGCCTCCGCGCTGAACCATCCGAACATCATCACCATTTACGATATCGGCCAAGCCGGACCCGAAGGGCGCCCGGTCGATTTCATTGCCATGGAGTTCGTGCCCGGCGAGGCCCTGAACCAGTTGGTCCCCCGCAAAGGACTGCGGCTGACCGAGGTGCTCCAGTACGCCATCCAGGTGGCCGACGCGCTGGCGGCGGCGCACGCGGCGGGTATCGTGCATCGCGACCTGAAGCCCGGTAACCTCATGGTGAGCGGACCCGCAAGCGCTTACCCCGGGTGCGTGAAAGTGCTGGATTTCGGCCTGGCCAAGTTGACCATGCCGCCCGGGACGAGGGACCTCACGCGCACCGGGACGATGAACGGGGTCATCGAGACCGATCCGGGCATGATTGTTGGGACGGTGTCGTACATGTCCCCGGAGCAGGCCGAGGGGAAGAAGTTGGACGCGCGAGCCGATATTTTCAGTTTCGGCGCGGTGCTCTACGAGATGATCACGGGCAGGCGCACTTTCGGCGGCGACTCCGTGGCGTCTATCCTGTCGGCCATCTTGCGTGATGAGCCGGCGCCGGTGGCGGGGATCAGGCATGGTCTTCCGCGCGATCTCGACAGGATCGTTACACGCTGCCTCGAAAAGGACCCCACCCGGAGATATCAACACGCGGGCGACTTGAAGATCGACTTGCAGCAAGTTAAGGACGATCTCGCCTCCGGCGATTCCGCGATCGCCCCGGAGCGGCCGGTCAGGCAGCGCGCGGGACGCCAGTGGTGGCGTGCGGCCATGGCGGCGTCGATCGCCGTTTCGCTCGGCGCGGGGTGGTGGCTCCACAACTCGCGGGAAGCGCCGGTTCCGATGCAGTTGACGCGGCTCACCGCCGATGCCGGCCTCTCAGGTTCAGCGGCGCTTTCGCCCGACGGCAAGGTGGTGGCGTACTCTTCCGATCGCGGTCTGGATAGTGGCCAGGATCTCTACGTCAAGCAGGTTGCCGGGGGCCAGCCAATCCGCCTGACATTCGACGGCGCGGGCAACACCACGCCGGATTTTTCGCCGGATGGCAGCAAGATCGTGTTCCGGTCGAACCGCGATGGCGGCGGCATCTACGAGATTCCCTCGTTTGGCGGAGAGGCGCGGCTCCTGGCGCGCGACGGTTTGAACCCCAGGTTTTCGCCGGACGGTTCACAGGTGGCATATTGGGTCGGCGCGTGGGGTGTAGCTTTCGCGGTGCCCGGAACCGGCACGGTCTGGGTAGTGCCGGCTGCCGGAGGCCAGCCGCAGCGGGTGGGAGCGGATTTCACGGCTGCCCGCTACCCCATCTGGGCCCCGGACGGGAAGCATCTGCTTTTCGTCGGGTATCGATCGCCGAGAGCATACGAGTCCTCCAGCCTGGATTGGTGGCTGGCGGCCACAAGCGGAGGCGAGACGGTCCAGACGGGCGCGTACCATGCACTTGTCCTCACCGGCTTGCGCGCTCGCGGCTCCTACACGAATGGCCCCATACCTGGGTGCTGGCTGGCGGCCGGGAGCGCGGTGGTCTTCTCTACCGCGAGCAGCGACGTGGCGAACTTGTGGGAAGTCGGCATCTCGCCGGCAACTGGCAAAGTGAGCGGCGGGCCCAGGAGATTGACCACCGGGGCCGGCAACGATACGGACCCATCGTGCGCGTCCGGCGGCGCTTTGGCATTTACTAACGGGGAGGCCAGAAACGAGGTCTGGACGCTACCCTTGGATCTGAACCGCGGAACGACTTTGGGCACCCTGGAGCGGGTGACAACGGGCCCGGCCTATCGGGAACATGCATCCCTCTCGAGCGATGGCCGGGTTGTGGCCTTTGCTTCCACTCAGGCGTCCCTTCGAATGAACGTCTGGATGCGCGACCTCCAGACCGGGAAGGAATCGAGCGTGGCCAGTTCCCCGTTTGCGCTACGGTTCCCCGTGGTCGGCCCATCCGGCGCCAGAATCGCATTTTCGGCGTACGAGAAGGCCGGTTGGGTGGTGTACATGGCCGCTCCCGGCGGGACATGGGAGAAGCTGTGCGAAGGGTGCCTGCGGGCCACGGACTGGTCGCGCGACGAGAAGAAGCTGCTGGTGTTCGGCGGCAATCCGTATCAGATCGATGTTCTGGACCTGGCGTCGCGTCGGCAGACTCCGCTCGTGAAACATGCCGATTACAATTTGTTGTACGGCCGGTTCTCACCGGATAACCGCTGGGTGAGTTTTACGATCCGGACCGAGCCCAATCGCGGGCGGATCGCGATCGCGCCGGCCGATGGACCGGCGCCGGTTCCCGAGAGCGCCTGGATTACCATAGCGCCCGCGGAGCCTGAGGATTGGGCCAACTGGTCACCGGATGGAAAGACCCTGTACTTCCCTTCCAGAAGGGACGGGCACTTCTGTTTGTGGGGGCAGCGGCTCGATGCACGCTCCCGGCGGCCGGTGGGCGAGCCCTTCGCGGTGCTGCATCTGCACGGGCGCGTGTCCTACCGGCAGACAGGATGGTCGGCAGCCGGCGGGCGAATCGCCATGCTGCTGGTCGAAGATATTGGGAACATCTGGCTAATGTCACCGCAAGCGTTTGCGCGTTGATCGGCATAGCTCGCACTCCACGCGATGTTATAATTCATGGCGCGGCAGGGATAAAGAGAATGATACAAGCCGGGGGAGCGGATGCGCGCGATATCAGCGCACGACTGCGCGCCTGGAGCGGCGGCGACCACGGCGCGCTGGATAGGCTGACGCCCATCGTTTACGACGAGCTCCACCGCTTGGCGCGCTGGTACATGAAGCGCGAGCGTCCCGGCCACAGCCTGCAAACCACCGCCCTGGTCAATGAAGCTTACGTGCGCCTGGTGGATTACAAGCGCATGCAGTGGCAGGATCGGGCACATTTCTTCGCGGTTTCGGCGCAGTTGATGCGGCGCATCCTGGTGGACCATGCGCGGCGCCACAACTTGAAACGGGGAGGCGGAGTGCCGCATGTTTCGCTGGAAGAGGCAGCCTTGGTCGGCGGGGATCGGGAGACCGACTTGGAGGCGCTGGATCACGCCATGAACACGTTGGCGCGGATCGATCCACGCAAAGTACAAGTGGTCGAAATGCGCTTCTTTGGCGGGCTCAGCGTGGAAGAGACTGCCGAGGTGCTCAAGGTATCGGCGGTTACCGTGAAGCGCGACTGGAGGGCGGCCAAACTCTGGCTGTACCGGGAGCTGAGTGGCGAGAGCACCGATGGGCTGCGAACGCTGGACGCCAGTTGAAGCCGTGCTGCATCCACTCGGTGTCGTATTCCTTTTGCTCACGGGCGTGTTCCCTCTTCCCGCGCAGCCGCCGCCGGCTCCTTCCGCCCCGTCGCGTGCCGACATCCTGCGCGGGGAGTACGGACTGTATCGCGCCAACAACGATCTGCTCTTCTACCATCTCGACATCCGCGTCGACCCGGAGAAAAAATTCATCAGCGGGAAGAACACCATCCGCTTCCGGATGCTGAAGGACGGCACGCGGATCCAGCTCGACCTGCACGCCGCGCTCGCGATCGAAAAGATCCTCCTCGGCGACACCGCCCTGCAGTACGAGCGCGAGCTCGGCGCGGTGTTCGTGGACTTCCCGGAAACGCTTATCACGGGCCGCGTCTACACCATCGACTTCTACTACTCGGGGAATCCGGTGGAGACCGGCAGGTTCGGCGGCATTGCCTTCCGCAAAGATCCGTCCGGCCATCCCTGGATCAACACGGCGTGCGAGGGCATTGGCGCCAGCCTCTGGTGGCCCAACAAGGACCAGTGGCGCGACGAGGTCGAAAGCATGCAAATCAGCGTGTCGATACCCGACGGGCTGGTGGACGTCTCCAACGGGAAGTTCATGGGCAAGACCGGTCTGGGCGACGGCTACACGCGCTGGGATTGGCTGGTGCAGTATCCCATCAACAATTACGACGTGTCTCTGAACATCGGCAACTACGAGCACTTCGCCGATCGGCTCGGCGACCTGCCGCTCGACTTTTACGCGCTGCCCGAAGACCTGGACAAGGCCAAGAAGCGGTTCGTGCAGGCCAGGGGGATGATCGAGGCGTTTCAGCACTACTTCGGCGAGTATCCCTTCCAGAAGGATGGCTACAAGCTGATTGAAGCGCCCTACTCCGGCATGGAGCACCAGAGCGCGGTCACCTACGGCAACCACTTCGCCAACGGCTACCTGGAGCGCGACTGGACCGGTGTCGGCATCAGCCCGAGGTTCGACTTCATCATCATCCACGAAAGCGCGCACGAGTGGTTCGGCAACAGCATCACCGCCGCGGACGTATCCGATATGTGGATCCACGAAGGGTGGGCCACGTACCTGGAGTCTCTCTACGTGGAGTACATGTGGGGGCACGACGATGCGCTGAAGTATTTGAACGGATACAAGTCGAAAGTCCGGAACACGCAGCCGATCGTCACCCAGCGCGGGGTGAACCGCACGCCGCCGCAGGACCAATACTTCAAGGGCGCGCTGTTTCTCAATACGCTGCGCAGCGTGGTGAACGACGACGCCCGCTGGTGGGCGCTGCTCCACGATTTCTACCAGCACTTCAAGTATCAAAACATCATGACCGAGGATGTGGTTGAGTACTTCAATCAGAAAACGGGAATGAGCCTGACCCCCATCTTCGACGAGTATCTGCGGCATCCCGCGCTGCCGGTTCTGGAGCTGAAGTTCGACGAGGCCGGGGGCGCCGTCTCCTACCGGTGGAAGGCCGATGAGCCGGCGTTCGCGATGCCCGTGCGCGTGGGAACCAAGGACCACTGGGAGATGGTGCGGCCCACCGCCGAATGGAAGACCATGAAGACGCCGCTGAAGAAAGACGAGTTCGAGGTGGCGGCCGATCTCTACTACGTCAACGTGAGCAAAATGTAAGGCCCAGCCGCCGGTGATCGAGCCGCCACAGCCCCGCCGAACGGGCGACCGCGATGGCTCTCCAGTATTCGCCGGCCGCAACCCTTCGGTTGATTTCCACGAACTGCGTTTCGGATACCCGCCCCGCCGGATGATACTGGTCCATCACGTTGACGTAAGTATCGGGTGAGATCTCTTCGGCCAGAAACCGCATGATCGACTCGGTGCCGGCGATCTCACCTGGCATGACCAGATGACGCACCAGCACACCGCGCTTCGCCAGGCCGCGTTCGTCGAGTTTGAGCGCGCCAACCTGCCGGTGCATTTCCCGCATGTTCCGGCGGGCGGCGGCGGGATAGTCGCGGGCCTTCACGTAGAGCAACGAAAGCGCGGGATCCCAGAACTTGAAATCCGGCATGTAGATATCCACCACCCCGTCCAGAAGCTGCAAGCTGTCGAGCGAGTCGTAAGAGGATGTGTTGTACACCAGGGGGAGGCGCAGTCCGCGCTCGACGGCCAGGGGCAACGCTTCCAGGATCTGCGGAACCACGTGTTCCGGAGTAACGAAGTTGATGTTGTGGCAGCCCGTGTTCTGCAGCTCCAGCATCATGGCGGCCAGTCTTTCCGCGCGCACCTCGGGTCCCCGCAGGAACTGGCTGATGTCGAAGTTCTGGCAGAAGACGCAACGCAGGTTGCACATCGAGAAAAAGATGGTTCCGCTGCCGTTCCATCCGCGCAGGCAGTCCTCCTCGCCGAAGTGTGGGAAGTAGCTGCTCACCTCGGCGTAGCGTCCGGTGTGACAGGCCGCGGTCTTGTTGGCCATGCGGTCCACTCCGCAGTCGCGCGGGCAGACGAGGCAATGCGAGAGTCGTTCGAGGGCCTCGTTTGCGCGGCGGTGCAGTTCCCCGGAGCGGTAGAGGGCCATGTAGGCGGGTTCGAACTCCGCGCTACGCAGGATGAATTCGGACTCGGTCCTCTCGGCGGGCATGGCTCGAAACCCAGGCTGGTCCGATTATAGCGCCGTGAGCGCCAGCTACGTGCCTTCTGGCTCCAACCGTCTGAGGAGCTATGATAGTTCCCATACTCCGATGGTTGGGCGGACAATCTCGCACTACCGCGTCGTCTCGGTTCTCGGCCGGGGCGGCATGGGCGTCGTGTATGAGGCCGAGGACACCCGCCTGGGCCGCACCGTCGCGCTGAAATTCCTGCCCGAGAGTTTCTCCCAAGATCGCCTCGCGCTGGAGCGTTTCCGCCGCGAGGCTCGCAGCGCCTCGGCGCTCAACCATCCCCACATCTGCACCATTCACGATATCGATGAATGCGAGGGCGAGCTGTTCCTGGTGATGGAACTGCTGGAGGGCGAGACGCTGCAGAAGCGGCTTCAATCGGGGCCGCTCGCCATCCCGGACCTGGTGGCATTCGGTATTCAGATCGCCGACGCACTCCAGGCCGCTCACGCTAAGAAGATCGTGCACCGCGACCTCAAGCCCGCGAATATCTTCCTCACGGTCCGCCGCGTGGCCAAGATCCTGGATTTCGGCCTCGCGCGCACCGCGGCCGACCTCACGGAAACGGTCGTCGGCCCGACCCAACTAACCGCCACCATCGCCGATCTGACCGCCCCCGGGACCACGGTAGGGACCATCGCCTACATGTCGCCGGAACAGGCGCGCGGTGAGCCGGTGGATGAGCGCACCGACCTGTTTTCGCTGGGCGTGGTGCTATACCAGGCGGCTACCGGAAAGCTGCCGTTCACCGGCGGGAACCAGCTCGCCGCGATGCATGCCATTCTTCACGATGAGCCCAAGCCTCCCCGCGATCTCCGTCCGGACCTGCCGCGTGAGGTGGAGCAGGTCATTCTCCAGGCATTGCAGAAGGACCGGGCGAAGCGATTTCAGTCCGCCGGGGACATGCTCGCGGAGCTGGCCGCCTACCAGGCCAGCCTCACCGCATCGGCTGCGCCCGCCATCGGAATCCTGCGGCGGCAGCTCAAACGCCCGCTGATCGCTGCGTGCCTGGCGCTGGTGCTTTTGTCGATCGCCGCCGGTGCAACGTGGTACCTGCGCCGCAGTGCGCGCGTGCGGTGGGCCAGGGAGCAGGCCACTCCGGAGATTGCGCGTCTTTCGGACCGCGGGGACTTTGCCGCTGCCTACAAGCTGATACGCCAGGCGGAACGGTACATTCCGCGCGATCCGATCCTGGAAAAACTGTATGCGGCCATTTCCTCTCCGGTTTCGATCCGGACCACCCCACCGGGGGCGGATATTTACCTCAAGCTTTACGCCGCGCCCGAAGCGGAATGGGAACCGATCGGCCGCTCGCCGTTGGAAAACTTCCCTCTTCCGATCCTGTACTACCGCGTCCACATCACCAAAGCCGGATATCGGGACATCGAGAGTACGGCCAATCCGGGCGATCCGAATCCGCATTTTACGCTGGACCTGGAAGGCAGCATCCCACCCGACATGGTGCGTATCCCAACCGGCGGCCTCGCGACACAGGGCGGCGTTGCCGTTCCCCTGGGCGCATACCTCATCGACCGTTACGAGTTGACCAATCGGCAATTCAAGGAGTTCGTAGACAAGGGCGGCTATCGGGACCAGAAGTTTTGGAAAGAAGAATTTGTCCGGGACGGGCGCCGCTTTTCCTGGCAGGACGCCATGGCCCTGTTTCGGGATTCCACGGGCCGCCCCGGTCCATCCACCTGGGAACTGGGCGAGTACCGCCAGGGCCAGGATGATTACCCGGTGAATGGCGTCAGTTGGTACGAAGCGGCAGCTTACGCGGAGTTTGCGGGCAAGCAAATTCCGACGGTCTATCATTGGCGAAATGCGACCGACCTGAGAAGCATTTTCTCAGACATTCTGCAAGTCAGCAATTTCGCGGGGAGCGGCCCCGCGCGTGTGGGCAGCTACCAGGGACTCGGCCCGTTTGGAACCTACGACATGGCCGGCAACGTCAAGGAGTGGTGCTGGAATCGTTCCGGCGCTAAGCGTTACATCCTGGGCGGCAGTTGGAACGAGCCCTCGTACACGTTTCACGACCTGGATGCGAAATCGCCATTCGACCGGTCTCCCACCAACGGGTTCCGCTGCGTCCGGTATCTGGAAAAGCCTCCTCCGGACGCACTGCTCGGAGAGTTCGAAAAGTCCGAGCGCGATTACCGCAAGGAGAGGCCGGTTCCCGACCAGGCTTTCCGGATCCTTCAAAGCCTGTATTCCTATGACCGCACGGAGTTGAGGCCGGCGATCGAATCGGTGGACGAGAGTTCTCCATACTGGCGGGAAGAAAAGGTCACCTTCAACGCGGCGTATGGGAAAGAGCGCGTAATCGCCTACCTGTTTCTGCCGAAGAGAGCGACTCCCCCGTATCAGACGGTGGTCTACTTTCCCCCTGCGAACGCCCAGCAACTGGGCTCGCTAAAGAGCGGAGGCATCAAGCTTTGGGATTTCGTCCCCCGAAGCGGCCGCGCGCTCCTCTACCCCATTTACAAGGGGACGTATGAGCGCCGCGGCGACGCAGAACCGGGAGGCCCGAGCGTCTACCGGGACCAGGTCATTGCTCAGGCTAAAGACTTCCGCCGATCGCTCGACTACCTGGAGAGCCGGCCCGATATCGACCGCAGCCGGCTGGGATTCTGTGGTGTGAGCTGGGGGGGGCATGCTCGGTCCAATCATGACCGCTGGGGAGCCGCGAGTCAAAGCCATGGTGCTGCTTGCCGGAGGTCTGCCCCCGGAGAAAAGACTTCCCGAGGTGGACGAAATCAATTTTCTTCCACGCGTCACAGCGCCGGTGTTGATGGTGAATGGCCGCTACGACTTTATCTTTCCCCTCGATACCGTGCAGGCCCCCATGTTCCGGCTGCTGGGCACACCCGAGAAGGACAAGCGGCACGTGCTGTACGAGACAGGTCATGTACCGGACTTGCAGGCAATGATCAAGGAGACGCTGGACTGGTTCGACCGCTACCTGGGGCCGGTGGCACTGAGCGCGCGGTGACCCGTGGCCTGGCGGGGCGGACCCCGTGGACCCCCGTGGACCCCACAAAACATTGCGATCTTCCAGCTTGTGGCGTAGAGTAGGTGCAGAACGGAGTTCATATGGCTTTCTGTACGACTTGCGGCGCCAACGTAACGGGCGCCTTCTGCAATCAATGCGGCACGCCCGCCAGGGCGCAAGGGACGCCCGCCGTCCCTCCGGCGGCGCAGCCGGCGCCCGTCGTCGCGCCGGGACCACGAAAAACCAGCCCTATCGTCTGGGTCCTCGTCATCGTTTTAGGACTGTTCGTCCTCGGCTTCATCGGTGTGGTCGGCACCGGATACTTCCTCGTCCACAAAGTCCGGCAGGCGGGACTCGACCCGGCGCTGATCAGCCGCAATCCCGGGCTGGCGATGGCCAAGCTCATCACGGCCGTGAATCCCGATGCGGAAGTGATCAGGACCGACGAAAACGCCGGCACCATCACCGTGCGCGACCGCACCAACGGCAAAGTGATGACCTTCAGTTTCGACGATGTCCGGAATGGCAAGTTCAACATGAAGGTGCAGGGCGACGATGGCAAGACCGCAACCGTGGAAATCGGAGGCGCCGGAGGCAAGTTGCCTTCCTGGGTGCCCAGCTATCCCGGATCGACGGCTCAAGGCACGTTCTCGGTGAGAGGCACATCCGAGGACGGCTCCGGCGAAGGCGGAAACTTCACCTTCACCACTCCGGACGCGCCGTCGAAGGTGATGACGTTCTACCAGGACAAGGCCAACGAACTGGGGATGAAGGCCAATCTCACAACCAACACCCCCGATGGCGGGATGTTGATCGTCGCGGACGAAGGCAGCCAGCGCACCTTGACCGTGGTGGTGGGCAAGGGCTCACCGGACACCACCGTGAACGTAACGTATGCGGTGAAGAAATAATCTAACCGTGGCCCAGGTACATCACCCAGCCTATGCCGAACAGGGCCACCACAAAACAGAAGAAGGTGTAGAGGCCGTATTGCAGCCGGTCGCGGTCCGTGCGTTTGGTGACCACTCCCAGCACTACCGAGGTGAACAGCGAAAACAGCATGGCCGCTTCGAAGTGCGAAAGGTTCATCTTAGGCATCAGTCCTTCCTCCCCGCGGCGATTTCAAAAGCGTCCACCATGGCCAGAATGTTCAGCAGGCCGGCGGTTACCAGGAATTTCGTGCCGTAGTCGTGGACGTGCCCGGCCATGTCCGGTGTGTTGTACCCCAGCCACACGCTGACCAGGTACAGGATGCCGGAGCACACATCGCCGATGAAACCGCCGGTGTTGATGAGGGTGGTGAGCAGGTCGCCGGTTTGCGGCTGGAACATCGCGCCGCGCATCATGAGGCCGCACAGGAACATGCTCGTGACCGAGACCATCAGCAACAGGCCGCGGCCGGTCCGCTTCAGCAGCAGATGGCCTCCGCCGGGGATGAGCCAGCCCAAAGCCACGGCGGGCGCCCAACTGCCGACCGGGGGCATGGGATGTCTCTCTTCTTTTTCCTTCGCCATTTTCTCATGGTAACACCGGGCCCAGGGGGCGCCCCCTGCGCCGCCGGTTCTTACCGGGGCTCCAGAATGTTGCCCCAAATCACCTGGTAGGCTTCCAACTGGTCGTAGAGGTCCTTGCCCGCCCGCACGAAGACGCGCATGTTCAACTTGAGGTTCGCCGCCTCCACCATTTCGCCGTTCTCCACGTAGCGCGTGTCCTTGCGCAGCAGCAGCGACTGCTCGCCGCCTTCGCGCGTGTGCAGCACGATCCGCTCGCCGGTAAGGCGGAATACCACCCCGGAAAACGTGAGGTTGCCGGTGGGCGTAATGCGATCGAGTGCGGGGCGCGCCGCACGCAGACGAGCCGCCGACGAGGGCCGCGCCGGCGGCGGCTCCGGCAGCACATGGATGGTCCGCGCATAACGCAATACCAATCCGGGGACCACGTCGGAAACCACCTCCACCTTCTCACCCGGTTCCAGACGCTTGACGTCGATCATCTGGTCGTCCCGCTCCACGTAGGTCTTGCGGTCGAACTGGTAGCGGTACACCTGGTTGTC
>Ga0209415_10001652_pt1 | contig 42549 bp, 35 predicted proteins | sample PeaSoiSIISIP2007_FD_187696 | JGI IMG/M metagenome (GOLD analysis project Ga0209415, IMG submission 187696) | Peat soil microbial communities from Weissenstadt, Germany - SII-SIP-2007 (SPAdes) (version 2) | ecosystem: Environmental > Terrestrial > Soil > Wetlands > Peat | place: Germany...
ATGTAGCGTTGGGAGAGCACTGCGGCGGCGACGATAGCTGAGTCCTTGATCGTGACCTTATGATGATCCTCGTAGCGCTCCTTGAGCCCGCGAAGAATGGCGATGGTGTCCTCGACGCTTGGCTGGCCGACGTAAACCGGCTGAAAACGGCGCTCGAGCGCGGCGTCCTTCTCAATGTATTTCTTGTACTCGTTCAGCGTCGTCGCGCCGATGCAGCGCAATTCGCCGCGCGCCAGAGCGGGCTTGAGCATGTTCGAAGCGTCAATCGACCCTTCTGCGGCCCCCGCGCCGACCAGGGTGTGGAGTTCGTCGATAAATAGGATCACCTGGCCGCTCGATTCCTCGATTTCCTTGAGCACCGCCTTGAGGCGGTCCTCGAATTCTCCCCGGTACTTCGAGCCGGCGACGAGCGCCCCGAGGTCAAGCGCCACCAAGCGCTTCGATTTGAGAGACTCCGGCACATCACCGGCCACTATGCGCTGCGCAATGCCTTCCACGATGGCCGTCTTGCCTACCCCCGGCTCGCCGATCAGTACGGGATTGTTCTTGGTACGCCGCGAAAGCACCTGGATAACCCGGCGTACCTCGTCGTCGCGGCCAATCACCGGATCGAGCTTGCCGCGCCGCGCCAGTTCCGTCAAATCGCGCGCGTAACGTTCGAGAGCCTGGTATTTGTCCTCCGGGTTCTGGTCGGTCACGCGCTGAGTGCCTCGGACCGAAACCAGAGCCTTCAGGATCGCGTCGTGGGTTATTCCGTGCTTAGCCAGAATGCGGCCGGCAGCCTCTTTCGACTTCCTCGACAACGCCAGTAGGAGATGTTCGGTGGAAACGAACTCGTCCTTGAATTGCTCGGTCTCCTTGGCGGCCTGGTCCAGGACCTCTTTGAGCGCCGGCGAGAGATAATGGTCGGTGGTCCCACCTACCTTGGGGAGAGCCTCGATGGCCCGCTCCGCTTCCGCGGCAACCGCAGACGGCGGCGCTCCCAACCGCGCAAGCAGACTGGGGACAATTCCCTCTTTCTGCTCAATCAAAGTCAGCAGCAGATGAAGAGGGTCCAGTTGCTGGTTGCCGAAACGCCCGGCAACGTCCTGCGTTCCTTGCAGGGCCTCCTGGGCCTTAACCGTGAATTTGTCAAATCGTGTCGCCATGTTAAACACTCGAAAATGGAAATTGGAAACTGGAAAATCGAAATCGGGAAATGCAGAGTCGAGGGTCGAAAAGCTAACCTTACCACTTTTGAATCTCGACTTGCGAGCTTGGAATTCTCGGCATTAAGAGTTCTGGCCGCCTCGTAAGGGAGACGGTGGTTCTCGACTCTCGACTCTCGACTTCTTGACTGCCTTGCAAAAACAAACCGCGCCGGGCCGTTTTGCCGGCCCCAGCGCGGTTCCAAAGCTCCGGGCGGTGAAGAGATTGCGGTGTTGAGCACACCGCGCACCGTGGCCTCGCCACTTTAGTTCTTGGTGACGTCGATCTTAATGGTCTTCGGCTTGGCCTCTTCGCGCTTGGGCATCGTCAAGGTCAACAATCCATCCTTGAACTCGGCCTTCACCTTGTCGGTGCTGATCGAGTTGGGAAGCGAGAAGCTTCGAGCAAAGCTGCCATAGGACCGCTCAACACGGTGGTAGTTCTGCTCCTTGACCTCTTTCTCGAACTTGCGCTCGCCCTTCAGATAGAGCGTGTTGTCCTCCACTCGAACTTCCACATCCTTCGGATCAACCCCAGGCAACTCCGCCTTCAGGACGATGGCCTCCTCGGTTTCGTAAATGTCCACCGGGGGAGCCCATGACCGGGTCGAGAGTTCCGTCTCACCGAGCTGGGATGAGAAGGCATCTCGGAACAAACGCTCGAAGTCCCTCTGAGCTGTGACTAGATCCCTGTATGGTTCCCATCGAACAATTGCCATTGCTGTTTACCTCCTTGAGTTTTTCGTTCCACTAAGTTCTCTGTTCTCAACCTTAGTAGATGATTAGCATATAAGTTTAGTTACAGGTTGTCAAGATTTATTTTATGCTTATTTTCAGTAACTTACAATAGTTATTTGTCTGCGTAAGGTAACAACACCCACCTAGACCGCTTTGAGCGACGTCAAGTGGCTCACAGTCGTGCCTCCGCCTTGCCCTAGCCGTTTTTCAGAAAAGGCCAAAGTCCCCAAGGCCTTTGAGATTCCGGGCGCGCGCATGTTATTAGATTCCCGCCCTGGCAGGAGGGGTTGCGGTTACAGGGCGGGCGCGACGATGACAGTCCCGATGTCGTCTGGAAGTGTTATAATTGTTTTCAGGCATTTTATCCTTGAACCAAGTTGCGAAGTCCTGAGGTCGGACGACCACGGTTCGATGAGTGGGAGGCGGGATGATAATCCGTTGGTTTTTGGTGGCTATTGCGCTCGTGATACTTTGCCTGTTATTCCCGCTAACTTCCAAGGCGCAGTTGAAGGTGGGTGATCGCGCGCCTGACTTTGCGCTGCAGGACCAGAAGGGCCAGACCCTAAAGCTCAGCGATTTTCTGGGGAAGAAGAGTGTCGTCCTGGCGTTTTACATCAAGGCCAGCACGCCTGGTTGAACCAAAGAACTGACGGCATATCAGGCTGATATCGCCAAATTCGAGGCGGCAGGCGCGCAGGTGATGGGCATCAGCATCGATGGCCCTGAAGCAAACCGCAAGTTCGCCCAGAGCGTCGGCGCCACGTTCCCGGTGCTGAGCGACCCTGAGAAGACGACCGCCAAGGCTTACGGCGCCCTCAATTTCACTCATCTATTTGCCAACCGGGTAACTTTCGTGATCGACAAAGATGAAGTGATCCGGCACATCGACAAGGGCTCGGATGCGATCGACCCTACCGGTGCTTGTGGCGCCTGCGCCGGTCTGCAGCACAAGAACCAGTGAAGGGCTGTAGCTTCACCCCTTCTATTCAAAATCTATTTCCTTGATGCGGGCGAGCGGCAGGAAGAAATCGAAGACGCGGTCGCTGGCTGGATCGTATTGGTCGGAGATGCCCAGGAATCGCACCTCCACGGGCTGGTTCGTAGGCATAAGGAACTTACCTTCTTCGAGCTTGCCGTCGCGAAGGGTCATTTTCAGGTGTTCGCCCTGAATCTGGACGTTCGTGATCTTGGAAATATCAACTTCGTCGGCGCTCCCATTCTCCAAGAGGATGCTGAAGCTGGTCGTCGCGGGGATCGACTCGAGCAAGGAGCCACGCCCGGCGGGCGGATAAAAATCCAGGTAGACGTCAAAGAGTCTCGTGGCTTTCCCGGTCAGGTCGGTCACGGTCGCTTTGAAGCCGAAGCGCTTCCAGACCTCCACGATCTGGCGCCGTTGTTCGGGGCTGGCGGTTTGAACGCTGTAAGGCAGGCTGCCCTTGTTCAGGCGGACGACTTCCACCCTGCGGTCTCTCAACTCGAAGTGTTTGTAAACCACGAACGAGGAATCTTCTCTGATCAGAATGGCGTCACGCTGCACCACGGCCTGCTTGCCCTGGCCGGTCATCTGGTAGATCGTGTCCGCTCCCGAAGGCAAAGCCACGCTCAGCAGCAAAGAGAGCAAGAGCAATCTGATTCTCACTTCAGGACTCCCCCAAATGAACGGGCCCCGCCGCGATCCGTAAACGACCGCTCTGCGGGGCCCAAGCAAACAGTGCCGTGGACTAACCCTTCTTTTTCGGCGTCTTCTTATACTCCGTCGGCACGGTGGCTTTGAGTTGGTCGATGCTGGCCTGTGCGGCTTGTGCCCACGGGCCATTGGGTTGTAATTTCAGATAAGTCTGAAACGCTTCAATCGTTCCCGGAACCGGAACGACCGAGCCGTCAGGCTTTGTCTCGGCCTTGCCAAGCAGGGCCATGCCATACCAATAAAAGGCGTTGGCGTTATTGGCATCGATGTCGGTTGCCTTTTTCAGGGCGACGGCGGCATCATCCATCTTGCCCTGGTTGACCATGACCACCCCCAGATTATAGTAATAATTACCTGCGTGAGTGGGGTCGAGATCAGCGGCTTTCTGGAATTCCGCCTTGGCGTCATCAACCTTCTGCATGTTGGCGTAAAGGCTGCCAAGGTTATTATGAAGCCCCGCGTCAAAGGGGGATATTGTTATAGCTTTCTGGTAGGTCTCGATGGCCTTTTGTTGGTCCTGCAATCTTGCGTCCCGGTTCTGGTCCGCATCTGCCGCCTTTGCATAGGCCTGAGCCATCTGGGAATACACAATGGGAATATTCTTATCCTTCGCCAGCGGCAGCGCCTTCTCAAACATGGCGGCAGACTCGGCATACTGCTTCGCCTGGAAAAGGGCCGCAGCCTGATCAAAAGTTGCTTTCAGGCCCGTGAACTGTTTCTGGTTCTTCTGGTCCTCTTCCACCTTCTTCGCTGCTTCGGGGTTAGCCTTCTCGGTATTGGCTCTTTCTTTGGCCAAGTCAAAATTCACTTCGGTGGGGTCCCCGATCCCCACGTGCTGAGTGACGTTAAAAACTTGCTGGCCGGTAGGGCTAATGAGGGTGACCTTATAGTTGGCAGGAGAAAGGCCGATATATACGTACTCACCTTTCTTATTGGTCTTCGTATGCTGAGTCCACTTCATTTCCTGCCGGTCCACCTGGACCGTATAGCCTACCAGCGGCTTGCCGTCCTCGCCTAAGCACTTACCGGTCAACCCACCGGTTTGTGCAAATGCGGAAACTGCTATCGCCATAGCCGCCAAGGCACCTGCCATCGCGAACAGTCTCCGCCTCCATGAACTAAACATAATTTCCTCCTTCAGTCATATTGCAGACTCACATTCTAGCGCCACTTGCGGTTCCACTCAACCCCATTCGGCTGCTTATGATAACCCAAGATACTCGAAAATCAAGGGGCACAGCGCGGTCAGCACTGCCAATTTCAACGCACCACGAACTACGTGGAATTCCGGCCGTATTGAGGGCGGCGGGCATAAGGTATGGGGTCTTCGATCCCAGCTTCTGCGAAAGCGCGAAGGCGCAACGCGCAACTATCGCATACCCCACAAGCCGCATCCTCCGCTTGGTAGCATGACCAGGTACTTGCGAAGGGCGCGCCCAGTTCGATTCCCCGCCGGACAATTTCACTCTTGCGCATTCTGATGACGGGCGTAACGATTTCCAGTTGTGTCTCCGGCTTGGTGCCGGCCGCGATTACACGATTGAACGCCTCGTAGTAAGCGGGGCGGCAATCGGGATAACCGGAGCTATCTTCCTCCACCGCCCCGATGAAGATTTTGCGGGCCCCGAGGACTTCGCCCCAGGAAACGGCGATCGAAAGAAAGTGTGCATTGCGAAAAGGCACGTAGCTGGAGGGAATATCCTTGCGATCCAGATCAGCCAACTCGACGGCCAAGGCAGGGTCCGTCAGGCAGGAGCCGCCGATCTGCCGCAAGTGGTCCAGGCGGCAGACCAGGCGATGATCCGCCTGGTAGAAGTCTGCAAGGGCGTTGAAGGACTGAAGTTCGCGGGCTTCGGTCCGCTGGCCGTAGGCCACGTGCAGCATGGCCAGGCGGTATTCGAGGTTTGCTAGAGCTGTAGTCACGCAACTGTCCATGCCGCCACTGGCGAGGATGACGGCGAGTGGCTTGTCCGTTGTCCGTCGTCCGTTGTCAGTTGTCAACTGCCCGCGGCCTGCCTTCATTTAGGTCTCGCAGATTCGTGCCTGGAGGCGTCCTGCAGCTCCTGGTTTGTCCTCTCCATGTGCCACCTCTCAATCAGCGCCCATCCTTCTGCGCACCGCCGACCGCCTACTGCCGACTGCCTACTGCCTTCTGTTCTCCCTACACGCCCCGCGCCTCCGGTCCCCAGATGAACTTGTGGATTTGCAGGCCCAGTCGCACCTCCAGGCCGTCGCGCAGGATCCATTCCGCCAAGGTGCGCGGCGACAACTGGTCGAACACCGGAGAGAAAATCACTTCATCGACATGCCGATGCAAGTCGTGCTGAGCGAGAAAGTTTCGAGCGTAGCAATAGTCATTCTCGTTGAGGATTACGAACTTGATCTGGTCTTTTCGTTCCAACAAGGCCAGGTTATCAAAACAGAATTTGCCCTCCTCGCCGCTTTCGGGGCATTTCACGTCAATCACTTTGACGGCTTGGCGAGGCAATTGGGCCACGCTTCGCTCCCCGCTGGTCTCCACCAATACGCGGAAGCCCTGGGCAAGCAATTCGTCAGTCAAGGGATAGATTTCCTGTTGCAAAAGGGGTTCGCCCCCAGTCAATTCCACTAAACTGCCACCCAATTGCTGGAGCCTGGCAAGCACCTGAGCAACCGACATCTTCTGCCCGCCGTAGAAGGCGTAGGCGGTGTCGCACCAGTGGCAGCGTAGGTTGCAGCCCGTCAGCCGTACGAAAAGGCAGGGCAGGCCGGCGTAGGTGGACTCGCCCTGGATCGACTTGAAAATCTCGGTGATTACCATTCTCTTCTCGCAAGCCCCACTCGAAGCTTCCGCAATCCAATCCATTTTACATGATTCGCAGGCAGGAGTCAGAAGCCAGGAGTCAGGTTACAGGATTCAGGAGCCAGGAGTCAGAATGAAACCCCGCCGCTCGACGTCTCGACTTGGCACCCCCTCGGACACTCCTGGCTCGCGGCCCGAAGTTCTGTCTCCTGACTCCTGAATCCTGCTTTTCGAGCGGCGAATTCCTCACTCACCAGATGATTATTTGCGAGGAACGTGGCATAATGTCTTGGGGCGATTCTTAATCTAATTAATTGACGAGGCAACGCTTAAGGCAGGGGGGCAAACTTTATTATCGGACGGGTGTACGCATTGGCATGTTGATTGCATCCAATTAGGCAAGCGCGCGAGGAGCGGATTATGTTGACGCAGGATGAACTGGGAAAGATCCGCGAACAGAATGAAGCTGAAGACACCTGGCGGAAGTACTCCCGGCATATCGTTGCGGACCTGTTGGAAGGTTGCGCCATTTGCGGGGCCCTCCGTGAAAGGGTGCATCTAGCACGTTGCCGTTGGTGCGAGGATGTTTACTTCTGCAAGCAGGAAGTTTGCGCGCAGCAGCACCAAGCCGAGATGCACCCCGCCGTGGCCTTCTGGACGTGGTAGGAAAAGCAGTGACGAGTGACAAGCAGGAAGATCTAAGCCAATAGGTCCCTCACTCGCTATTAGTCAATCGCCGCTACGCTCCGACTCTTCTTGCGTACCGCTTGTGATTCATCGCGGTCCTTGTTGTCTATCACTCGTCAGTCGGTTCTTCTTGCCTTTCTTGCTCGTCACTCGTCACTTGTCACTCATCACTGCTTTTCTGGTCTGTACGTGGCTGAAGTCGTATCTGTTTCCCACACCGTAACGCCCTGCACCTGCAAACTCTGACTCGCTGCCCGGGGTTCGATCTCGCCGCAAATATACTTGGCCAGATTCTCGGCCGAAGGATTCAACTCGTCGAAGGGTGGAATATCGTTGAGGAAATGGTGGTCGAGTTTTTCGACCAGCCGTTTAAGTTCGGCCCGCAACTCAACAAAGTCCATTAGCAATCCGTCCCCATTGAGCTTGTCTCCGGCGAGCGTTACGCGAACCTTGTAGTTGTGTCCGTGGACGTTCTCGCACTTCCCCTTATAGTTGCGCAGGGCATGCCCCGCGGCGAAGGTGTAATCAACGGATATTTCGTACATACTGAGTTTCCTTTGGCGAGGGACTAGGGGCTGGGGACTGGGGGCTAGGGAAAAGCTGTCAGCCTTCAACTCTCAGCCAGAGAGAACCGCTCGCTGATGGCTGACGGCTGAACGCTGATAGCTTTCATCCGAGTGCCGAGTCCCCAGCCCCTAGTCCCCAGTCCCTATCCTTGCATGAAACCCTTCACTTCATCCAGCCGATTCGTCTTGCGGTAACGCGGCAAGCTTTCCAGGAAAGTCCTGCCGTATTGTTTGCGCATCATGCGGTTGTCGAGAATGGCAAGGACTCCGCGATCTGTCTGGCTGCGGATGAGCCGGCCAAACCCTTGCTTCAAGGCCAGGACGGCCTGCGGGACCTGGTAATCCATGAAAGCATTGCCCCCCTCTTCGTTGATCTGCCGGATTCTCGCCGCGATGACGGGATCCGTAGGGACAGCAAAGGGGAGGCGGTCAATCACCACCGCGCTCAGTTGCTCGCCTTGCACGTCCACGCCCTGCCAGAAGGAGCTGGTTCCAAAGAGCACCGCGTGGGGCGTATTGCGGAAGCGCTCGAGCATTTCGGTCTTGGGCATCGAACCTTGAATCAACATGGGGTAGCGCAAGTGGGGGTGAACGCGCTCGTACACCTCGCGCATCTGCTGGTGTGAGGTAAAGAGCACGAACGCCCGCCCGCGGGTGGCCTTCAAGAGTTGGACAACCTCTTCAGCCGCCTGGCGTGTGAAGGTTGGCTCGCGGGGGTCGGGCAGGTGTAGCGGAGTATAGAGCAAAGCTTGGCTTGGGAAATCGAAGTGCGAATCCAGGATTCGCTCCTTGGCGTTTTCGATTCCCAGGCGCCTCTTCAGAAAATCGAAGTTGCCGCCCACGGCCAGCGTGGCGGAGGTCAAAATCACCGTGTCGACGCTCTCGAACAGGCGCTGCTTCAGGACGGGCGCCACATCAATCGGCGTGGCCTCCACGAACACGCCGCGCCCGCGCCGCTCCCACCAATAGACCATGTTCCGCTCTTTACCTTCCAGGACCGCCTGTAGGGCCTGGCGCAGTTCGACGGCGCGCCTCATCAGGTTATTGACTTCCTCGGGCCGGTCTTTCAAGCGGCCGAGTTCGGTCTCCAGCAGCACCAGCGCATTGAGCAGGCTGGTGTAAGGACCGCCGTGCACTTGCAGGAAGGATTCCCGGTTATCGAAGCTCGAGCGAGTCTCCTGGTTTGGGAAAAGGTCGAAAAAGACCTCCGCGCGGCGCCGCAACTCAGCGACGGCGTAAAGCACTTCATCGCTCTTCATTCCCTTCAACTTCAAGGCTGCTTCCGTGTCGCGCGCCAGTTCTTCGAAACGATAGTTGCTCACCTGGAGCCCGAAATATTGTGTGGCCACATCCTCGATGTCGTGCGCCTCGTCGAACACCAGGGCTTCGTAATCGGGAAGCAGACTCGCCACCTCGGATCCGCGTATGGCGAGGTCGGCGAAGAAGAGGTGGTGGTTGACGATAATCAAGTCGGAGGCGGCGGCGCGCTGGTGCATCAGGGTAATGAAACAGCGGTCGAATTGGGCGCACTTCTGCCCCGTGCAAGTCTCGCGCCGGGCGTCGACCTTCGCCCAAAGCTCGCTCGAATCCGGCAGCCAGCCCAGCTCGGCTCGGTCTCCCGACTCCGTCTTTGCTTCCCAGTCCTTCAGCTTCGGATACTGCGCCACCTCCTCGAGGCCGTTCAGCACCGGCTGCTTTTCAATGTCGTAGAGCTTCTGCCGGCAGAGATAATTCTGGCGCCCCTTCATGAGGGCGACACGGACGTCGGGGAAGAGTTTCTTCAAGAACGGGATGTCTTTGAAGAAGAGTTGCTCCTGAAGGTTCTTGGTGCCGGTGGAGATGACCACGCGCCGCCCGCTCCGCATCATCGGAACCAGGTAAGCCAGCGTCTTGCCGGTCCCCGTGCCCGCCTCGACAATCAGGTGCTGACGGTTTTCGCTCGCCGCTTCAACGCTCTCCGCCATCTCAAGCTGGCCAGGCCGGTACTCGTAATTCGGATGACGGCGCGCCAGCCATCCCCCGGGGCCAAACACCTTCTCCAGGGGAGCCTCTTCCGTCTTCGCGTTGTTGATAACCGGCATCGTGTCAGGAAGTCGAGAAACTAGAGGATAACACACGGACGACGAGTGGAAGCGTGCAGAAACGGGGGCTCGCCAGGCGCGGTTCGCCTCCGACTTTCATCCTGAGTGCCCCTTCGCTCCGCTCAGGGTCAGAATGACAGTCTTTCGGAAGAGCCGGGGGGATGCTGGAAGCTGTTTTTAGACAAACGAACCGGGAATGTCTATGAAAACAAGCAACAAGGCCAAATTGTCGTGTATCGTTGACCTTCAGGTCAGCACGCGGGAATGTGCCGGCCTGAAGATCGGCGCTGCGTGAATTCTTACGAACGAACCGGGAATCTCTATGAAAACAAGCAACAATGCCAAATTGTCGTCTATCGCTGACCTTCAGGTCAGCACGCGAGATTGTGTCGGCCTGAAGGTCGGCGCTGCGAGAATTCTTACGAACGAACCGGGAATGTCTATGAAAACAAACAACAAGGACAAGTTGTCGGGTAACGGAGTCAGGAAACCCACCGTCAAGGTCGTCACCCCCCCGAAAGCGTGGGTCCATATGGGCACGACGAGTCCCCGCTTTCGCGGCAATGACCTGCGCGGGACGTGCTTCGTTCCCGCGATATTTATATTTTGCGCTAAGCCCCATTCTGACCGCGACCCAACCTAACCCATCCTCACTGTCCGCCGGCAACCACCCAGGGCTCCCTGCGACCCAGCGCCCACGAGTTGACACAGAACTGTAGCCTATCATTACTCGCCCGGTTTGTCAAGCGAATAACACCGGGGTGCTTCATACGGCGCTTGAAATGGCAGAAACGCGAGTTGTTCCGGCCGGCGCAGGCGGAGCCCGTCGCGCATCCTTCGCCGCCACAGCAGGCATAAGACCGGGTTTGCAAAAACCATGAGATGTCATTCCGAGCGAAGCGAGGAACCTCGCTCTGCGTCGGGCAGACCGCCCCAAAAAGGCCAGTGCGAGATTCCTCCCCTTCGCTGCGCTCAGGGTCGGAATGACGGCGCAGTTCGGACCAGCGACGAATCTGCATTTGTTTTCGGGGAAATAAATGCAGATGCCTCGCTTCGCTCAGAATGACAGCTCACATGCGTTTCCAGGAGGCATATGTAGCCATCTTCTTGTCACTTTCAAGCCCCGGCTTCCACCTCAGTGATCTTGCCTTGGGTTTCCTTAAACCCGCAAAAAATAGACAGGGTGCTGAGCTTCTTTGGGTCAGCAGTGATCCAGGTTCCACCAACGAGGACTAATCTGCTGGGTGTGGTCCATCTTCCGGATTGCCGACCATACGCCCGGGACTGCCGGCGCCAGAGTCGCAGCAAGGTCGCAATACGTTACGCTGGTTGGTTTCTGGTTGCCCCAACACGCGGGCGGGGTAAGATTTCTACACCTCGGCAGCATCTTGATTTTGAGCTATATTACCTGTAGCGACGGATGCCGCTTGGCTCAGCTGTTTCGAAAGCGTTCCGAATCCTAGGAGAGAGGGTACACATGGCTATCTCATCCATTATTCCGGACGCACAACATTTCATCGATCTCCCCCCGGACGAGAGAGCATGGGTGCTGATCACCGAAGCCGGGGGTCCTAATGCCAAGGACTTACACCTCGGAAATCTCCTTAATCCCAACGCACATCGAGTGGTAGACGGCTACCCAGGGAAGTTCCACGACGCCATTAGGGCGGCGTATCGCGGTGCATACCAGTGGTTACTGAACACAGATTATTTCACGGCGGACTCGGACCCCAATTTCCCGCGTATTTCTCCCCAGGGGATTGAGTGGTACCGGCGGCATTTACACACGGGGTCGCAGGAGCTAAAGAACCAGCCGCAGGATTCCTCTACCGCGCCCGACAATTTAACCGATCGTGTTCACGCTGCAACAACTGAGGATGGTCCTGACCCTGGAGGAATCGCCCCAGAATCTCTGCCCGCGGATTCCAACCCCGCAACAACGGCGGGCTCCCCCCAGGAAAACGCTTCGCTATCGATTGACTTGGCGAGCATTAGTGACGCCCCCACCACGGACGACGAACTAGGTTTTAAGCCCTACGTCTTAGCCCTCGCGAAATTCCTGTTGAGCCAGCACACGAGCGGGCCGCTCACACTTTCGATCGAAGGCGAATGGGGTAGCGGCAAGTCGTCCTTCATGATGCAACTTGAGAAATCGCTGAAGGCTCCTTCGCAGGAATCGGTTGCCGATGGCCAACCACCTCCGGCGACGCGAACATTTTGGTTCAACGCCTGGCGTCAGGATAAGCAGGAGGCGGTGTGGGCTGCGTTCGCACTGGCTTTCAGTCGCGAATTGCGGAGCAAAGTCGCCCACCCGTGGGGGGCCGGTCTTAAACTCGCGCTTCTGCGCGCCAAAGTCAACCCTGACCAGATCGGCCTCGCGACGGCGTCGATCAAGGCAATGGCATGGATAGCCGGAATAGTTTTCTGCTTCGCGACCTTGCAGAGCCTCGGGGCCGGGGAGCTAAAATGGTTTTTGTCAGGTACCGTGACGATGGCAGCACTCGTGCAGGGTTTCAAAGGTTTGAAGGAGGTCTTCGGGAGCCCGTTTGAAACCCATGTTACTCGGTATCTTCGCGGACCAGACTATGCCGAACGCGTGGCGTTCGTAGACCAGTTTCACGACGACTTCAAGCGCATGGTCGACATTTATGCTCGGAACGTCAACAAGATTTTCGTCTTCATCGATGACTTGGACCGCTGCGAAGTTCCTAAGGCCGCCGAATTGATGCAGGCTTTTAATCTTCTGATTGGCGACGACAAAAGGCTGGTTTTCGTTATTGGCATGGACCGGGAGAAGGTAGCAGCCGGTGTTGCTGCGAAGTATAAGGACCTCGCGCCCTTTCTATATGGCCCAGGTGCAGCTGACCGCATTGACTACGGCTTTGCCTTTCTGGAAAAGTTTATTCAGCTGCCATTCCAAATTCCCACACCTAATGTCAAACGCCTTGACGAATTCCTCAAGAAGATGTCGATACTACCGACCAAGGGAACGACGACTGTGCCCGTGACGCCCGCTGCGGAAAGTGAGTCGCTACCTACATCCTCGCTTCCCAACCCCACCCAGCGGAGAATCGAACGCGACCTCGAGTTCAACGGCGACTCAGGACGCGTGCGTGAAGTCGCTAAGATGGTTGCCGTCACAGTACAGCGGGGCCCACGAAGATTGAAACAGTTCGTCAGCCTCTTCCGGCTCAAGGCATATATCGCCAATCAACTCGGGCTGTTTGACGACGGTGACAGCGGCAAGCCGAAATTGACCTTCGAACAGCTTGGAAAATTCGTTGCTATCAGTCTAGCTTGGCCAAAACTGATTGGCGAGTTATGCACTGATACCTCGCTGCTTTCGAAGCTGGAGGAGATTGCCCTTTCCAGGGCCGTAAGTACAAAAAATGATCCAATGCCCGCGGTAGACCCCGGCGGCTCAGGTTGGACGCAGTCACGGCAGCTCACCGCCTTGCTGCAATATGGCTGCGTAGGGAGCCAGACGTGGCCGCTCGAACCTATTCGCTATTCACTCCAAAATGTTGATCTCGCACCTATGCTGGAGGTTTCGCCGCAGGTCATACGTGATCCAGGGAAGAAAAGTACGTCATCTGGCGAAGCGGTAACGGCCAAAGCGGCCGCTTCGACGGCACCGGCGATCGACTCAGAGGAAGAACCAAGAACATCTCCGACTCCAAGGGCTGCATGAACACGATCAACCGCCTTTTCGGGCCGGAGAAGTACTCCGGGCGGGTGACGCGCCACTCGGAAGTTACCACGGACGGGCGACGATCCAGTGGCCACCGATTACTCGCGATCGACGGCGCAGCGTAGATTTACACCCCTCTCAGCCTCTGTGAACGAGCTGTGCGAATCAATTCAAATTGACCCACTCGGGGAGAATTCGTAGAGTCTGTTGGGTCCCTTCGGGACCCCGTCGCAAGGCTTAATCTAACGTCTATGCCCTTTCACCCCGGTAGTGGTAATCACCAAAGGTGATAGTAGCCGTCGCGCTGGGCTACGTGTACGGGAAGGCCGAATAATTTGGAGAGCCGCTGGGTGGTCAAAAGCGCGCGTCCTCCTCCTGATGGATCGCGACCAAGAAGCCCAATCCGAAGTGGAGAAGGCGTGGGAGAACCGGGCGGACTGGCTACCTTACACCGGGCAGCGCGTTTATTTCTTCCGGGTCGTTTTTGCGCTGCTCAACGGCACCGCCCCGACGGAAGCGTTGCAAAATCTGAAGAGAGAACTGCTACGCCCTGATGCGATGCAAGAGTGGGATCTCAAGCGTCTTCTCGATCATTTGAAGCCGCGCCTCAAGCCCGAAGCCAACGAACTCATCGAAGCGTTGTCGGCGGCGAATAACGACCGCTCGGCCATGGAGCACCTGGAGACCCTGCCCGCGTGGAAAGAGATTTTTTGATACCCATTGGCCGTTGACTATGCGCCATGACGTCTTTATCGGATACTCACGACTGGAGGCGCCAGCCAGCCCAGGCCTAAGATTTAAAGGCGATTTGCCAGCCCGGTGTGAGAGGGTCGTTCTGCAGATAACAACCCGCGTGACTCTTGATTTCTCCTTGCCTTTAGCGTATTAAGTCTAGCTAATGGCCACGAGACTTACCGACCTCGAGATCCAGAACTTTCTAGGAGAGCGCAAGGACTTGCCTCCCGACCATTTGCAGCGGCTCCGGACCAAGCCGAAGTCCGGCCATGAAGAGCGGGAACTGGACTTGAAAGGAATTTCCGGCTCGGACTTTCGCGTAATCCTCCGAAGGAGCATGTACAATAGCTTTGACTTCTCCGTTATCCTTGCCTATTGCGTGCCGGGAACAACACAGGTGTTCAGATTGCGGCGATATAACGGGAAGAGCCATGAGCATACGAACGCGATCGAAAGGGAAACCTTTTACGGTTTCCATATTCATACGGCGACCGAACGGTATCAGGATTTGGGCATGAGAGAGGACTCTTTCGCTGAGCCGACTGACCGCTTTTCGAATTTCGAGGAAGCGGTTGCCTGTCTTTTTGATGACGCTAACTTCAAGGCTCCGGACGGCCCGCAGGGCAAATTGTTCTAAAAGCAGCGATTTGAGCGAGGAGCGAAGTTATGTCCCTTGAAACCATCGAACGCGAATTCAAAGAAAAGGTTTCGAGCCGTCTCCGTCTGGGAAGTGAGGGGATTGACCGTTTTCGCGTCTTCACGCCCTTCCTATTCGAAGATGGAGACCACCTGGTGATCGTGCTCAAGAGAGAGTCAGCAGGCTGGACCCTCTCAGACGAGGGGCACACCTATATGCACCTTACTTACGACCTGGAAGAGAAGGACCTCCAGAAGGGCACGCGCCAAAAAATCATCACCAACGCCCTATCTTCGTTTGGCGTGGAAGATCGCAGGGGCGAACTGATGATGAGAATTCAGGATGGCGGCTATGGAGACGCCCTCTACAGCTTCGTGCAGGCCTTATTAAAAATAACCGATGTAACCTATCTTTCGCGCGAGCGAATTAGGTCTACTTTTCTCGAAGACTTTCGAGAATTCATAAGTGAAAAGGTTCCCGAACCCCGCCGGCAGTTCGATTGGCACGATCCAGAACATGATCCTGAGGGCAAGTACGTCGTCGACTGCCGTGTAAACCATCTTCGCAGTCCACTGTACATTTATGCACTGCCCTCGGACGACAAAGTACGTGACGCCACGATTGGTATATTGCAATTCGAACGCTGGGGACTCCCCTTCCGGTCGGTTGGGATTTTCGAAGATCAGGAAGAGGTCAACCGCAAGGTTTTGGCCCGCTTCAGCGATGTGTGCGAAAAACAATATTCGAGCCTCGCGGCGAACAAAGAGCGCATTTCTGGATATCTTGACCAAGCACTCCGTCAAGCCTGACGAAAATTCAAAACCATTGAATACACGCCCGGATTCAAGACGCCTACCCGGCGGCAAGTACTCGGCAATCCTTCCGCAATAAAGGGAGAACCCACAAAACGGTTACGACCGTGGCTACATCCTCACCTGGAAAACTGGTGGTTCACTTGGTCGCATTGTGTTTATCGACGAATCCGCTGACAATTAAACATTCCGAGCGGATCACGCGCTACTCGGAAGTTACCACGGACGGGCGACGATCCAGCGGCCACCGATTACTCGCGATCGACGGCTTAGCATAGACTCACCCCGCTGTTGGCCTTTGGGAACGCCCTGGTGCGGATCAATTCAAATTGACCCACTTGGGGAGAATTCGTAGGGTCTGTTGGGTCCCGTCGAGACTCCGTCGCAACGCCTAATCTAACGCCTATGCCTTTTCACCCCGGTGGTGACAATCACCAAAGGTGATAGTAGCCGTCGCGCTGCGCGACCTGCACGGGAAGGCCAAATAATTTGGAGAGTCGCCGAGTGGTCAAAAGCTCGCGTTTGGGGCCATCGGCATAGACGCGGCCTTCGCGGAGCAGGATGACACGGTCGATTTCGGGAAGAATGTCGGGAAGGTGATGCGTCACCATCAGGATTCCCGTGCCGGCCCGGGCCAGTTTCCGCAAAATATCCCGGAGTCCCAGGGCAGCGCGAAAATCCAGACTGTTGCTCGGCTCATCCAGGAGCAGAGCCATGGGATCGTGCACCAGGGCGCGGCCGATGAGCAATCGGTGCGCCTCCCCCGGCGAAATCCCGTTCATCTCGCGATCGGCCAGATGCCCGGCCCCCAGAAGTTCGAGCACCTGATTGGTCTTTCGAGTCATTGCCCTGCTGATTTGATGATAAGGCTGAACCCCGATGCTGCTGAAGAATCCGGAGAGCACCATTTCCCGGCCTGTAATCTCCCGTGTTGAGCGCTCGAGCAATTCGCTGGAGACAATCCCCAACAACCGGCGCAACTCGAAAATGTCCCACGTCTCGCGCCCCAGGATTGTCAATGATGATCCGGGCTCCGCCAGCGGGTAACACTCCCGCGTGATGGTCTTGATCAGCGTGGACTTGCCGCATCCGTTCGGCCCCAGGATCGCGACGTGTTCCCCCGCCCCGATCGTCAGTGTAACGTCGTCGAGCACTCGTTTGCCGCCCAGCATCACTGAGACGTGGCGGAAATCGAGCAATCCTCGCTTCATCACTTCTTGCACTCTGCCGCCTTGCGCAGCGCCGCCACATCCGCGATGTCCTGGGGTCTGCCCGCCGCGAGCTTTGCGGCTATCAGGTCTTCGCTGCCAATGAATGCCGCCCTCAGTCCGCTTTTTGGATCGATAATGGCTTCGACGCGGCGTTCCCACGCCTGGTCAAAATCGACGCCGCCAATATCCGTCAGGAGATCAACCATGAGCGGCGCTCGCCCCAAGCGGAAGAACGTCTTACGATCATTGAAATCAACGGGCGTAAGGCCTTCCATCGGCGCGCCAAATTCCGCCAGGGCCGCGTAAACAGCTTGGGCATTCTCGGCGTCGGGTTTAATCAGCAGGTCGATATCCTTGGTGCCGCGGGGCTGGGTATGAAACGAAACGGCATACCCACCGACAATGAGGTACTTAACCTTCCGGCTGTTGAAGACGGACAAGAGTTCTTTCAAGTCTTGGAACATCTGTGATGAGTCCTTTTATCCGGTATGACGCAAGCGTCATCTCCGCAACCGCCTCCATCCGTTCTGCGGCAGAGAGTCGCTGCCACTCCCGAATTTCGTCAGCCTTCATCTGCTCGAGATTGCTGTACTTGCGGATAGTCTTGTCCATTGCCTCTCAATCCACGTGGAACACTTCTTTCAGGTCCGCCCACCATTCGCCTTCGGCCCGCGTCGCGACGGGTTGCTGCATGGGCATCATGATGGACCACCATTCCTGTGTCGTGGGATCCGCAGCCATCTTTGCCATGTCAGCTTCGAAATCTTCACCCACATATTCAAAATAGGCGAAGAGAGAGTTGTCCTTGTAGAAAATTGAGTAATTGCGAATGTTGCAGTCGTAGATGGTCTTCAACACTCCCGGCCACACTTTCGAATGATATTCGACGTACTTCTCGTAGGCCTCAGGCTTTAATCCGATGAGCTGTCCATAACGCTTGCGCTTTGGCGTGGGCATAGGTTCCTCAGTTGCTTTCGCAGATGACCCCGATTGATCCTATCTCGGGCTGCCTGCGGGGCGAAGAGATACCGCGTCCAACAAGGCGGTCCCTGCAATCTCCGTCGGGAACACCCTGCTGCGTGGCCGCCAAAATGAAACCTGGACAGCCTGGGTATGCGGTCCCGTGGTAAAAGACACCCGCACGAGGTGCCAGGGCGTCGTCCCCACGGAGGTCTCGCTGACCGCGTCGGGAAATCCTCCCGGAGTGAGATCACGGACGAGCAAACAGGGACCCGTGTCGGAAGTGATCTCCTGCGTGCGGACGTATGCCTCCAGCCTGTAGGTTTGGCGCGGGAGGACCGGCACGATTTGAAAGACGGGTTCGTATTGATCGTTGCGGCTGACCGTGAAGTCTATGCGAAGGCTGTGTTTTCCGTGGTAAGCCAGGGGAGCGGAAAAATCGACGGCCAGATACGTTGTGTTGCCGGTTCTCCAGTCAAACCCCGAGTTCAACGGAGGTCTTTCAAACTCGCCGTTGAACATCAGGTTGCCTTTTTCTGAGCCCGGCTCGACGATTCCCAGCCGCTCGAGATCCTGCCAGACATTCAGGGCCTCGTTGATTCTGCCCAGAGCAATCAGACGATCGAGGTAAGGCGCCGCAGATCTGTAAGGAAAGGAAAGAGAACCTGCGGCGAGCTGCCGCCAAATCCGAAAGGCTGTTTCGTTGTCACCCTGATCGCTCAGAAAATCGACATATCCTACCCTGAGCTCGGCACGGGGATTATCCGCCAGCACTCGTTCGTAAACATGCTCCGGCTGATGCAAGTCCTGAAGACTGGACCAAACCGACGCGGCGTAGGAGGGATCGAGTTCGAGCAGGCGCCGGTATTGCGCGAAAGCCAAGTCCAGCCGATTCGTCCGCAAACAGGAATCAGCTTCCAGCCAATAGTAACCCGGCGCCATGGGACATATCTGCAGCAGGCATTCGCGGGCCTGGTCCGTGCACTGCGCATCGCCTGCGGTTTCGCAGGCTGACTCGAGGTCCGACCAGTAGAGCCGGCTGGCAGGACTTAACTGCGTTGCGCGCTCCAGATGGCGCAGCCCTTCGCCCCGATCAGTGTCTTTAAGAACTTGTCCGAGTTGATCCTCAAGGCGAGGGTCGTTCGCATCCCATGCCACCAGCCAGCGTCCTATGGAAGGCGTCGCGAAAGAGGAGACCATTCCCGCCAGCAGGGACTCGCCCGCCAACCACACGCTTGCGACGGCGACCAGAAGCAGGAACACCGCCGCTCGCACTCGCAGGTGCGGTGAGATTTCGCTTTGGGGAACGCCCCCCAACTGCGACTGAATCATTTGCCCCCGCGGCCCTTCCACGTGCTCATTGCCGAATGCGGCGCAAGCTCACCGGCTACCACCTAAAAAGGAGGTCCGAAAGGACGTCCTACTGGTATACAGCCAGTGCTGGGCGACGGTCGCGTCCGGTGGCACTCAGTGCCGCAGCAATAAGAGCCTGGCGGGCAACATGTTGTCTTGCCGCAGCACTCCGAAAAGGGTCGGCAGCATGCGCCGTTGCAACAGCTTCGGGGGGCGGGGCAGCACTGGTTCCCACAACAGGGGGTTCGTACATTACAGCACACCCCGTTGCAGCAGATCCGAGTGTTGTGGCAGCACGAATTACCGCAGCAATTCGTTGACTTATCGCAGCAGTGAGTATTCGAGCAGCAGGCTTGGTCAGCGTCGCACATCATCCTGTCGCCACAGCACTTCCTGCCCGGCGGAAAGCAGCGCCCCATGCAGAAGACTCCGTGCTCTGGACACGGGGAAATCTGCGCTCCCAAGACACGGGCAGCCCTGCCAAAGCCCAAAGAAGCTAAGACGGCGCCTCCCACGGATCCCGTTAGCATCTTGAACGCCTGCCTTCTGGAGACGGGACTGGCAATGACCCTGGAAATATCGTCTATCAATGCGCCCATTTCTCACCCCTTCTGACTACGCGCCGCCGTTACGCACCAGCGCCAGTATAGCATCTTTCCCGACGGCCGGATTGCTGGCAATCAGGCCGTTTTCCCCGATCAGGAAAGCCGCAGGCGTGGCGAGAATGTCGTACGCCTTTGACACTCTCCACTTCCTGTCTTGAAGCAGCACCGGAAACTCCATGCCGTGCTGCTGCGCCTTGCGGCGGTTCTCTTCCACACTCCCCCGCCCCACCACTACGATGCTCACCCCGTCATTCGCTCTTTCACGATATGCGCGCACGAGGTGCGGCGCCAGCTCGTCACACGGTCCGCACTGAGGGTCGCTGAAGAACAGGAGCACGCGCCGGCCCCTGTACTCCTGGAGCGAAACCGTGTGGCCCTGGAGGTCGGGCAACTGAAAATCCGGCGCAGAAGTTCCTGCTGGTAGGCCCTTTCCCCCGACACCGGAAAGAACTAGCCAGCGGTTAAGCGTCGCGGCGCGACGTTCGCATCCAACGCACGGTTTGATTCCCATAGCGGACGTCAAGCGCTTAATGACGTCCCCCAGCCCGATCTCGTATTTGAGAAGAAACCGGGGCAGCCTCAGCCGGTGCGGCTGGGGCGTCTCGGCGGAGTGCGGTGCGTCTGCATCCCCGTTGCGCGCCGCTGCGACCTCCTCACTCCCGAGTGCCGGGGGCTGCGGGCCGGCGATTTCGAGGGCCAGCGCCAGAACGCGGTCCGCTCCCCGGGCCACCGGAGCCGCCACCCGCCCCTCCTCATCCACGAGGTATGCGACCGGTGTGCCCTCGGTCTCGAAAGCCCCGCCCTCCTCCCGCCCGTTCACGAGCAGAATTGGGCATTTCAGGCCGTGCTCGGTCGCGCCCTCCTGGTTCGGGGCAGACTCGCCATGGGCCAAGAGCAGCAACTGAACGTTGCGTTGCTGAAAACTGGGCTCGAGAGAAGCCAATTGCGGGGCGATCGAATCGCAGAATCCGCACTCGAAGTTCCAGTTCACCAGCAAAACCCGCCGGCCGCGAAGGTCTTGCAGCGACACGACATTGCCTTTAAGGTCTGGAAGACTGAAGGCAGGGAATTCACTTTGAATAGGCAAGCCGGGCGCATCAGCCTGTCCACCCGAGTGTTCCGACCCGTGATGACCGCCGGATGACCGCGACTCAAGTTCGTCCAAGCGGATTAGTATCCGGCCCTGCTGTTTGAATAGTTGGTAAAAACCTACCCAGAGGCTTGCCAGGATCAAGAGGAGGAACACTATTGTGATCATTTCAGATATAGCCCCTCCTGTTGACCACCTCGTGGTGCGCGTCAAAAGGAGAATTTGTTTTCGCTCGAGCTGTCAAACTGCTGTTAATCAGAGCCCTCAGAATGGGGGGTTGTCGGCTGCGGACTTTGAGGAAGGTGTTCAGCCCCCTTTCGACAGTAAATCAACCCACTCAGAAGGCCTTTTCCGCCCCCTTGCAGGTTGAGGCAGGCTCCTTCGCGGGCCAATTGTGCTCGTGCGACGCGCCCAGTTGGACAGGGAAGTTCCGCGTCATCGGCTCGGATGATCAGTCCGTCTCGTCTCAGGCTACAGAAAACATGATTTCGCGGACACTGTCAAGTAGTTTTTCCTCAAGTTACTCATATTGCATAACATAGCCACACGATATTCCAATAGAAGGTCACTTATCGCATATTGCTTCTATAGCTAATCAGCTCGCCAACTCTCAGCCTCCTTCCCCACACCCTTTGTGCAGCCTACTCAAACTCCCACCGCCTGCCGGGCATACCTGAAATACGTTGCCTGCGGCGACTGGATCCATTCCTTAAGCGTCTGGGCTTGGCGATCCTTTTCTGATATCAGCGACGGTCGTTCCGGCCATTCGATTCCTATGTCCGGGTCGTCCCATCGAATTCCGGATTCTGCCTCCGAGTTATAGACCCCTGTGCACAGGTACTGCACTTCCACGCCCTCCGTGAGGGCCAGAAACCCGCGCGCAAAGCTGGCCGACGCCCAAACCGATCTTCGATTCTCTGCTGAGGCTTCGGTTCCAAACCACTTCCCTAATGTGGGTGATCCGAGCCGCAGGTCAACAGCCACCGTAAATGCTTTTCCTCGCGTCACCCGCATCAGCTTTCCCATCGGCGGATCCCACTGAAAGTGAAGCCCACGCAGAACACCCTTTCGCGAATAAGACTGGTTCTCCTGCACGAACGTTGTGGGCAGGCCGACCTCGCCCAACTGGTCCGCGCGGAACACCTCCAGAAAATAGCCACGTTCATCCTGGTACACTTCCGGGACCAGCACCACGACCCCGTGCAGGTCAACCGATTCAATCTTCAGCGGCATGCATCCTCCTTGCGGCGCGACTCCGGCCGACAGCCTGCCGACCGGGGGCGAAGCGCCGGTCCTACAGCGTACCGCACTGCCCCTACCGTACTTGCGGCTGTCTTCTAATCATGGTAACAAAGAGAGTCGGAAAGGGGAATCATGTGATGCGAGGGCTCAGGGTCCCGGCAAGTTTTATTGGAGCGGCGCTGGCTGCGGTAATTCTCTTGCAACTCTCGATGGTTCAAAGGGCAACCTCCGCACAGGACGAGCGCCCCGAGGACGCTGCCATCATCCGGCATCTCAACGCCGCAATTACCTGGTACAAGCAACTATCGAGCGCCAACGAATCCGCGGGCCAGCCGAGCGATGCATTTTACCTCGAAAACGCCCGCAACCTCGCCAAGCAGGCACTGCAACTCGCCTTCCAGTCTGCGGAAGCAGAGGCCGCATTGCTGGCCACGAATAAACGGGGTGGGGGCGCTGCCGTCCCCTCTCAGACTTCGACTGAACAACAAAACATCTCCAAAGCCGCCGCCAACACCGCCAATCTAATCAGCCAAACCCAGGCCCAGATCGAGGCCCTGAACCGGCAGACCGAAAAGGCCTCCGGCAAGAAACTGCAGGAATTAACTTCCCAGCGGGAAAGCCTGCAGGAACAACTCGAATTCAACAAAGCTCTCCAGGAAGCGCTTCAAAAGCTCACCACCTTCATGAGCGGCAACGGAGCCGGCTCCGGCGGATTAGCAAAGGAGATCGACGATTTGAAAAACTCGGTCCCCGGCGTATTTGCTAAAACCCCGGCGAAAGCTGCCTCAGCCGCCACGGCCAGCACTCCGCCGGCCGGCGCAGAAGGCACAGGACTGATCAGCCAGACGTCGCTTCTGTTCACCCGGGTCGCTGGGCTGCGTGACCTCGACCAATTGGTCGAGGGCGCGACGGGAGTGGCGGCGATGGCCCGCCAGGTTCAAACGCCGCTGCGGGCCAAGCTCCGCGATACGGTCCAGCAAGGGCGCGCCCTGTCCAACCAGCCTCCCCCGCAGGATCCGGCGGGCGTGGAAGCAAACCGGCGAAAAATGACTTTGCTCACCACGCAATTCAAGCAGATCGCCGATGCCGCCGTTCCTCTGACTCAAGAGCTCATCGTGCTCGACGAGAGCCAGGCCAGCCTACGCCAGTGGCAATCCTCGATTCACTCCGGGTATCTTCGTATCCTCGAAACGGTCGCCATCCGTATGGCGTTTCTGCTGGGCGGGATCATCATCGTTCTGGTGCTTTCGGAACTCTCGCAAAAGGCGATTTTTCGATACGTCCGTGATGTGCGCAAGCGGCATCAGCTTCTGCTCTTGCGCCGCATCGTTACTGTAATTCTTATGGCCATCGTCCTCGCCATGGGGTTCGTCAGCGAATTCGCCTCGCTGGCGACTTTCGCCGGTTTCATTACCGCCGGGATTGCGCTGGCCCTGCAAACCGTCATCGTTTCGGTTGCCGCCTACTTCTTTCTGATCGGGAGGCATGGCGTAAAGGTCGGCGATCGCATTACGGTTTCCGGCGTCACGGGGGACGTCATCGATGTCGGTTTGGTCCGGCTTTCCTTGATGGAACTGGGCGGGGCGGGTTCCGACCTGCACTCCACGGGACGAGTGGTAGTGTTTTCTAACTCGGTAATCTTCCAGGCCGCGCCTTTCTTTAAGCAGATACCGGGGACCGGTTACGTATGGCACGAGGTGGTGGTGAAGCTTGAGCGGGGCGCCGACTACACTCTGGCTGAAGGAAAATTACTCGAAGCCGTCAACTCCGTTTACTCCCAGTACCGCGAAAGCCTCGAGCAACAGCACCAGACCCTCGAAGGCATGTTTTCCGTTCCGGTGTCGACCCCCAGTCCGCAGGCCCGCCTGCAATTGGGTGAAGACCGCCTGGACCTCGTTATCCGATACCCGGTGGTGCTGCACCGCGAAACGGAGATCGACAATCAAGTGGCTAAGAAAGTAGTCGAGACGATCGAAAACCTGCCGGATTTGAAAGCCGCCGTAGGTGGCCCCACTATCCGCCCCACGGCCAAAAGCTGAAAATGGTGGTGCGGGCGTCTCGCCCGCGCGTTCTCGCCGGGGCGAGTCGCCCCCTCGACAGCGGGCGAGACGCCCGCACCACAACGCCGCGCCCATGGCTGAGGCTGCTTTCTCCTGCCCGGCCTCAGTACAGCGGCACAGACCACGCAGGGTTCAACTGGAGGATGTAATCCTTCTTCTGGAGGTTTCGCAGGATGCCTTTCAGCTCCGGCATGTCTTGAGCAACGTGCACCTCAGCGCGCTTGAACGCCTGCCCAGGGTCGGGCACAAAGAAGATGAGAGGGTAATCGATCGTCCCGAAGGGATTCCCTCCGTAATCGCTGTGTTGAACGACGTTGCCGGCTTTGCTTTGGCATTCGTTGTTCAACTCGAGTCGAATCTTCATGATGGTGTGCGATATATTGCCAAGGTGCTGGTCCTCTTTGGCATTGGCCGTAGTGATGAGATCTTGGCGGTCGCCAAAGATGAGCCCGGCCTTCGCGGCCTGTTGGGTTACGAAACTCCCCGGGAGTTTCGGCCCCGTGGAGTCGGCGTCCGGGAACCGCTTCAGCAACTTCTGCATCGTAGAACCCTGATTGGGCTTCGTCAGCGTGGCTCGAAGCGGCATCAGCCGGTCCGAAACGCCCGCGCCTCCCAGTGAGGAATGCGGGAAGACGCACCACAAATCATAGTCGCCGGCCACTGCGGCTCTCACACCCAGCTTCTCGGCGGGCTCGGGATTGGTCATCCCGTACACCGGCCTGAGGCCCGGCCACCGTGGGAAGTCTCCAGGCGCCACATGGCGCAAGGTGCAAGGCTTCTCGGACTGCTGCGGGTGATAGTAAACGGCCCACATGGTGGCCTCGCAGCCGGGAGGTATGGCCGACAGCCGCACCAGCGTGAACTTGTAGATGGTCGTGCCGTCGGGACTGGCCGTCACCTCACTGACAAGCCCTTTCTTGCTCGTGACGGTCAGAAGTTTACGCTCCACGAGTTTGTCAAACCGCGCTGCGGAAATGAACAAAGGCACGCACTGGGCGTGGTGTCCGAAGGCCTTCTCAATGTCGCGCTGCTGGTCTTCGAGCTTCTGCTTGCCCTTCGTGAACCGGTAGTCCTCCGGCACAAACCCGGCCATCGGTCCCCAGTCGCAGGTCTTTGCCTTGATGTGAAAGCCTTTTGCCCCGTAACCCTCCAGCACCAGGTCCGTGCAGAGGGGGTTGAGTTCGCGCGATGAAATCACCATTTTGTTCCGGCAAGCCACGCGCTCGAAAGCCTCGACGTGGACCTTGGGGAAACCGGCGGTGGCGTCGTATTCGGGCATCTTGGACATATTAGTCACCCTTTCGATCTACTTCGGGATTGTCAAGGAATGCCCGAGGCACTCCCGATCAGCCCTTCTAAACCCCTTGTGTAGTGATGTCCTGATGCCCCAGAATAGAACCGCGTGCACTGCGAGGTCAAGGTGTTTTGCGGACTTGTGCTGCCCTAATCTGACATTGTGAATCGTGCATCTGGATTCCGGCCAAAGGCCGCGCGACGCAACGCGGTCCACGACCTTGTGCCGGCCACGAGTTGGGCGGCATCCACGCCGGCCCAGTCGCCCCGGAAGGCCCACCCACGACAACCGAGGCCAGCGTCCACAACCCCCCATCCCACCCGGTCCCAGAGGCACACGCCGGCAGCACTTCTCACGGCAGGCCGTTTAACGGCAACTTGGCCAACCCTGCCCAACTTCCGATTACCCCGTCAACCGCCCGGAATGTTTAAGTGGTGGGCAGACCCGTCGATAGACACGACACGACCAAGCGGGAGCAACGCGAGACAAGGAACGTTTTTCGTAAGAGTCTGGCTACGAAATTACACGAATGCCCGTGCCACCTCGAACGAAAACACTCTCGCGACGGGTTTTCTCTTGACAAAGACCTTCAGCGCACGTATAGAAGACACGTAGCCATTGAAATCGATCCGAATCGAAACGCGTAGTGACTATAAGAGTTTCTTGGGGGCTCCGGTTTTCCGTAGAAGTACCTTTTTCTGACATTTCGACACCGGGGGCAGTGGCAGGAGACAGAGAGCTTTTCTAGAAGAGTCACCGAGTTGAGCGCCTTCAGCGTTTTGGAACGTGGACGGGTTTCCGTTAATCGAACGAGAAGGCCGGAAGAGAGCATTTCGTAGTCCTCTTCTCACGGCGAGGGACTCGTGCAGTTCCAGGAGACGAAGAAGTACTTTTCAGGTAACAAGAGAGAGTTGGGTCTAAGCTCGTCTTAGGGTCTTTTCGAAACTCCAGTAATTCAGTGACGCAACGGTGCGGCGGCCTACGTTGCAGGGTGTGGTGTCTATGCGTGCAACGGTGGGACGTCGCGCACAACCTTCGTTCCAAGATCGACTCCACCGACAACTTCGCCTCGCCAGTGGCTCGACGGCCTCATCTGGAAACTCGAGTTTGAGGATTCGGCGCGGGAGTATAACCGCGGAGTGCATGGGGCAGGCGCCATTCGGGGTCCATCCGTAACTTAACCTTTTTCTCCTCAGGAGGGAGCAAAATGCGAAGACTTGTCATCAGTTTAGCCTTAGCAGTGGTGTGGTGTGCCGGCGGGCGTTTTGCGATCGGGCAAACGGTGGAGGGAATGGTCACAGGCACGGTCGCGGACCAGTCCGGGGCGGTTGTCCCGAAGGCCACGGTAACGCTCACCAACACCGGAACTGGCGTTTCCCAGGTGATGACGACTAACGTCGATGGGATTTACCGATTTCCCCTGGTCCCGCCGGGAACCTACGCACTCTCCGTCACCGCCTCCGGTTTCGAAAAATATGTCTTCCAGGGAATAGTCGTTGAGGCCAGCAAGGCGGTCCCCGTCAACGTGACGCTGGAGGTTGGCAAGTCATCGACGGTGGTGGAGGTGAGCGGTCAGCAGGTCTTGGTGCAAACCGCGACCTCCGACCTTGCGGAGACCGTGCAGCGCTCGACGATCATAAACATTCCCCTGCTGTCGCGTAACGTGTACGACTTGACGTTCCTGGCGCCACAGGTTTCGCAGGGCATGAATTTCAATGCGGCCGCGGCAGGCACACGCGAGTCGGCCACGCAGTATATGCTGAATGGCGCAGACAACAACGATAACTTCAGTGAGGGGGCCCACAACATCACGCCCCCGCTGGAATCCGTGAGCGAGTTCACCATGCTCACCAATAACATGAGCGCGCAATTCGGGCGCGCCGCGGGCGCAGTGATCAGCACCTCCCAGAAATCCGGCACGAACAACTTCCACGGCGCGCTTTATGAGTTCAACCGCAACAAGTCGTTGAACGCCTCGGACTTCTTCTCGAACCGCGTTGCCGCCCCCAAGCCCGCCTACGTCCGGAACGACTACGGAGGCGAAGTGGATGGCCCCATCAAGCGCGACAAGACTTTTTTCACCTTCGCGCTCGACCGGGTGAGCCTGGATACGGCCACCAATATCGTCCCCACAGTCCCCACGGCGGCGGAATGGTCGAGCATGCAAGCCGCTGCCGGCAGTGGCAGCCTGGCGGCCAAATACATGAGCAAATACCCTCAGTTCTTGGCCACCGAGAATTGCCCCAATGAGCCGGATTCGGGCATCGGCTCGGTGGGTTGCATCAATCTGGTTGACCCGATCACGGACCCTCAACACTCTTACTTTGGCAGGATTGACCAGAACTTCAGCGCAAAAGACCGCCTTAGCGTTTCCGTGAATGTTTACCGCGAGACTTACGATGACTTTTACGGCAACTACGACTATTACGGCAGCACACCCAGCACAACGCCGCTACCCGTATTAGACGATGAGCACTACCACAACATTTCGCTGATCGAGACGCACACTTTCGGCACCAACGTCTTCAACGAGCTGACTATCGCCCAGAACCGCAAATTGTCGAATGTCTCCGTCGCAGGCGGGAAATACAGCGACCCGACGATCCTGATTGACGGCGCGTCGTTCGGGTACTTTGGCTTTGACTTTGGCCCCGCCGAAGGCAACGTCGAGAATTTCACCCAGGACCGCTGGCAGTTTCAGGATAACCTCGGCTGGATCCATGGCCGCCACTCCTTTAAATTCGGAGGAGGGTGGCAGTACGGTATCCTGTACCGGAACTGGGACCTGGGCAGTCCAGGCTATTTCGAATTCGCCAACATCTCCGGTCCCACTCCCCAGTCGGACGGCGTAGTCAATCCGGACGGCAGCATCGGCAGCGTCGCCAACGAAGTTCCTTACACCGACAGCAACTTCCTCAACGCTTACCCCTATTACCAGGAATTGTCGATTAACCCGCAGACGGGTTCGCGAGCCAACGCCTATCGCCATTACCTCATGAACGACAACAACTTGTTTGTTCAGGATGATTGGAAGGTTCGCCGCAATCTCACCCTCAACCTGGGACTCCGCTGGGAGCGCTATGGCTCCCCAACCGAGGAACACAACCTCCTGGCCCAATTCACGAACATGAATTGCCTGACCTCGGCCAACACCCTCTCCTTTGCCGACTGCATTGCCAACGCGCGCACCGGCCCCGTGAACAGCATGTGGCACACGCGCAACGGCGATTTGGGCCCGCGGATTGGCTTTGCCTGGGACGTCTTCGGCAACGGCCGCACGTCGTTGCGAGGCGGCTACGGCATCTCCTACGACCGGCTCTTTGACAATATCTGGTCCAACGGGGCTTGGAACCCGCCTTTCTACGCTCTGCTCGACTCGGACGCCACCGGCGGCGATAGCATTTTTTACAGCGACCCGCCCGAGACCTCACCGAGTTACGACACCTCGAACCCCATTCCCCGACCGGGCTATCGGGTTTCCGTCCGCACTATGGAACAACACCTGAAGGACTCCTCGGAGCAGAACATCTACTTCGGAGCGGAACACCAGCTCGGTCAGGACTTCCTCCTTCGGGTGAACTATCAAGCTACGCTGGGGCGGCATCTTTCGCAGCTCATGAACCTGAACCGTTATGATGGCTTGGCGGAAAACCCGACGCTGAGCTGGGTGCGCCCCAATGCCCTCTATTCGGGTTTCAACTATCGTGCCAACAACGTCAACTCGAACTATAACGCGCTGGTTGTGCAAGTCCAGAAGCGGGTCAGCCACGGCTTGCAGTTCCAAGGCAGTTACACCTGGAGCCACCTCCTCGATGAAGGCTCGGACCTGTTCTCAGGCTCGACCTCGCAGGGCTCTTACAGCCAGCCGTACTACTTTGTTTCCAATAACGAGCCGCAGCTCGAATACGGCAACGGCGCCTTCGACCACCGCCACGCCCTCAAGTTGGCCCTCAGCTACGAACTGCCGGTCTTGCGGGACCAGCGCGGGCTCGCCGGCAAGGCCGTCGGCGGATGGCAGCTCACCGGCTTCTGGCAAGCGTACTCGGGCCATCCGCTTGAAATCTACAGCGGACGCGAGCGATACCCGGCCATGGATGCCAATGGGAACACAATTGTAGATGCAAGCGGCAATGCCATCAACGTTGGCGGTGACTACAACTTGGACGGTGTGGATAACGATCACCCGGTCTACACCGGAGGCAGCTTCTCGGCTGCGTACTCGCACAAGAGCCCGGGCGACGGGATCTTCAAGGACAATAACCTTATCGGCTGCGGTCAGACGGGCCTGCCCTCAGGGGTAGCTGACATAGCTCCCGGCAGCCCCAATAGCTGCGACGACAACTTCGGGGTCACTACACCGAACAGTCTGTTCACGAACCCGTCCGGCACGGGCGTCCGCTACGGCGGCCTGGCTCGCGATCCCTTCTTTGGCCCCTGGTTCTCGAACCTCGATTTCGGTATTTTCAAGAACTTCAAAGTGACGGAAGGCACCAGACTTCAAGTTCGTTTTGAGTCCTTCAATTTCACCAACCATCCCAACTTTGACTACATTGTCACTGACCTTAACAGTGGAAACTTCGGTAAATCGCAAGGCTTAGCGGGAGCGGCATATTCACGTCGTTTCCAGTTTGGGATGCGGTTCCTGTTCTAGGCGACTGGTCGTCAGGTAAAGGTTATGGAGCTTGAAATCGGGCGGGTCGGGCTATTGGTCCTGACCCGCCTTTTCTTATTGACGGACGAGGCGTTTTTCGGAACCGTTAAGGATGTAAGGTTGTATCATAGGTGCCGATGCGCTGGAGCCGAGTCGTTTTCGTGGCATTCTGCACTTTCCTCCTGCTGGCCGGTGCCCTGGCGGGTTGGAGCGGGCTTTCAGCCAGTGATTACACCCTAGATCCGCGAGCCCCTAAGGCCGTGCACTCCTCGGACGTTCTGCTGATCACCGTCGACACACTGCGCGCTGACCATCTTGGGTGCTACGGATACCGCCGCGGTGCGACCCCTGCAATCGATGCTCTGGCAAAGCAAGGCACGAAATTCGAGCACGCCTTTGCCGCTGCACCGCTGACTTTACCGTCGCACGCCGCGCTGCTCACTGGAACTTATCCCTTCTATAACGGTGTCCGTGACCAGCCGGGCTTTCGACTGCCGGCCGAGATTCCCACTCTCGCCGAGTCCTTCGCCGCGGCCGGTTACGCGACCGGAGCGGTGCTGGGTTCCCCGGTGCTTTCCAGACGCTTCGGCCTCGACCGGGGATTCGGCGAGTACGATGATCGCTTCAGCGCGTCGACGGAAGAACAGGAAGCAGGTTTACCGAACATCAAGCGGCCGGCAGAAACGGTGGTGCGGCTGGCGCTCGCATGGCTGGATTCGAAGCCCTCGGGCAAGCCCTTTTTCTTGTGGCTTCATTTTTACGACCCGCACCTGCCCTATCGAGTCCCGGAGCCGTTCCGCAGCCGCTTTGCCGGCCGCCCCTACGACGGCGAAATCGCTTACACTGATGCGGCATTGGCCGAGATGTTTGCTGCGCTACGCAGCCGCGGACTGTTTGACTCGACCACGATTGCGCTGACCGCCGACCATGGCGAAGGTTTAGGAGACCATGGCGAATCGACACACGGTTACTTCATCTACGACTCGACCCTGCGCGTGCCGCTGCTGGTGAAAGCAGCTACTTCAACGACGGCTGGGACGCCGTCCGGATCGGTCGGGCCGGCACCTTCGGCGGACATCCATGCGCCCGTCAGTTTAGTTGACTTGACGCCGACGCTGCTTCGTCTAGCCGGAATTGATATCCCCGCGATTATGCAGGGGACCGAGTTCAGTGGAAGCATCGCTTCCGGGGAGGAGCCGCAGTCGCATCCGGTGTACGCGGAGACGATGTATCCGCTTTTGCACCTGGGTTGGAATCCGTTGCAGGCTCTCGTGCTCGAGACCCCCGCGCGGGGGGCCGTTAAACTCATCAAGGCCCCGCGTCCTGAACTCTACGACCTGCGCAGCGACCCTGGCGAGACGCGGAATGAATATCAATCGCACCAAGCGGAAGCCGCGGCATGCCGTAAGGAACTCGAGGCATTCGTCAAGGCGCACAGTCCGGCGAAGCCTTCGTCAGGGCGCGGGCCGGTGAGCGCGGAGACCGGCAGGCTGTTTTCGAGCCTTGGTTACGTCGCCGCGGCCGGTGCGCCCGCTCCAGCCTTCACCACTTCGCGGCGCGACCCGAAAGATGGCATTGCCGAACATGAGCAACTGCTACGCGCCGCACACGCCTTCCAGGTGCATGAAAACGATGCCGCGGAGCGGATCCTCACCGAAGTGTTAGGGAAAGATCCGCAGCAGCCTCTGGCGCTCGACTACCTGGGAACCATCCTGTTCATGCGCCACGATCTGGCGCGGGCCCGTGCCACCTTCGGCCAACTGCTCGAGGCGGCGCCCTATTACGCCACGGCCTACGTCGAACTGGGTCATACGGAGGCTCTGCTGGGCAACCGCCCCGAAGCCGAGCGGCTCTATCGTCGCGCCATGGAAGTGGATCCTTCCAACCCGCGTCCGGCGCGCGAACTCGGCATCTTAATGCTCGGCGAAGGCAAACTCGATGCGGCCGAGGAACTGCTTCAGCAGGCGCTCAGGCTCGACTCGACCGACCTGTTCGCGCTAAGCGCGTTAGGCGAAGCGGCCGCGCACCAACAGCATTATCAAGAAGCAGCCGATATCCTCCAGCGGGCCTTGCAAGCGGCGCCTCCAGACAAAAAGTTGCCAGTGACTCTCAACCTTGGGTTCGTGTATCTGCAGTTGAGGCGCCTCAAAGATGTCGAGGAGTTGATGAGCGCCGCCCTCCGCCTTAATCCGCGGGAGCCGCAGGCGTATGCGCTGCTTGGCGCTGCCCGCCTTCAGATGGGCCACAGCGCCGACGCACGCGAAGCGTTCCAGCGCGCGCTGGCGCTCGACCCCCATAACCCTGTGGCGCTCGAAGGGGCTCATGCAATGGGCCTGGCGGTCCCACCCTGATCTCCGGCACTTATATTCCGCTGGTGGTCTCCCGAGAGAAACGGCGTGTTCAGTACCGCTTTATTGTCTCACCCCCAAATCCGAGGATGTCAAGCTCGTTCGAAAGCGGCAGTGCGTCCGTAACGGGCGTGGCACGATGATGACGTGAGGGTGCCTTTTCATGGCGATTTTGTGGCCACTTGGTCCTGTGGTCGGCTGACCGTAGTTGTGACCTCGGGGGAGCAACTGGCGTTCAAGGGAACAGGCAGGGCTCCATTTTCCGGCGAAGGGCGGGCCGCAAAACAACATTTCGTCACAGTCACTCTTCTTGACGTATTCCGGCCGGGCAGGACAGGAACCCCCGGGGAAGTCCCTGTTTTCTTGCATTTTCTTCTTGACAGCCTCACCGACCTTTGATAGCCTATCATCATGGTCATGTTCTGGACACATTGTCGTAGGCGAGGGCCGGTTAGACACGCGGCGCAAGGGATGGCGCGAGGGTCCCGGCACTCGGGGAAAGAGGGACTGAAAATAAATGCAAAAGTGATACGATCGAAGCCAGTATGTTATTGAAAGCAAAAGATGACATGTCAGCCCATTCCAAACGAAGCTAAGAAGTAGTTGAAAACAAGGCGGTTACATGTTAACAGAGGGAAAGAAGCCGAGAAGTACTTGAAAACAAATGGTATACATTCCTAACGCGCTACAGACTATGCGCGCTTTGCATGCAAATTAGCACAAAATAGGGCCTGAAAAGCGCAAATGTAGCGCATTTTGTGAAAACGAACCGAAGCCCTGAAAGTGACAAGAAGTCGGCTACGCGACCTCTAGGATTGCGTGTCCTCGGCCAGTCGACGCCCGGGAATCTCAGTTGAATCCCGCCACCAGGTGTGGAACGTACGGTTCCTCGAGCGCCGCAATCTCCTGTGGCGTAAGGCGCAGCGAGAGCGCTGCCACGGCCTCCGTCAGGTGGTTCGGCTGGGTGGCGCCGACAATGGGCGCGGTGATCCCCGGCTTACTGAGCATCCACGCCAGCGCCAGTTCGGCGTGTGAGACACCTCGCTCCCCCGCCATCTGAGTTAATCGATCCACAACCGGGCGATCCATTGCTTCCGTCTTCGCATACAGGCTCTTGCCGAATCCGTCGGTCTCGAAGCGCTTGGTCTTCTCCAATTGCCAGGGGCGCGCCAGGCGGCCGCGAGCCAGCGGGCTCCAGGGAATCACCCCGATGCCCTCGGCCCGGCAAAGGGGCAGCATCTCGCGCTCCTCCTCGCGGTTGAGCAGATTGTAATGGTTCTGCATGGAAACGAAACGGGTCCACCCGTGCAGGTCGGCGAGATAGAGTGCTTTGGTGAACTGCCACGCGAACATGGAGGACGCGCCGATATAACGCACCTTGCCGGACTTCACCGCGTCGTGCAGCGCCTCCAGTGTTTCCTCGATGGGCGTTTCGTAGTCCCAGCGGTGAATCTGGTAGAGATCGATGTAGTCGGTCTCGAGGCGCCGCAGGCTTTGCTCGAGTTCGTAAAGGATGGCCTTGCGCGACAGGCCGCGCCCGTTGGGTTCCTCGCGCATAACTCCGTAGACCTTGGTCGCGACGACGATCGTGTCTCGCAGAGTATGAGCCTTCAGGAACCGCCCCAGGACCTTTTCGCTCACGCCGCCCGAATACACATTGGCGGTGTCGAAGAAGTTGATGCCCAGATCGAGCGCCTGCCGGAAGTAGGGTTGGCTCTCTTCCTCGTTGAGAACCCAGGCGTGCCTGCCGGCTTTCAGCTCGCCCGCGGCCGGCGCTCCGTAGCTCATACAGCCGAGGCAGATCCGCGACACGCGCAGCCCCGTCTTGCCAAGATTAACGTACTCCATAGTCACCTCGATTCGTGCGAGCCCAATCAATTCGCCGCCGCCCGCCCCGCAGCGGCATCCAGACAAGCTGCTTCATGGGAGTTCCGCGTGCGTGGTGATAAAGGACTGCCGTGCGGGCATAGAAGCCGCGCGTGTGGGGCGTGTCTCCAAATCCCAGGCGCTGAACGTCCAGATGGTGGCAGAACTCGTGGCAAAGCGTGCTCAGAAATGTCCCCAGCGAAGTCACTTGCTTGCGCAGGGCAGTCCGCATCCACACTCGGATTTCCTGTTTTCGAAGGTCGTAGTCTCCAAAAAGCTCCGACGCCCCACCCTCATAGACGCGAACCGGGCGGGCCGCCAGCACTCGCACCTGCGGTTGGGACACGCCGTAGAACTCCGACGCCACGCGCAGAAATTCCGCGCAAAGTTCCCGCACCGGCGCGCTTTGGCCGCTTTTCATGGCCAGGTCGAGCGCGCTTGCCGGCCCCCGCAAGCGACCGTCGGGCGGTATTTCGAGGTCGCAGAGTTTGTCGCTGGCGAGGAACTGTGCCCGCAGCGTCGCCTTGCGCGGTTGGCGGTCCGTAAGCATTGTAACCCCACATTAGCGCATACCGTGTCCGGATTCCAGCCCTGCAAGAGTCCTTGCACCGCGAAGATTCTACGAACTGTGGCGCGCGCAGTCCTTCGCTGCGCTCAGGACAGGCACTGCGCGTGCGTACGGCCGTGCCACGTTTTGGTTGCGGCTCCGCCGCCCTGTGGTAAGATTTGCGCGGGGAGTAATCCGTATCTCACACAATACCAGGGAAAGTCCGGCCTATGGTCCCGTCGCGCACGACAAAAATTGACCCGCGATTCTGTTGTTTCCGCTTGCGCGTCAGCCAGTCGAAAATCCACGGCCGAGGGGTCTACGCTGACCAGGATATCCCGCCCAAACGCAAGGTAATCGAGTACAGGGGGGAAAAGATCACCATGAAGGAGGGCCGGAAGCGCCGCCATACTCCTTATCTCTTCGTTCTTGACAAGCGCTGGATGCTCGACGGCGCCGTGGATGGCTCAGGCGCCGAGTTGGTCAACCACTCCTGCGCGCCCAACTTAGTCACCCGCATTTTTAAGGGGCACATTATCTATATGAGCCTGCGCAGGATTCGCAAGGGCGAAGAGCTGACCGTCGATTACAACTACGACGACACCGATGAGACCATGCGCTGCATCTGCGGCGCCCCCGGTTGCCGGGGTATAATCAACACAAAGTAGCAGGTAGCGGTAGCCCGAGCAAGGGACAAGGGTATGGCAGCGCGATCGGTTCTGGTTACGTTGCTCGCTTTGACGGCCCTGGTGCAAGAAGCCTCGGCACAGGTATCGGCCGTCCAAGTGCTGGCCAGGGTGAGCCGCACTTACCGGGGCCTGCGGACGTATCACCTTGACGCGATCGAAAAAGAAGTCGAGTCAGTCCGCGGACTGGGAAACCTCGGCCTTGGTCAGGCCAACACCTCGCTTGCCGCCGACGCGGGCGGCAAAGTGCGCGCCTACCGCGAGGACGACCGGGGGACCTTGCTCATGGTGAGCAACGGAGAAAACACCTGGGTTTACGAGTCGGCGCTTCGGAAATATACGCAAGAGCGCGCGGCCGTGGACTGGGAGGAACATCCGGAGGACAGTGCTTTTGACGACCAGGAATGGCAGTTGGTCGGAAAACCGGTTGACACCGTCCGTTTTGGACGCGAGGGCCGCCATCTCAGCATCAACACCGCTCGTAGCTCCGCTGATCTCTTCCGACAGATACGTTACCGCTTGATCGACCAATACATCGGCATCGACCATTACGACCCCGACGCGCGTTTCCGCAGAAGCGAACGAATTAAAGTCGGTGACCAAAGGATCGACTGCTTCGTAATCGCGCTCGATTCAGGTACGCACAAGCTCTGGGTTGACAAGCGCCGATTCATCGTCGTTCGGCACGATCAGACCATCCGCATGGCGAAGAGCGGGAAAAATGCCGTTATATTCAGGGTTGAGTTGGCGGACTTCACGATCAGCGAGCCTTCGAAAGCCGACCTCTTCGAGTTCAGGCCTCCGGCAGGTGTGGCCAAAGTGAGCCAGCTTGAGCTTCCCGGGATTCGCGCCCGGCTCGCGGGGAATCCGGCGCCGGACTTCACTGCGTCCACCCTCGACGGGCAAGCTGTTAATCTCAGCGATTTCCGGGGCAAGGTGGTCCTGCTGGACTTCTGGGCTACCTGGTGCGGGTTATGCCGCTTGGAGCAGCCCATCGTTGCCGAAATCTATGGGAAATATAGAGATCGTGGGCTTGTGACATTTGGTGTGACGGGAGAAGACCAGGCCACCGTAAGGCACTACCTGGAGAAGAATCGGCTAAGGCTCCCGATCTTGTTGGACTCGAAACGGGCGCTGCACAAGCTGTACGGCAGCCTGGCTATCCCCACGCTGGTGTTTATCAATTCCGAAGGGGTTGTGACTGAAGATTACGTCGGCTTTCTTGACGAAAGTGACTTGCGACTTGCCCTCCAGTCCGCCGGCCTCCAGGTTGACCAACCCCGATAGTATCTTCGCACTCAAAAGCGCCGGCGGAGACACTCTCTCACTGCAAGGATTCACTCTTCGTGGGCTGCGGTTTCTTCTCCGTTTCCGCCCGCACCGCGAGCAGAGCCGGCTTCAACCGAGCCAATTCTCGCTCCAGGCTGTCGAGCGCATTACCCGCCTCCGCCCAGTCGCCGGCATGCGCGAGTCCTTCGAGCTGGAAGGCGGCTTCGGAGGCTAACTTGGCGGCAAGGTTACTGGTGCAGCCTTTCAGGCTGTGCGCGCCTCTTTGCAGCGCCCGGGAATCTTTCCTTCCCAGCGCGGCCCGGATTTCATCCAGCAGGCGCGGGTAGTCGCCGAGATACAGATCAACGAGGTCTTGCAGTAATTGCAGGTCATTATCCACCTGCGACATCAATAACGATTCATCCAGAACCTCCGTCGGGGGTTTCTCGGAAGGCGTGGGGGCAGGAAAGTCGGGCATCCCGCTGACCAGCCGTTGGATGGTCTCAAGTAGATCTTGATATCGAATGGGTTTCGACAAGTAGCTGTCCATGCCTGCCGCCAGGCACCGCTCACGATCGCCTTTCATCGCGTAGGCGGTCAAGGCAATGATGGGAATATGCTTGCCGCTGATCTTCTCTCTCTCGCGGATGAGCGCCGTAGCCTGAAAGCCATCCATCACCGGCATCTCCACATCCATGAGGATCATGTCGCAGCACGCCGGGTCCTTCTCCAACAGGTCAACAGCTTCCCGGCCGGTGGTCACGGCGATGATCGTGTGTTCGTGTTTCTGGAGCAGACGGGTCACCAGTTCCCGGTTAATCGCGTTATCTTCCACCACCAGGATGTGCAGCTTGCGGCGCCCTTCTCGAATCGTGTGGCGGGTCACAAGGTCAGGGCGCTCACCGGTCTGAGCGGGCTGGCCGAGCACCTGCAGCATCGCCTCCAGGAAGTCCGTCCGCCGAATCGGTTTCACCAGGTACGCGGAGACGCCCAACTCCCTGCAGCGCGAGGCATCGCCGCGCTCTCCCACTGAGGTCAACACCATGATCGCACTTTCGGCTAAGGTTGGGTCTTCCTTGAGCTTCTCGACTACCGTGAAGCCGTCCATTCTCGGTATGTGGGCGTCCAGCACAATTAAGGGAAAAGGCTCGCCCATCTCCTTTGCCTGCCTCAGCGCGGCCAGACCTTCCTGCCCACTCTCCGCCAACCTGGGCCGCATGGACCAACCCTTGAGCATCTCCGCCAGATTCCGCCGGCTCGCCGCGTTATCGTCGATGACCAGAACCGGCGTGTCACGGAGGTTTACTTTCATCAAGGGAGCGGGTTGTGGCTGCGGCCCTTTCACCAAACCGAAGTTCACGGTGAAATGGAACTTGCTTCCCTGGTTCACTTCGCTCTCCAGCCAAATCCGGCCACCCATCAACTCGACCAACCGGGCTGAAATAACCAAGCCCAGGCCGGTCCCCCCATATTTCCTTGTGGTCGAGCTATCTGCCTTCATGAAGCCCTCAAAAATCCGCTCTTGCTTTTCGCGCGGCACGCCGACGCCCGTATCATTGACGCAGAAATGCAGGACAATCGTATCTTCCCCCTGCGACTCGGTTTCGATTCGCAAGTCCACGCCCCCGCGTTCTGTGAATTTGATGGCGTTCCCCACCAGATTCACAACGACCTGTCGCAGCAGTCCGGGATCACCGATTAAACGGGCCGGCAGCTCGGGCGGGACCTCCCATGTCAGTCCCAGTCCTTTTTCGTCAGCGCGCGGGGCGAGGGCCCGCAGGGTGTTGCTCAGCGCATCTTGCAGGTCGAATTCGTTGAGTTCGAGCGTAAGTTTCTTCGCCTCGATCTTGGAAAAGTCCAGCAGGCCATTGATCAAGGTCAGGAGGGCGTCCGCCGATTCCTTCACCGCGTTCAGGCACTCTCTCTGCTCGCGCGAGAGGTTCGAGTCCAGAGCCAGTTGGGTCATGCCAATAATCCCATTCATGGGGGTCCGGATCTCGTGACTGATCGTGGCAAGAAACTCGCTCTTGGCCCGGCTGGCGGATTCGGCAGCCTCCTTAGCGGCCCGCAATTCCTCCTCTGCGCGCTTGCGATCCGTAATGTCGATGAAGCTTTCGAGAAGGTGCTTTCGGCCGTCCAGCACCACGCTTACAACCGTTTTAAGAATTTGCCGCTTCTCCCCGCTCGCCGTCAGCAGGGTGCGTTCGGAATGGTCCACGGTCTGCCTGAGGTCCGTCACCGGGCAGGCCCCCTTTTCGGCAGGGCATATGAACTTGTGGCACTCCACGCCGATCGCCTGGTCGCGGCCCACACCGATGGTCTCGAGCGCCACGGGGTTGGCGTCCACAATCCGATGCGTTTCCGGATCGATGATGAAGATACCCGTCTGGACACAATTGAAGATGACTTGCAGACGGGCCTCACTTTCTCGCAACTCCTCCTGCCCCCGCTTTCCCTGGGCGTTGTCATTATCTGTCCCGCTGAACGGCTCAACCTTCTTGCTCGAGCGCCATGATAAGTTCATACGGCTCCTTGCACACTTCTCCCCGTCAGGCGCGAGGTCCTAAATCCTCTTATCGGATGGACCGTCTTGGGGGTTTAAGGGTGTTTTGAGAAGTTAAATGGGTTGTTGTATGATGTGACCCTCGTCCGGAGCGCCATTCTCAGGAGGTCTTCGATGCTTGACTTCACCCGTCGTGAGTTCCTACGTACCGCGGTTGGCGTGAGCGTTATCTCCCGTTTTGCATTCGCCAAAGAAACCAGCCTGCGGATTGGTGTGACGGACTGGAACCTGGAGAAGGGGGCCGATCCGGATGCGGTGCCTCTGGCCGCCCGCCTCGGGTTTGACGGCGTACAAGTGTCGTTTGGACGAAAGATCGTGGATGACAGGATGCCGCTCGACAACCCGGAGATCCTGGTGCGCTATCTCAATCTGTCCAGGCAGTACAAGATTCCGATCGACGGCACGTGCGTGGACCGGCTGCACGATAACGGCCTGAAAAACGATAAGCTTGCCGTAAAGTGGGTGCAGGATTCCATTCGTTTAACCAAGGCCCTGAACTCGAAGGTGCTGCTGCTTCCCTTCTTCGGCCAGCGAGCCCTGCAAACCCGCGACGAAATGGACTACGTCGGCGATGTCTTGCGTGATCTCGGACCGGACGCGGAAAAGGCGGGTGTGATGCTGGGGCTGGAGGATACTATCTCCGCCGAGGACAACGTCCGAATCATGGAACGCTCGCGCTCCAAGAACGTCCTGGTCTATTACGACGTGGGGAATTCCACCAAGGCAGGTTTTGACGTGGTGAAGGAAATCCGCTGGCTTGGAAAAGACCGGATTTGCCAGTTCCATTTGAAGGATAATCCGCACTACCTGGGCGAAGGCAGCATCCAGTTTCCACCCATTATGCAAGCAATTCGCGATATCGGATTTACCGGCTATGCCAACTTGGAGACCGATGCGCACCCTAACCAGGTGGAAGCGGATATGCGCAAGAACTTGGAGTACATCCGGAAGGTAATGGGAAGTTGAGGGTTTGAGAAGCCGAGAATCCGACATGATTCACCCCATCAGACGGGGGACAAGGCAGGAATTATGGGAAACATGAGCCTCGCGCTAGTTGTTCTTATGATCGGACTCCAGTCCCAACCACAGCCGGATACGTCGGAGGTCAAAGAACTAATGAGGCTCGAGTCGGTCTGGAACGAGGCTCACGAAAAGGGCGACGTAAGCGCTCTCGAAAAGCTTTGGGCCGACGATCTTGAGGTCACCGTGCCCAGGATGCCTGTGATGGCAAAGCCGGATGTTCTGGGATTCGCTCGCTCCGGACGGATGAAATTCCAGCGTTATCAGACTTCTGACCTCAAGGTGCGCGTTTACGGCGACGCCGCAGTCGTGTCCGGCCGGCTGCAGCGAACGCGCACGCTGAACGGTAAAACGGTGGACGACGATTGGCGGTTCACCAAGTTATACATCCGCCGTGAAGGGCGCTGGCAGGTGGTTGCTTTCCACGCTTCCGAAGCAGCGCAGCCTTGAATGCTTACGCCCATTTCGGCATAGCAACCTCTTCCGACTCTCGACTTACGGAGGTAAGACATGGAACAAGATGAAGCCACCACTTACACTCGTCGATCGTTTCTCAGCCGGTCGTTAGGCGCCGGGGCGGCGGCGACCGCGTTTACCTTCATCAAGCCCGAACTGGTGCGAGGCGCGGGAAAGGAGCGCCTGCGCGCGGGCTTGGTCGGCTGCGGCGGACGCGGCACGGAAGCAGCCGTAGACCTCCTCACCGCTGACCCAAGCGTGGAACTCGTCGCCATGGGAGATATCTTCGAGGACAAGCTCCAGAAGTCTCTGGCCAACCTGCGCGATCCGAACTTCTTGATGGACACCAGTCCCAAGAAGGCGTCCCAATTCACGGGCCAGCCCTTGGCGGAACTTGTGGATTCGATTCGCAAGCGAGTCAGCGTCGATCCCGAACATTGCTTCAGCAGCTTTGACGCGTATCGGAAGGTTCTCGCCTCCGACATTGACGTAGTGTTGTTGTGCACTCCGCCCGGCCATCGCCCCGTGCAGTTCGAGGCTGCGGTCGAGGCTGGGAAGCATATCTTCACCGAAAAGCCCATCGCGACCGATCCGGCTGGAGTGCGACGCTTTATCGCCGCCTTGAAAAAAGCGGAGGAGTCGAAGCTGACGGTGGTGGCGGGGACGCAGCGGCGTTCGCAGAAGGACTACATCGAGACGGTCCAGAAAATCCACGATGGCGCCCTGGGCGAGGTGGTGAGCCTCAGCGCAACTTACTTGAGTGGACCTGTCTTGCACGTGGACCATCGCGACCCGTCCTGGGGAGATATGGAGTGGCAGCATCGCGACTGGTATTCGTTCGTTTGGATTTGCGGGGACCAGATGGTGGAGCAGCACATTCACACCATCGATTTCTGCAACTGGGTGATGGGCACGCATCCGGCCAGAGTCGTCGGGTCGGGCGGAGTGGCGTGGCGCCCGCGGGAAGAGCTCTACGGCAATATCTACGACCACCTGACGGCAGATTTCGTTTACCCCAACGGCGTTCACCTCTATAGCGCCTGCCGGCAATACCCCAAGGGCTCGTATCGCAAGGTGTGGAACACCATCGTGGGCTCGAAGGGGCAGACCGATGGCCTCGACATGGGCACGCCGGGCCTTGACCCCTACGTCCAGGAGCACGTCCGGCTGGTTAAGAGCATTCGCGGCGACATTCCCTATACCAACGATGGGATGACCGTAGCCGAAAGCACCATGACCTGCATCATGGCCCGGGAAGCGGCTTACTCCGGCACGGAAATCACCTGGGATACGATCATGGCCTCAAAGCAGGACCTGCAGCCCAAGACCCTGGACTATAAGCTCGCCATGAGCGTGCCGCCCGTGCCCGTGCCGGGGCAGTATGAGTTCGTGTAATGCACCCGCTAGCAAGCCAAGCAACAACGCCCGCCGCCGGTCCAATGGCGTCTTGGGCTCGCCCCTTGGCCGTGGCAACTGCCGCGGTCTTCTTCGTGTCTTTAGCGTTCCCTCTGGTCGCCGGCATCTCAGAACATACGGAGTCTTTCCCAAAATGGTGGGGTGCGATGGATGTCGGTTTAGCCTTTGTCCTCGCGACGTTGGCGCTCGGGGTCATGGCAGTCGCTCGGGGCAGGGTGACCAAAGAAGTGGTTGACGCTACGTATCGTGCCTATCGGATATTAAACCATGGGATATTCGTGATGCTCGTCGTGTTCTTCCTTGCCGGCG
>Ga0209415_10001653_pt1 | contig 42526 bp, 45 predicted proteins | sample PeaSoiSIISIP2007_FD_187696 | JGI IMG/M metagenome (GOLD analysis project Ga0209415, IMG submission 187696) | Peat soil microbial communities from Weissenstadt, Germany - SII-SIP-2007 (SPAdes) (version 2) | ecosystem: Environmental > Terrestrial > Soil > Wetlands > Peat | place: Germany...
AACCGACCAGTATGAAGAATCTCTTTGTCGCACCCGCCACAATTGATCTGGCCGGTGCCGAGATTGAGCTCGTCCCCAGCTTCAGTCGCGAGCTCAAGCTCCGCAAGGCGCTTGAGGCCGTCTACGGCGATTTCGAGTTCGTACTGATCGACTGTCCGCCCTCCCTTGGGCTCATCACAGTCAACGGTTTGGCCGCAGCCGACGAGGTACTCGTCCCGATCCAGTGCGAGTACTACGCGCTCGAGGGTCTTGGTCAGCTTCTTCGCAATGTTCATCTGGTTCAGGCCAATCTCAATGAGAAGCTCGACGTCTCGACCATCGTCCTCACGATGTACGACGCCCGGACCAAACTGGCCGAGCAGGTGGCCGACGAGGTCCGGCTGCACTTCGGCAACAAGGTGTGCCGGAACGTGATCCCACGCACAGTGCGCATATCAGAGGCCCCGTCGTTCGGGCAACCGATCACGGTCTTCGACCCGACGTCACGCGGGGCCATCGCCTACCGGGAGCTAGCCAAGGAGGTCAGTGGTGGCGAGGCGTAGCGGATTGGGAAAGGGTCTCGGTGCGCTGATCCCGGCGGAGGTGGCGAGGGACAAGAGTTCGATTCTCCGGGAGGTCTCGATCTCGAGTATCCGACCGAACCCTCTGCAACCCCGGACCCATTTCGACGAAGAGGCGATGACGTCCCTGGCGTCGTCGATCCGCGAGGTCGGAGTTCTACAGCCCGTTCTTGTGAGGGAAGCGGCCGACGACGACTACGAGCTGATCGCCGGCGAACGGCGGTGGCGGGCGGCGCGCCGCGCCGGCCTGCAGACCATGCCGGTACTCGTCCAGACCGTCTCCGACGTTCACAGCCTGGAACAGGCGCTTGTCGAGAACCTACACCGCGAAGACCTGAACGCTCTCGAAGAGGCCGCCGCATTCCAGCAACTGGTTGACGAATTCGACTACACCCACGAGCAGGTAGCGGCGCGGGTGGGCAAGAGCAGGACCACCGTTACGAACACGCTGCGATTGCTCCAACTGCCGGCCGGGGTGCAGCGGGCACTGGCCGACGGCACCATCAGCGCCGGTCATGCCCGGGCTCTCCTGGGAACACCCGACCGGACCTTCCAGGAGGAACTGGCCAAACGAGCGGTGGCCGAAGGTCTGACGGTCCGGGCCGTGGAGGAGTCGGTCCGTCGGCATGTCCACGATGCCCAGGTCGACGCGCCCGATGCGACCAACGGAGCCGTCGCCCCCGCCGTTGATCCACCCGCGCCCGACACGATGCCTTCCAGCGGAACGACGCCGACCGAGGCGACAACCCGCCGACGGCTCCCGGCACCCGGTGTTCTGGAGCTCGAGGACCTGTTGTCCAACCACCTCAACACGAGAGTGAAGGTTGACATGGGGGCCAAGAGGGGCCGAGTCCTCGTCGAGTTCGCCACGTTGGAGGATCTCGAGCGTATATACAAGCTCATGGTGGGCGGCGGCCCCGTCGAAGCCTGAGTCATAGGTGTGACCACGGAGGGTGAGGTCCATCCTCAGGTGTGCCTAGGTCTGCGTACACGACGACCACTCGTCGTGGGAATCTAACGGTCGATGGAACGTGCAGTGTCATCCACAACCTGTGCATGAGGCTGTGGACAGCGGCCCTCGAGGCAGGCCGAACCTCCACTCGAGGTGCCCCTGATGGACCGCAGAGACGCGTTAGTCGACCGGGGTGACGGCCCAGATGGTGAGGGCCTCGACGATGGCGCGGGCCAGAGGCATGACCCGGGACACCACGACCGCGGGAGGTCCCACCTCACAGATCACGGCCGGCATGCGTGTTTCACGCAGGACGGGAAGGGACATTCCCTCGACCCCGTCGGCCGGGATCTCGAGAGCGGCTGCCGCCAGCGACTGCAGGAGCTCGGCCAGGCGCCGACCCCCGGCCGACTCGTAGCTGTAGCCGGCGTAATAGGAGGCGGAACAGCGGGTCTGGTCCGGGTCGAGACGGAGCCCGACGTAGGCCTCGACCTGGGCGGCGTTGGCCGCCGCTGCCTGAAGCGAGCCGTCGGGGTGCAGGAGGGGCACGACTTCGGCACCGGCGGCCGCCAGCTGGCGCCGGACGGCGGTGACGAGAACGTCGAGTCCGCCCTCTTCGCCGACGGCTAAGCGACGGCCGAGAAGAGTCCGTGGCGCCTGGCGGAGTCGTTCGCGGTCGCGCACCGAGCTGACGAGCTCGGGCTCGGGGTGACGGGGCATGACTCGTTTCAGTTCGCGCAACGTCGCCGCCCCCAGGATGCCGTCGACGGGCAGACTGAGGTTGCGCTGGAAGTCGGCCAAGGCGGACGAGGTGAGACCGCCGAATATGCCGTCCACGCGGCCCGTGTCGAACCCCAGAGCCGACAGGCGTTGTTGCAGGTCAGCGACATCGTCTCCCCGGAACATGGGAGCATGCAGATAGAGGAAGCGGTCCCCCAGCCGCAAGCCGGCCTCGACCAGGGCCCCCCAGGTCTGCTGTCCGCAGATGCCGTCGACGCGCAGCCCACGCCGATGTTGGAACGCCTCCACGGCGGCGGCCGTGCCTGCGCCGAACAAGCCGTCTGTGTCCGGGGGGCAGGGGAGGCCGACCGTGGCGAGGCGCTGCTGGAGATCGGCCACCGCCGCGCCCTTGTCGCCGACGCGCAAGGGAAGGACGGACCCGGGCGTTACAGGTACGCCTGGAGCTCCTGCAGGAGCTGGGCCTTGCCTCGGGCCCCGACCACCCGCAGTTGGACTTCCCCGTCCTTGAACAGGATCATCGTGGGGATGCTCATCACCTCGTACCGACGGGTGATGTCCAGGTTCTCGTCGATATTGAGCTTGGCGATCTCGATCTTCCCCTTCTGTTCCCCCGAGATCTCCTCGAGGATGGGGGCGATCATCTTGCATGGACCACACCATTCGGCCCAGAAGTCCACCAGTACCGGCGTGTCGGCCGACTTGACATGTTCGTCAAACGTAGCGTCGCTGAGTGCTGCGATCCCCTCGCTCATGAGGTGCTCCTTCCACTGCGTGCCGGATTGTCAGCCACGCACATCGAACGGGACATGTAACCCCGGGCACCGGAGCCGCATTCCGCGACCGGCAATCTTCCGCCCACCAGTCGCGCCCGGCCCGGATGGACGGCGCCGCGGTCTCAGCCGTGGCCCTCGGCCTCCAGCCAACGTTCGGCGTCGATGGCAGCCATGCACCCCGATCCAGCGGCGGTGACAGCCTGGCGGTACACGTGGTCCTGGACGTCGCCACACACGAAGACGCCCTCGACGTTGGTCCGCGATCCCTCGGTCGTGCGGATGTACCCAGCCTCGTCCACGTCGAGCTGGCCGGCGAAGAGAGCACTGTTGGGCACGTGCCCGATGGCTACGAACGCGCCGGTGACCGGTAGCTCCTCTGCCTCGCCCGTCACCGTGTTGTGCACGGCCAGCCCCGTCAGCTTGGTGTCGCCCACCACCTCGTCCACCACCGTGTCCCAGCGGAACACGATCTTCTCGTTGGCAAAGGCGCGGTCCTGCATGATCTTGGAGGCCCGGAGCTCCTTGCGGCGGTGGATGAGAGTCACCGTCCGGGCAAAGCGGGTGAGGAAGATCGCTTCTTCCAGCGCCGAATCGCCGCCCCCGACGACGGCGATGTCCTGGTCCCGGAAGAAGAACCCGTCGCAGGTGGCGCACGTCGACAGGCCGTGGCCGAGAAGACGGCTCTCGCCCGGCACGTCGAGCATCAGGGCCCGGGCCCCGGTGGACACGATCAGCGCACGAGAGGCCAGGTCAGCGTCGGTCTCTGGATTCTCCGTCCAGATCCGGAACGGGCGCGAGGAGAGGTCCACACGGGTGGCCTTGCGGGTGACGAAGGTGGCCCCGAATCGAGCGGCCTGGTCGCGAAATCGCTCCATGAGCTCGGGACCCATGATGCCGTCGACGAAGCCGGGATAGTTCTCGACGTCGGTGGTGAGCATCAGCTGCCCACCGGGCTGGTCGCTGGTCGACGACGGCTCACCCTCCACCACCAGCGGTCGGAGGTTGGCCCGGGCCGTATAGATGGCGGCCGTGAGGCCGGCGGGACCCGATCCGAGGATGACGACGTCGTGGGTGTCGGGCACGGTCAGCTGGCCTCGGTGTCCCCACCGGCACGGCGTCTCGACCACGCCAGGATCCCGAAGGCGGTGAACACGCCGCCGACCACGGCATCCGACGCCCACACACGGTTTCTGAAGGCGTAGACGTCGAGAAGGCGGATGACGGCGATGGAGAAGAGGATGCTCACCACCAGGCCCATGGTGGCGATCAGGATCCCGAACACGACGGCGCGGGCGCCGACGATCAGGGGACGGATGACGCGGTCGTGGGTGACGGTGACGACACCCTCGACCGCGTCGACCACGCGGACCTGCCACACACCGGCGTCGTCGGCCCCCGGCGAGGCGCTCGTGCCCTGGTCATGCATGGTCCCGAGACTAGTCGGGCGCCCCGAGGGGTCCCGCTAGGGCGCCACTTGGAAGCAGACGCCGACCGTGCCCGGACCGGCGTGACTGCCGATGACGGGACCCAGGTCGCTCACCACCATCGGGTGCTCGGGATGCACTGCCTCGAGCATGGTGAGCACCTCGTCGATGTCCGGCGCCACCCCGTTGGCCACGGCCAGGCGTTCGAGGGGACCGGCGTGCAATGCCTTTGCGGCGAGGTACTGAAGCGAACGCGACCGGGTGCGTTGCTTGGACTCGACCTCGACCACCCCGTCGCGGATCTCGATGACCGGCTTGATGGACAGCAGCGATCCCATGAGATGGGCGGCGCCACCGATGCGCCCACCCTTCTTCAGGAAGTCGAGGTTCCCGAGGACGCCGTAGACGTGGGTCCGGTCCCGAAGTGACTCGAGCTCGGTGACGATGTCCTCGAGATTCCGTCCCTCGCGGGCCATGTCGGACGCGGCCAAGGCCATGAGGCCCTCGCCCATGGTGACGCTCAGGGAGTCGACCACCATGACGGGGATGGGGAGATCGGCAGCCGCTGTCGTCGCCGCCTGGAACGTCGCCGACAGACCGGAGGACAACGTGACGCAGACGACTCCGCCCGCGCCCGCGTCAGCGGCGTCGAGGTATGCCTGGCGAAAGGCACCGGGTGCCGGCGCCGCCGTCTCGGGCATGTGGGGACCGGTGATGACACGGTCCCAGAATTCCTTGATGGAGAGCTCGTCGCGGTCGACCAGTTCTTCCGCACCGAAGCGGATGGCCAGGGGCACCACCCGGATGTCATTGCTGTCGGCGATCGACGGGGTCAGGTCGCAGGCACTGTCGGTGACCACCTGGATGTTGGCCATCGGCCTCCCTCCGCTCGTGGCGCCGGGCCGGTTGCGACGACGCGAATTGCGAGAACTAGAGAACGATCAATTACGCATTGCTCAGGCGCCGAGTCTGCCACGGTCGGACCCGTCGGGTTCCGCCCGTCGTGTCGGCCCCAGATGCGACGGACGTCGGGGTGGTCTCCCCGCCGGTGGAAGCGGCGCAGGCGGCGGGGGGACCCCGGACCGGCCGCGTCGGGGCCGCCCGGGTGGGCGGTGACGCGGCGGGGGCCCGCGACGCGGGGCCGGAGATCCCGCCGAGCCATGGGGCCGCCCGAGACCACCGAGCATCCCGGCGGCGAGCACGAAGGCGGCTGCACCGGCAGCGCCGCCGGCGGCCACCCGCAGCAGGAGACCGACGCTTGTTTCCGACGCCGAGATGTTGCTGCCCAGGGCCGCGCCCACCACGAGAGCGGCGGTGGCCAGGGCCACGTGGGCCAGGGGGCGCAGGACGAGGTCGCCGTCGAGACCGTGCACACGGGTACGCAGATGGGCGAGGGCGGCGACGGCCGACACCGTGTAGGCGATCGAGATGGAGAGGGCGATACCGCGGACGACACCCAGGGGGCCGACGAGGGCCACGGCGGCGACGATATTGATGCCGTTCTCGATGACGTAGAGCCAGAAGGCCGAACGCAGGTCCTGGACGGATTGCAGGACCCCGACGGCGTAGAGAAAGACACAGAATCCCGGCAGCCCGAGTGCCAACAGGGCCAGAGCGGTGGCCGTGGGGACGGTGGCGGCCGCCACCGTGGCCCCGTGGGCGAGGAGCAGGGCCACCAGGGGGTGCGAGAGGATCAGTTCGCCGGCGGCGGCGGGAACGACGATGGCGAGCATCGTGCGCAGTCCCGTCGCCATCCGCCGGCGGAAGGCGACGAGGTTGCCCCGGGACCACAGGGCGGTGAGCTCGGGCGCGGTGGCCGCCATGACCGACACCGCCACCACGCCGTACGGGAGTTGGAAGAAGGTCCACGCGTAGGTGTAGGCGCTTACCGCCCCCTGGACATGCCCGGCCAACGTCAGGATCACGATCAGGGCCACCTGGTTGGCGGCCACCAGGCCGAATGTCCAGCCCGACAGCCGCAAGATGGTGCGGACCGCTTCGTGGTGGAAGTCCGGTTTCCATGCGAGGCGCAGCCCGGCCCGACGCAGGCTCGGCACCATGAGGGCGGCCTGGGCGACGACGCCGGCCGTCGTGCCCAGACCGAGGAGCAGCAACTGGCCGCGGTGGGCCGCGAGACCGCCGATGGAGCGCGATGCCGACCCCACGGCGATGCCGTAGTAGAGCAGGACGCCGATGAGGACGACGTTGTTGGCGATGGCACTGAACATCGGTGCTGCGAAACGGCGTCGTGCGTTGAGCAATGCCGTGCCCAGGCTGATGAATCCGTAGCCGGCCAACTGGGGCACGAACAGGAAGAGCAGTTCGGTGGCCACCCGTCGGTCCTGGGGCGCTTGGGCCGAATGGTTAAGCGCGGTGGTGGCGTCGATGATGAACGGGGCGAGGGCCAAGAACGCAACCGATGCCACGCCGATCACGATCAACGTCACACTCGTCACGGCCGAGATGGCCTCCCACGCGTCGTCATCGTCGCGAGTCGTGAGGCGTTGGACGAAGACGGGAATGAACGTGGCCGACACCACGCCACCGAGGACGATGTCGTGGATGATGTTCGGCAACGTGTTGGCCAAGTTGTACGCGTCGCCCAGACGGCTGGCCGTTCCGAGCGCGTACGCCAGGGCGATGATGCGCAAGACCCCGGTGACGCGCGACAGCGTTGTCCCGACGGCCATGACGGCGGTGGCCCGCCCCACCCCGGAGCCGGCACCGTCGTCGCCCGGCGCCGCCCCGGCACCGTCGCCCGGCGCCGCCCCGGCACCGTCGCCCGGCGCCGCCCCGGCACCGTCGTCGCCCGCCGTCGGGGCACCTTCGTCGTCGGGCTCCTCCCCGTTCACCGTGTCCGCGGGGGAGCGCGGGACGTCCGTTCGACGGGGGTGGTCGTCGGTGCTCCCGCCCGGCCGGTGGGGGGACTCGGTGGTCTCGGCGGGGGCCGGTGCCACGACGTGTTCGGGCTCCTCGACGGCGGACCCCCCGAGAACGTCGTCGGGACGGTCCGGGGGCTCCTCGTCGTGGGTCATGCGGGGCTTTCGGGTCGTTGACGGTGCGCTCCCCGCCGACGCCGGCCGCGCCAGATGGTGCGTCCCCACCAACCGAGAAGGACGACGCCGGCCACCGCCGACAAGGCGATGGCCACGGCCGAGGTCGACATCGACCGCACCGTCAGTTGCCCGCTGGCCAGTTGCAGACCGTCCTCGGGGCTCTCCAGGGTGACGGTCAGGCGGAAGTCGCCCGACACCCGAGACTGCATCTCGACGTAGACGACGTTGGTGCCGTGCACGAAGGTGCACAACATGGACACGCTCGACTGGGACGCCACGCTCGACGGACTGGCCGACCCGGTGACGATCGGTGCCGCGCATTCGGTGTTCGGTGCCTGGGCGCTGCTGGGTGAGAAGGCGATCTTGTCACTGGTGAGCGACACGACGGCCTTCACCGGGTAGGCCGCATTCTTGATGACGCTGATGGGGACGCTGCCGGTACTGGCCGTCAGACGGACCTCGCGTGACGTGACCGAGAGAAGGGCCAACTGGGCCGTCAGGGCGGCGCCGAAGTGCGCCACCGCCTGGCTACGTTGCGCCGGGGTGAGCTGTTGCGATTCGGACCCGAGCAACATGTCGTCCAGTGCCGCGGTGACGGCCGCCCCCGACCCGCTGTCGTCCACGGCGGTCGAGAAACCCTTCCATTGGAGCCGGGCCGCCTTGATGGCCCGAGCGGGCAGGCCGGTGACGGTGCCGATGCCCGCCGACCGCCGGACGGACGGCTGGGTGACGCCAAGCACCGAACCTCCGACCGGCACATCGGAGAACAGTGTCGCCAGCGTCACCGGTTCGATCATGGGATTGTTCTGCAGGCCGTCGAGCAGATCGGCGATGACGGCCGGGTCGGCACTGCCGGCCGGAGGCGACACGGCCACCACGCCTCTCGGATCCGGCGTGTTCTGTGCCTCGTAGAAGTCGAGCTCGAGCTCGGCCAGGAGCTGATCGGCGGCCAGGGCGGGGTCGGAGTGCGGGGACACCTGGAGACGGGAGGACAGGGCCGGATCCGACAGGATGCCGTCGCCGCCGCCCCCACCGGCCAGGGTGAATCGCCTGGTGGGGGTGGTGGAGAGGGTGGGGCCGGCGACCGCCGCCGGGGCCACGACGAGGTGGGTGAACCCGAGCCCTGCCAAGGCGGCGATGGCGCCCGGGTCGAGTGGTGTCGCCGTCACCCAGGCGTTCTCAGTGGAACAGTCGGGGGTGTGCATTCCCGGGATGGCGGCGAGCACCTGGGTGCCGCGGTGGACCTGTTCGGCGAGCTCGGACGCCAACCCGGCGGTGTCGAGGGCACCGGCGTCGACGGAGACGAACGAACTGCACATGGTCTGGCGGCCGGCCTGGGCGCTCAGCGAGACGAGCGACGCCAACGCCTGCCGGGCCCGCTCCTGGCGGTCGTTGGCCAGAGCGGCCGCCGTCGCCGGGCTCGGGTCCACGGTGAGCGGCACCGTGGACCGTGATCCGGAGATCGAATCCATGAGACCGGTGAGGGAGGCCAGTGAGGAGGAGGTGACTGCGGCCGCCGTGTCGGGCGGGGAGGTCGACGTCGGGCGCAGAGCGAGGGGGACGACGAGGGCGAACCGCAGGCGCACGGTGTCGGCCGAGGGATCCGTGTAGACGAGGTACGTGGTGAGGCGGGAGACGACGGTGTTGGTGGCCGTGTCGGTGAGGACGAGACGGACCGGGTAGACGCCCCCGCAGGAGCCGAGGCTGCAATTGAGGTCGGCCGTGAATGGCCCCGAGCCCGAGCCGCTGACCCCGCCCGCTGTCACGGGGACGGACAGGTCGACGGCCGACTGGGGGTCGGCACTGTCGGGGGAGAGCGACGACACCGACACGGTGTGGGATGCGATGACGCTCCCCACGGTGGTGCCGCTGAGCGTTTCGTCGAACTCCGAAGGGTCGACCACATGCCGGTAGACGATGATGCCGAGCGACAACGAGGCCCGCGTCACGTCGGGCGTGAGACCCAGTCGGAGGGAGAAGGGGCTGTTCGGGCTGGCGATGGTGGGGAGGGCGAGAAGTGTCAGGGCCACGGGCGGGGAGGTGACGGCGCCCGACGAGGCGGGTACCGGTGGAACGACGCCCACCCCAACGCCCACGACGGTGAGGGCTGCCAGGATTCGGCCCACGGAACCGGGACACGGGCGCCGGCGAACGCCGTGGGTGCGGTCACCGCCGCGTGCGGGAGCCATTCTCGCCTCGGTCCGGTCCACCTCGGCGTCGGAGCCTACTGGTCAAGGGCCCGGTAGGGTCGGCCACCGCGACCCCGAGGTCCCGGCGCCGTGGGTCGTGTCAGATGCCGAAGCGGGCGTCGCGCAACGTCGCCACCGCCTCCGGTGGCCCCCCGAGCTCCACCTGGGCCGCGTCTTTGCGGCCCGAGAGATAGAGGGCGATCTCACCGGGACGACCGGTGACCGTCGCCTTGGGGTCGCCGGGGCGGGCGTGGACGACCCGACCGTCGATGTGGAGGAGGTCGAGTCCCGTCGAAGCAAGGGACCGGGTGAGCAGCCGGGCCCCGCGCCCCATCGACCGCCACAGAGCCTCTTCGACGTCGGCGATGTCGGCAAGGGGTCGCGGTGTGGTGTCGCCCGACCCGCGCCGGACGTCTTCGTGATGGATGAAGTACTCGTTCAGGTTCATGGCCGCGTCGAACGGTCGCAACACCGCCGGCGGGCCCCGACGGACGAGAGCCACGAGGCCCTCATAGGACTGCGTTGACGACACGCGCTGCATGGTCCTGTCCAGGCGGCCGGCGAAGGCGGGGAGCACGAGCCCGAGGGCGGCCAGGGGCTTGCGCTCGCGCACCACGAGATGGGTGGCGAGGTCGGTGGTGGACCATCCTGCGCACAACGTCGGCGCCGCCGGCCCGATGCGTGTGAGGAGATCGCACAGTCCGGTGCGTTCGAATCGGTGCGGGGGGACGGCCATGCGGCGGCACGCTACGGCGCACCCGGTGCGCGGTCAACGGGGGCGCCCGCCGGTCGCCCGGGGCCCGGGGCGCAGCGCACTACCCTCGGCCCGGTGATCCCGACACGCGCCCAGGCCCTGGTCGACGCCACGGCCGAGCTGGCCGGGCTCTTCGACGACGCCGGTCACCGCCTGTACGCCGTCGGCGGCTCGGTACGCGACCTCTTCGCCACCGACGAGCCGTCGGTCGACGCCGACATCGACCTGACCACCGACGCCCTGCCCGACCAGACCGAGAAGATCGTCGGCGGATGGGCCGACGCCGTGTGGCTCCAGGGCAAGCGCTGGGGGACCATCGGGGCGCGCCACGCCGGGCAGACCTTCGAGATCACGACGCACCGGGCCGAGGCCTACAACCCCGACTCGCGCAAGCCCGAGGTGGTTTTCGGCCACTCCATCGAGGTGGACCTGTCGCGCCGGGACTTCACCATCAACGCCATGGCCCTGCAGCTCGGTCAGACGCTCGAGCTCATCGATCCCTACGGGGGCCTGGACGACCTGGCCGGGCGCCGGCTGCGCACCCCGCTCGATCCCGAGATCTCCTTCTCCGACGATCCTCTACGGATGCTGCGCGCGGCGCGGTTCATCGCCCGCTTCGCCCTTGAGCCCGACGAGTCGCTGGTGACCGCCGTGGGCGCCATGCACGACCGCCTGGCCATCGTCTCGGCCGAGCGGATCCGCGACGAGCTGGGCCGGCTGCTCGTGGTCGGCCGACCCTCGGACGGGCTGTGGTTCGTTGTGAACACGGGCCTGGCCGCCGAATTCCTGCCCGAGCTCCCGGGGCTCGCCCTCGAACAGGACCCCATCCACCGGCACAAAGACGTCCTGGCCCACACCCTGGCGGTGGTGGACAAGACACGGCCCGACCGGCGGCTACGTCTGGCCGCACTGCTCCACGACATCGGCAAGCCGCGGACCCGGGACTTCGGTCCGGGGGGCGTCACCTTCCACCACCACGAAGTGGTCGGGGCCCGGATGGCCCGGGACCGGATGGCGGCCCTGCGCTTCCCGAACGACGACGTCGAAACCGTCACCCGCCTGGTCGAGCTCCACCTGCGCTTCCATACCTACCGGCTGGGGTGGACCGACCGGGCCGTCCGGCGTTACGTGCGCGACGCGGGGCCGTTGCTCGAGCAGCTCAACGAGCTGACGCGTTGCGACTGCACGACCCGCAACGCCGCCAAGGCGCGTGCGCTCGGTCAGCGCATGGACGAGCTCGAGGCGCGGATCGAGGAACTTCGGGCCGAAGAGGAGCTCGACGCCATCCGGCCCGAGCTCGACGGCCGCCAGGTGATGGACCAGCTCGGCCTGGCTCCGGGGCCCGCGGTCGGTCAGGCCCTCGAATTCCTGCTGGAGCTCCGTCTGGAGGAGGGGCCGCTCGGTGAGGACGAGGTCCGGCGTCGCCTCGACGCCTGGTGGGCGCAGACGCACCCGTCGAGCTGAGCGGCGTTTCGCCCGGTCAGTCCTCGGGCCAGGTGGGGGCGGGTTCGCCGCCGGCGAAGGCCTCGACCATCCGGTACGCCTCGTCGTCGTGGACCTGTACCGGCGGTGACTTCATGAAGTAGGCCGACGGGCCGAGCAGCGGGCCGCCGATCCCCCGGTCGAGAGCCAGCTTGGCGCAGCGGACGGCGTCGATGATGACACCGGCCGAGTTGGGGGAGTCCCACACTTCGAGCTTGAGCTCGAGGTTCACAGGCACGTCGCCGAAGTTCCGACCTTCCATCCTGATATAGGCCCACTTGCGGTCGTTCAACCAGGGCACGTGGTCCGACGGCCCGATGTGGACGTCGTCGGCGTCGAGGACGTAGTTCTCCACTTGGCTGGTGACGGCCTGGGTCTTCGAGATCTTCTTCGACTCGAGCCGCTTGCGTTCGAGCATGTTCTTGAAGTCCATGTTGCCGCCGAAGTTGAGCTGGTAGGTGTGGTCGAGGGCGAGTCCCCGGTCCTCGAAGAGCCGGGTGAGGACGCGGTGGACGATGGTCGAACCCATCTGGCTCTTGATGTCGTCGCCCACGATGGGGATGCCGGCGTCGCGGAACTTGCGCGCCCAGGTGGGGTCGCTGGCGATGAAGACGGGGATGGCGTTCACGAAGGCCACGCCGGCGTCGAGGCAGGCCTGGGCGTAGTGCCGCTGGGCCTCCTCCGAGCCGACCGGGAGGTAGCTGACGAGCACGTCGGCCCGGGCGTCGCGCAACGCCTGGGCCACGTCGACCGGCTCGGCCGGGGACTCCTCCACCGTTTCGCGGTAGTAGATGCCGAGGCCGTCGAAGGTCGGGCCCCGTTGCACGGTGACGTCCAGATGACCGACGGGGGCGAAGCGGATGGTGTTGTTGTGGCCGGCGAACACCGCCTTCGACAGGTCCACGCCCACCTTGGTGGCGTCGACGTCGAAGGCACAGACGAATTCGACGTCCCCCACGTGGTAGCCGCCCAGCTCCACGTGCATCAGGCCCGGCACCGTGTCTTCTGGATCGGCGTCCCGGTAGTACTCCACTCCTTGTACGAGCGAGCTGGCGCAGTTCCCCACGCCGGCGATCGCCACCCGGACAGCACTCATCGAGACTCTCCCTCCATCTGTGTGATCCCCTTCATGTCTGCACTGACGTTCAACGATCCCCGGGCCCGTTCGGCATCGATCAGCCGGTCGAGCCACGAGATGTCGCGCTCGGTCGACTCGGTCGTGTGTTCCACGAGCGACCGGGCGTAGGGGTCGAGCCGGCTGCCGGCTATCGCCGCCCGCGTCTCGGTGAGACGCTGCGCCAGCTGGGCCCGCCGGCGTTCGAGCAGGCGCAGCCGGGCCTGGGGCGGCAGGTAGCGGGCGAAGGCCAGGCGGAGCCCGAAGCTGCGGGCGTCCTCCGTCCCGGCCCCTGCTTCGCTCGCCAGTAGGGCGGCGAACTGGCGGCGGCCCTCGTCGGTGATGCGGTACACCTTTCGTCCCCGCCGGGCCCGGGCAGGGCTCGCCCGCCGGGCTCGCAGCGCGGCACGCTCTCCGCTCAGAGAGCCGGTCATGGGCACCGGGTCGACGGTGTCGCCGGCCGATTCCTCGATGGCCTGGACGGCACCCGCCCTCTCGAGGCGTGACAGCGCCGGGTAGAGCGAACCGAACGAGATGTTGGAGAACAGGCCGAGCTCGTCGCGCAGGCGCTTGCGGATCTCGTAGCCGTGGAGCTCCTGGTCCTCGAGCAGGCCCAGGATGGCGAGCTCAAGCATCGGCTGCCGCCGTGTCAAGGGCCAGGGATCGAATTGTTGGGGCGTGATACATCGCTATGACCTATCGTATCGATATATCCGCGACGCGGCAAGTCGGCAAAAAAAGAGCGCAATTTTTCACGGTGGGAAACCCGCACGCGGCGGTACCCTGGTGAACGATGAGCTTCGGAGGTTCGGCCTTGCGGGGGTTCCCGGTGACCGGGACGGGGGGACGGGTGGAGTACCGCCTCGCCCGCAACGCCGTGGTGAGCGAATTCCACAAGGGCCGGCTGTCCAAGCTCGACGTCTGCGACGCCCATCCCGAGCTCATGCGCGCGGCGCGCAACGTCGGGGTGCCTCTGGCCGAGGAGTGCCCCATCTGCGAGGGGCCGCCGCTCGTCCACGTCACCTATGTGTTCGGCCCCCGCCTTCCCTCGCACGGCCGCTGCCCGACCACGGCGACGGAGCTGGCCCGCCTGTGCCGGCGGGCCGACGAAGTGGTCTGTTATGTGGTGGAGGTGTGCCCGGACTGTGCCTGGAACCATCTGGCCCGGATGTACCCGGCCGGGGGCCGGCACCGGGAGTCCGCCTCCGCCGGCCGGCGTCGTAACGGCTGAACGGGGGTCGGGGGGAACCAGTCGCCGGGCTGGTGCGGGGGGTGGCGGCGGGGGCTCGCGCCCACATCGAGTGTGCAATGGTGCACGATTGACGGACTATCCGCGGGGCGAGGGCAAGGGGACAATTCGATGAGTGCAGTGCAGGCAGGGGGCGGCAAGGCATCGGGTCAGAAGCCCGGTACCACCGCCGGAGGCCGCCCCGGAGGCGGACCGAAGCCGGCGCCCGGCCGCAGTGCCACCGCCGCCGGCAAGACGCCGGGTCGGCGTCCAGGGCCGGCCACGAAGACCGGCTCGGGCGGGCGCCCCCCCGGTGGCGGTGGCGGAGGGAAGGGGAAAGGCCCGGGCGGCTACCGGCCCGGTCAGCCCCCGCAGCGTTTCTCGCCCTCGACCCTGGCCTTCGCCGCTGTGGCCGTGGTCGTCGTCGTCATCGTGGCCTTCGTGGCCATCAAGATCGGAAGTGGGGGGAACAAGCCCTCCGCCAATGGGACCCAGGCCCCGAAGATCGAGGCCGCCTCGGCCGGCCTCGTGGCCAAGGTCACGAGCGTGCCGACGTCGGTGGCGACGAGCGTGGGGTTGCCGTCGACGTCGACGGTGGCGCCCCTCACCGTGAAGACCGGCCAAACGCCTCTCATGATCGGCGGCAAGCCGGGGGCCGTCTTCATCGGCGGCGAGTTCTGCCCGTTGTGCGCCGCCGAACGGTGGGCCATCGTCATGGCGTTCAGCAAGTTCGGCACCTTCACCGGCCTGAAGCAGACGACCTCCTCGCCGTGGGACTCGGACCCGGCCACGTCCACCTTCTCCTTCTACGGCGCCACCTACTCGAGCCCGTACATCACGTTCGACACGTCCGAGCACGAGAGCAACGACACGAGCGGGCTCGGGACGAGGACGGTCCTCGAGCCCCTGACCCCGCTGGAGAACAACCTGTGGGCCAAGTACGACAACCCCGAGGGCTTCCCCTTCCTCGACATCGGGAACAAGTACTTCGTGCTCAACCCGAGCTACAACCCGGCCGTGCTGGCCGGCCTCGACTGGACGGACATCGCCTCCAAGTTGAAGAACCCCAACGACCCCGTCACCCAGGGCATCGTGGGCACGGCCAACTACATCACCGCCGGCATCTGCCTCACCACCGGCCAGAAGCCGGCCTCGGTGTGCTCGGCCTCCGTCGTGGGCAAGGCGGAGAACGCGCTGACCGGGAAGTGACGGGAACGACTCATGGCACCCAAATCCCCGGTGGGCGAGACCGAGCGAGCGACCACGGTGGCGGCCAGCGGCGGGTCGCACGCCCCTGAGATCGACGCCGAGCTGGTCGAGGACGACGACGTCGGCCGGTGGGTCCCGCCCGGGGTGGGCGGACGCGTCCGGATCACCGCCCTGGTGCTCTCGCTTCTCGGTCTGGCCGACTCCACCTACCTGACGATCTCCCACTTCCAGGAGAACATCCTGAAGCAGACGTGCTCGACGACGGGTGCGATCAACTGCCTGAAGGTCACGACCAGCCCGCAGTCGGAGATCCTGCACATCCCGGTGGCCATCCTCGGCCTCGCTTTCTACGTGGCCATGACGGTGATCAACCTGCCACCGATGTGGAAGACGACCGACGTCCGCGTCGCCTGGCTGCGTCTGGCCATGGTGGTGAGCGGCATCGGCTTCGTGCTCTACCTGATCTATGCCGAGCTGTTCCTGATCAAGGCCATCTGCGAGTACTGCACCGGCGTCCACATCGTCACGTTCGCCCTGTTCGTGCTGGTGGTGGTGACCCTGCCGTCCATGACGCAGCGGTCGGTGTGGTCCGACGACGGAGACGGGGACGAGGAACCGGAGCTCTCCACCTCGTAGAACAGCTCTCCACCTCGTAGAACACGGTGGCGATGGGGCTCGCCGGAACCGGTCGACCAGCGACCTGATGGCTCCTACCGGTGCATGGTGAGGAGGCCATCGTCGTGACGCAGGCGGAGCCACAGGGCGGCGGGATCCGACGACGGTTGGCGCAGCTTCTCGGGGCCGACGCCGGGTTTCCGATCGACCCCGACCTGGAGCCGAGTGACCCGGGGGAGCCGGGCCCGGGTCACCGCCCGGCCGTCTCCCCGGTGCACCGCAGCCATCCGGGAGTGCTGCTGGCCATCGCCGCCGGCGGATTCCTGGGCGCCCTGGCCCGCTACGAGCTGCAGCTGGCGTGGCCCGTCCACGACGGCCGCTTCCCGGTCTCGACCTTCGTGATCAACAGCTCGGGCGCCTTCCTGCTGGGCCTGGTGCTCACGACGGCGATGGCCCGGATGCACTCCCCCGTGTGGCGCTACGTGCGGCTGTTCGGTTGCGTGGGGACGCTTGGCGCCTGGACGACGATGTCGACGGTGGCCGTCGAATCCGACAGCCTGGTGCGCGGCGGCTCCGCCGGGCTGGCCGCCGCCTACCTGGCCGCCACCATGGTGGCCGGGGTCGCCGCCGCCGCCGCCGGGACGGCCACCGGTCGGCTGCCGGGGCGGGCCGGTTCGGTCGACGACACCGGGGGGGCGGACCGGCGATGACGGTCGCCCTCGCCGTGGGCCTGGCCGGGGCCGTGGGGGCGGTGGCTCGGTACCTGGCCGACGGGGCCGTCCAGGACCGGACCTCGGGCCCGTTCCCGTTCGGTACCCAGGCCGTGAACTGCGCCGGGTCGCTCGTCCTGGGCATCGTGACGGGGCTGGCCTGGTACCACGGGCTTGGGGGAGGGGCCCACGCCCTCGTGGGGGCGGGATTCTGCGGGGCCTTCACCACGTGGTCGAGTGTCAGTTGGGAGACGGTGCGGCTGGCCGAGGACGGGCTCGGACGACTGGCCCTCGTGAACGTGGTGGGCGGCGTGGCCGCGGCGCTGGTCTTCGGCGCGCTCGGCATCTTGGTGGTGGCCGTCGTCTGAGCGCGACGGGGGGCCATGCCGCGCCCGCCCGACGCGCGGCGGCGGGCCGGTGTTCTGTGCGATCCTCGCGGCGTGCAGGGAAGCATGCCCACCACTGCTTCGTCGGCACCCGGTGGTCCCAACCGATTCGCCCAGCAGCTCTTTTCCCCCCTCCCCGCCCGCTACGACACGTTGGCCGAGGTGCTGTCCTTCGGACAGAACGGCCGCTGGCGCCGGGCCATGGTCGATGCCGTCGTCGCCGCGTCGCCCCAGCTCATCCTCGATGTCGCCACCGGACCGGCCGGGGTGGCGCTGCAGATGGCGGCGAGGACCGGGGCCCGGGTGGTGGGGGTGGACGTGACCGAAGCCATGCTCCGCCAGGGCCGGGCCAACGCCCGACGCGCCGGTGCCCGGATCGGGTTCACCCTGGGCCGCGGTGAGCAGCTGCCCTTCGCCGACGCCACCTTCGACGCCGTGAGCTTCACCTACCTGCTGCGCTACGTGGACGATCCGGCCGCCACCATCAGCGAGCTCAGCCGGGTGGTGAAGCCCGGCGGCGTCGTGGCCAACCTGGAATTCGCCGTCCCCGAGAGCGGGTTCTGGCGATTCTGGTGGTGGGGCTACACCCGGTTGGTGCTGCCCGTGGCGGGTTGGCTGACCGGCGGCCGGGAATGGTTCGACGTGGGCCGGTTCCTCGGGCCCAACATCTCGTCGCACTACCGCCGCTACCCGGTGCCGTGGACGGTCGAGGCCTGGCGCGACGCCGGCCTCGTCGATGTCGGTGTGCGGACGATGAGCCTCGGCGGCGGCCTCGTGATGTGGGGAACCCGGACGGGTGGCTGAGACCGAGAGCCGGCCCGCCTATTACGCCGCCGCGCGGGGCGGATGGCGGGACTGGTGGACGCTGCTCCATCCGCCCTACACGGCGTGGCACCTCTCCTATGTCGTCATCGGGGCCTGCCTGGCGCCGCGGGTGCAGACGTCGCGGCTGATCGTCACGGTGCTCGCCTTCTTCCTGGCCGTGGGCGTGGCCGCCCACGCCGTGGACGAGCTCCACGGCCGACCCCTGCGGACGACCATCTCGTCGGCCGCGCTCATCGCCGTCACCGTGGGCGCTCTGATCGGCGCCGTCGCCCTCGGTGTCATCGGTATCAGCCGGGTGGGCATCGTGCTGCTGCCCTTCATCGTGGTGGGCCCCCTGCTCGTCATGGCCTACAACGCCGAGCTCTTCGGGGGGATCGTCCATACGACGGCCGGCTTCGCCGCCGCCTGGGGCGCCTTTCCCGTCCTCACCGCCTATGTGGCCCAGGCCTCGGGTCTGGCCCTGGCGCCGGTCCTCGCCGCCGCGGCCGCCTTCGGCCTCTCGTGCGCGCAGCGGGCCCTCAGTACCCCGGCCCGGCTGATCCGTCGGTCGACCCGGACGGTCGAGGGGTCGATCACCCTGGCCGACGGGACCGTCGTACCCGTGGACACCCGCACGCTGCTCGCTCCGCTGGAAGCGGCCCTGCGGGCCATGTCCTGGGCCATGGTGGCGTTGGCCGCGGCCCTGGCGGTGGCCCGGCTGACCTGACCGACGGCCCCACACTGACCCGAGCGCTCTGTGCTGACCCGAGCGCTCTGTGCTGACCCGACAGCCCGTGCTGACCGACAGCGCTGAACTGACTTCGGAAAGTGGCGAACCGCCGTCGAAGAGCACGTTTCATCATCTGTGACGATGGTAGGACCACCGGCCGGACGGGATGATGGGAGCTTCAGGACAAGGAGCGGGTGCGTGAACGTTCGGCGTGGTCTTACCCAGTTAACGGCCCTCGTGGTCGTCGTGGCCGTGCCGTTCATGGGCCTGTCGACCGCGGCCTCGGCCAAGGGTGCCACGGCCGCGGCCAAGTGCGTCAAGCACCCCACCTCGGCCAAGTGCCATGCCGCCGGCGGTGGGACCGGGGGCCCTCCCCCCCAGATCACCGTCCAGGTCGATCCGCAACCCGTGGTGGAGACCGGTCAATCCGAGGTCCATGTGGTCGTCCAGGTGGAGACCCTGCCGTCCTACGCCGGTGACGCGGTGAACATCGACGCCTCGCAGCTGGCGGCCTCGTGCACCACGGTCACCTTCGAGACCCTGCAGGTCCCCGGGGCCGGCGCCCAGACGGTCCCGCCCACCGTCTTCGTGTACCCCGACCGGATCGACGCCGTCCTCGACGACGACGGCAACGTCACCGTGGTGGTCGACGGCATCGACTGTGCCCCCGGCACGGACGTGATCGAAGCCGACCTCGAGGTGGCGCCCTTCCTCACCGCCCTCACCACGCTCGTCGTCGCCCCTCCGGCGGTGACGACCGAGGGAATCACCGTGAACCCGCGCTTCGGTGGTCTCAACCAGGAGCTCGAGACGGGGGACACGAGCGCCAGCGGTGACTCCGACATCTACGCCGTCTTTTACGTCGAGACGAACCCGGTCTACGCCGAGCAGACGGTGGAGATCGGCTCGTCGCAACTCGAGAGCCGTTGCATCGAGGGCTGGAGTTGGGAGGCGGGGAACACCACCGGCTCCGGCGTCGGGCCCGGTGTGAACAGCCCCGTCACCGGTGTGGGCGAGAACACCGCCGCCGAGGTGTCCACCGTCCTCGACGACGACGGCAACGCCGTCTTCATCTTCGACGGTGTCTCCTGTGCGGCGGGGCCCTCCCAGGTGATCGCCGAAGTGATGGCCGGCACCCACCCCACCTACGTCACCCAGTTCACCGTCCTTCCCCCGGCGCCGATCATCTAACCGCCGCCCCCCACGGGGCGCCCGCGCGGGGGATCCACCGCCCGGCCCAGGTGGCGCCGGAAGCTGCTCACCGTCATCTCCACCACTCGGTCGTGGCCGAAGCGCATCAGCGGCGGGGCCAGACGCGCCGCTATCCGCATGGAGCGCTGCTTCATCTCCACCGTCCACGACACGGCCGCCCGCGTGCCATCGCCACGGGGTTCGAGCAGAAGGTCGGCCGACCCTTCGAGGTCACCTTCGACATGGGCGTCGATCCGGTGCGGTCGGCGGCAGTGGTCGAGCACGACCCGTATCCGCATCTCGTAGGGCACGGGCGGGGAGACGACGCCCCGCAGGACCGATCCCTCTTCGAGGCCCCCACCGTCGCGCTGGAATTCATGGAGCCAGCCCCACCAGGTCTCGAAGCGTTCGGAGTGTTCGAGGACGTCCCACACCTGGTCGGGGGGAAGGGGGAAGTCGAAGCTGCCCCGGTAGTCGATCACGTAGGGCGATCCCGGCACTGAGCCGCGAGGCTACGGCGATCCGTCCGGCTCGGGGGGGCAGGCCTCGTGGGGGTAGAGCGTCCGGCACGTGAGGCACCAGCTCTCGGTCGCCTCCATGGTCTCCGAGCCCGCCACCCGGCCGTCGGCATCGAGCGTCAGGTAGATCCGCCGGACCTCGTGGCGATCGTCCCCGGGGCCGCCGCAATTGTCGCAGCCGCCGCTGTTTCCCCCTGTGGACGGCATCGGGGGAACGGTACACTGGGGTGGTTCGGTCCCCGACGCCGCCGGCAGCCCTGGCGCTGGACGGCAAGGAGGTTCCGCCCGCATGGCCGATCACGTCACCGCCAAGGTCACCGTGCCCATGGTTCGCGCCCGCAAGCGCAACCGCGGCCACCAGCCCCTCGTCATGCTCACCGCCTACGACACCCCCGGGGCGAGGATCGCCGACGCCGCCGGCGTCGACGTCATCCTGGTGGGCGACTCGGTGGCCAATGCCGTCCTCGGCCACCCCGACACCCTGCAGGTCGACGTGGCCGCCATGGCCCACCACATCGGCGCCGTGGGCCGGGCGTCGCCGCGTGCGCTCGTGGTGGGCGACATGCCCTGGCTCAGCTACCACCTCTCGCCCGAGGAGGCCGTCCGCAACGCCGCGGTCCTCATCCGGGCCGGGGCCGAGGCCGTCAAGCTCGAGGGCGGCCGCGTCCGGCTGCCCGTGGTGGAGGCCCTCATGTCGGCCGAGATCCCCGTCATGGGCCACCTCGGTCTCACCCCCCAGTCGGTCCACGCCATGGGCGGCTACCGGGTCCAGGCCCGCTCCACCACGGCGGCCGAGGCCCTCATGAACGACGCCAAGGCCCTGACGGCGGCGGGTTGTTTCGCCATCGTCCTCGAGGGCGTCCCCGACGTCGTCGCCGCCCGGGTGACCGACGGGGTGGACGTGCCCACCATCGGCATCGGCGCCGGCGCCGCCTGCGACGGCCAGGTCCTCGTCTTCCACGATCTGCTCGGGCTCGGCGACAAGGCCCCGGCCAAGTTCGTCCGCCAGTACGCCGATCTCACCTCGGTGGCCGTCACCGCCATCTCCTCCTGGGCGGCCGACGTCCGCAGCGGCAGCTTCCCCTCCGAGGCCGAGACCTACCACCTGCCGGCCGGCCACTAGCGGCGCGCACCCCGGGGGCCGGAAAAGGGCCGGAAAGGGGCCGGCAACCGTCGGCTACGATGACTCCCGGCCACGACCGGGTGAGATTCCGGTTCTCAGGTCGTGCACCCTGCCCCGCGTCCCGCGGGGCCCCGGGCGCTGCGGCGTCGGGTCCAGAGGGAGGTGAGCCGCGCGTGCGGCCTTACGAAGTTGTGATCATCTTCGACACCGAGGCCGACGAGTCGGCCATCACGGCCGTGCTGGAGCGGGGCCTCGATGTCATCCGCAACAGTGGCGGCACCGTGGGCACGGTGGACCGCTGGGGCAAGCGCACCCTCGCCTACGAGATCCAGAAGAAGCGTGAGGGTTACTACGTCGTGGCAGAGTTCACCTCGGAGCCCAAGCCGGCCGCCGACCTCGACCGGTTGCTGGTGCTGGCCGACGAGGTGCTCCGGCACAAGATCATGCGGGTTCCCGACGAGGCCGTCGGTGCCTCGACCCGGCCCAAGACGCTGGTCCGGTCGGCGCCCTCGGGCGACCGCGACCGCGACCGCGACCGCGAACGCTGAGACTCTGAAGAGCGGAGGACACACAATGGCCAACGGAAACAACGTCGCACTGGTCGGCAACATCACCCGTGACCCCGAACTGCGGTTCACCCCCACCGGTCAGGCCACGGCGACCTTCGGGCTCGCCGTCAACCGGCGGTGGCAGAACCGGCAGACCCAGGAGTGGGAGGAGGCCACCTCGTTCTTCGACATCGTCTGTTGGCGGGAGATGGCCGAGAACGCGGCCGAGAGCCTCTCCCGTGGGTCACGGGTCCTCGTCACCGGCCGTCTCGAGCAGCGCTCTTGGGAGACGGCCGACGGCGACAAGCGGTCGAAGATCGAGGTGGTGGCGGACGAGATCGGCCCGAGCCTGCGCTGGGCCACGGCCCAGGTCACGAAGAACGAGCGCCGGGGACCAGGCGAGGGTGCCCCCGCCCCCCGCCAGGCCGCCGCCGCTACGGCGTCGTCCGACCAGGGCGGCGGCTACGGCTTCGACGAGGAGCCCTTCTGATGCGGGTCCTCCTCCGTGACGACATCTCCGGGGTGGGCAAGCGGGGCGACGTCGTCGAGGTGGCCAAGGGCTTCGCTCGCAACTACCTGCTCCCCACCGGTCGGGCCCTCGTGGCCGGGGACAAGATCGAGAAGCAGGCCCAGTCCATGCGCCGCAGCCGAGATCTCCGAAACGTCGCCGACCGTGACGCGGCCCGTTCGGTGGCGGCCATCCTCGGCGCCGCCACCATCACGGTGACGGCCCGCGCCGCGGCCGAGGGCCGGCTCTTCGGCTCGGTGTCGGCCAACGACGTGGCCGAGGCCATCGCTGCCCAGACGGGCGCCGAGATCGACCGGCACAAGGTCTCTCTGTCCGAGCCCATCAAGACGGTGGGTACCCACGTGGTGCCGGTCCAGCTCCACGAAGAGGTGACCGCCGAGGTCACCGTCGAGGTCGTGCCCAGCGCCTGAGCAGCACCGTCACACCCATTGGCACACCCTCTCCCTAGCGTGGGGGCTGTGACGGTCATCGGCGGTACCAGCTGGTCAACAGGTTGTCCCCAGCGTTATCCGCTGGGAGGAGCGGCCGTCCACAGGGTCATCCCCCGGGAAAGGGCGCGATTTCCCCAGGTTGCTCCCCTCGTTCCCCCCAGGCCGGATGGGGGAGGGTAGGAGCTCATGACGCAGGCCCTCGACGAGGCCCCCATTCACCGGCTGAAGGGCGCCGGAGGCAGGGTTCCCCCCCACAATCTCGATGCCGAAGAGTCGCTGCTCGGGGCCATGCTGCTCTCGCGCGACGCCACCGCCTCGGCCATCGAATTCTGCACCGGCGAGGACTTCTACAAACCGGCCCACGCCCACATCTTCTCCGCCGTCACCGCCCTCTACACCCGGGGGGAGCCGGCCGACCCGGTGACGGTGGCCGACGAGCTGCGCCGGTCCGGCCTGCTCGACGCCGTGGGCGATCCCTCGGTGCTGATCTCTCTGCAGGTCAACACGCCGTCGACGGCCAACGCCTCCTACTACGCCAAGATCGTCGAGGAGCACGCCCTGCTGCGGCGCCTGGTGACGGTGGCGGGCGAGATCGCCGAGCTCGGCTACTCCGTCCCCGAGGACGTGACCGAAGTGGTCGACCGGGCCGAGTCGATGATCTTCGAGGTGGCCCAGCGCCGGATGGTGGACACCATGTCGCCGCTGCGCGACCTGCTCGGGAAGACCCTCGACCAACTGGAGGCCTTGGTCGAGCGGGGCGAGACGATCACCGGCGTGCCCACCGGCTACCGGGACCTCGACGCCCAGCTGGCCGGCCTGCAGAAGGGGAACCTGGTAGTGGTGGGGGCCCGGCCGGCCATGGGCAAGACCTCCTTCGCCCTCGGCATCGTCAGCCACGCCGCCGTCCACGCCCGGGTGCCGGTACTTCTCTTCTCGCTCGAGATGAGCCACCTGGAGCTGACCCAGCGGATGCTCTGCTCGGAGGCGGGGGTCGACGCCACCCGGATGCGCAACGGCGCGCTGCTCGAGTCGGACTGGCCGAGGATCTCGAACGCCATCGGCCGGCTCGGCGACGCGCCGATCTTCATCGACGACAACCCCAACGTCACCGTCATGGACATCAGGGCCAAGTCCCGGCGGCTGAAGGCCCGCTCCGGTCTCGGCCTCGTCGTCGTCGACTACCTCCAGCTGATGAGTGGCCACGGCCGGAGCCGGGCCGAGAACCGTCAGGTCGAGGTGTCGGAGATCAGCCGTGGCCTGAAGGTGCTCGCCCGCGAGCTCGAGATCCCGGTGGTGGCGCTGTCGCAGCTGTCGAGGAACCTGGAGATGCGCCAGGACAAGCGACCGGTGCTGGCCGATCTCCGGGAGTCGGGGTCCATCGAGCAGGACGCCGACGTCGTTCTCTTCATCTACCGCGACGAGGTCTACAACCCCGATTCCCCCGAACGGGGTTCGGCCGAGATCATCACCTCCAAGCACCGCAACGGCCCCACCGGGGTCACCCATCTGGCCTTTGTCGACCGCTACACACGGTTTGACGAGCAGGCCCGGGTCTGACCCCGGGTCGACAGAGAAAGCCCAGGTGGTCGACGGTCTCGCGCCGTCCGGCGCAATCGGCCTTCAGAGGGTCTTGATCAGGTACTCGCTCATGGTGGTGGACCGGAGGCGGCCGAGGTCGAGACAGGCGTTCACGCTGTCGAGCATCCGGGTGATGTTGGCCGTCAGCTCGTCGGCCGATGAGGCGTTGTAGAAGAGCATCGGGTCGGCCACGTGGGTGGCCGAGGGCCAGGCCTCCTCCACGATGCCGTGGATCTCCGGCGCCCCGTCGGTGAGGGCCCGGACGACCTCGTTGCGGACGTAGCGGGTCCGGGGCTGGAGCTCGGCCGACAGTGGCGACTGGGTGCCGTGCCAGCGGTCGATCCACTCGCCGTAGTCGAGCCCCCCGGGCCGGTGGATGAGCGCCACGGTGAGGACGCCGGGCGAACGCTCGCCGTCGGGCCAGGTCCGGGCCGGGCCGTGAGGCGTGGTGCCGTAGTCCTCGTAGAGCGATTCGACCACCAGATAGCCCGCATGGCGGAGCCCGAGACCGGCGACGACCTGCTCGAATGGCTGTCGGCGGTCGTACGAGGGGAGCCAGACCGACACCTCGGCCATGTGGGGGTCCTCGCCCTGCGGGGTGGGCACCGGTGAGGGCGCCTCGGCCGCGGCGCTGTCATGGACGTTGATCCCCACGCCCCGGGCCCCGGCCGAGAGGAGCCCCGGGGCCGTCTCGGTGAGCAGCCGGTCCCGCAGGCGGTCGCCCTCGCCGGGTCCGTCGGTGCCCCACAGCAGATAGACCACCTTTTCCATCGGCCCAGTATGTCGGTCGGCCGTGCCGGGCCGCTCTGCGGGGTTGACGCCGCTCCGGCGGCGTCGGGCGGCGGGGTGGAGCGGTCAGGGAACGGTGGGGGGTCCGCCCGCGGCCGAGGGCGCCGGCTCGTCCGGTCGCACCGGCGGCCGGCTCTGGTCGAGGCGGGCCAGGGGCAGCCGCACCCAGAAGGTGGCACCCGGCCCCGTCCCGTCCTGTCCGGCCCCGTCCCGTCCCGTTCCGTTCGGCCCAGTTCCGTCCCGTCCCGTCCCGTTCGGCCCAGTTCCGCGCGGCCCGGTTCCGCGCGGCCCCGTCGTCCCGTCGGGGGTGGTCCCGTCGGGGCCGGGGGCGACGGGAGGGGGGGCCGGCGAGTCCACACCGACCGTGCCACCGTGGGCGACGGCGATGGCCGAGACGATGGCCAGGCCCAGCCCGACGCCACCGGTGGTGCGGGCGCGGGAGGGGTCGGCCCGGTGGAAGGGCTCGAAGATGGCGACGCGCTCCTCGGGGGGGATGCCGGGACCCCGGTCGGCCACGGTCAGAAGCGCCGTGTCGCCTTCGGCCCGGACGTCGACGGCGATGGGGCTCCCGGCCGGGGTGTGGGCGATGGCGTTGGCCACCAGGTTGTCGGCCACCTGGCGCAGCCGGTTGGCGTCACCCACCACGATGACCGGCGCGCCGGGGGAGAAGGTGATGTGGCGGTCGGGTGCCTTCACCCGGCCGGCGTCCACGGCGGCGGCCACCACGGCGGTGAGCTCGACCTGCTCGTGTTCGAGGGGTCGCTCACGATCGAGACGGGCCAGCAGGAGCAGGTCGTCGACCAGCTCGCTCATCCGGTTGGCCTCGCCCCGGATGTGGCGCATGGAGGTGGCGAGGTCTTCGGGCCGGTCGCGTGCCCCGCGGTCGAAGATCTCGGCGTAGCCGCGGATCGAGGTGAGCGGGGTCCGCAGCTCGTGGGAGGCGTCGGCCAGGAAGCGCCGGAGCCTCTCCTCCGAGGCGGCGCGCGCCGCGAAGGCGACCTCGATCTCCGAGAGCATGGTGTTGAGGGCTACCCCCAGCCGACCCACCTCGGTGTGGGATTCGGAGCCGGCCACCCGCTGGGTGAGGTCGCCCCCGGCGATGGCGCCGGCCGTGGTGGCCATCTCGTCGAGGGGACGCAGCCCCCGGCGGACGATCCACCACGAGAGGCTGCCGAGGACGATGAGAACGGCGGCCGAGACGAGGCCTTCCTGGCGCAGCAGGTGGGTGAGGGTGTCGTTCTCGTCGGTGAGAGGAAGGGCGACAACCACCACGAAAAGTCCAGGGCTGTCGTTGAGCACGATGCTCGACGCCACCCCCTCGTAGCTGTGGGCTCCGCAGCCGGTGTTGGAGACGGCGAAGAAGGTCGACGTTCTGGCCGTTCCCCCCGTGGACAGGGGCAGGGGGGCGGGCAGATCGGCCAATCGGGCCGTGTGGTCGTTGAAGAAGCAGGCGCTCAGCAATACGGTGCCGGTGCTGTCGCGCAGCTCGCCGTAGGTGCCGGGGAGCACGGCGGTGTCCCCTGAGAGTTTGCAGGCCTGGAACCCGCTTTCGTGCTGGTCCAGGCAGATCTGCAGGGCCCGCGAGACCGGGCCGGGTGCGGCCGCCAGCTGCTGGTCGAGCCGGGCGGCCAGGAACGACTGGAGCGAGGTGTAGGTCACCACGTCGGAGACGATGAGTCCGCCGGCCACGATGCCCACCAGCACCAGGAGCAGCCGGAGGCGGAGCGTCACGAGTTACTCCGGCGGCGGCCGCAGGGTGTAACCGACTCCCCGGACGGTGTGGATCAGGGGAGGGCCGAGGGAGTCGATCTTGCGGCGGAGGTAGGAGATGTAGATCTCGACGACGTTGGCGTTGCCGTCGAAGTCGTAGTTCCAGACCCGGTCGAGGATCTGCGACTTGGAGACGACGCGACCGGCGTTGAGCAGCAGATAGTGGAGCAGCTTGAACTCGGTCGGGGTGAGCTCGATGGCAGTCGTGCCGCGGAAGACCTCGTGGGACTCCTCTTCGAGGCGGAGGTCGGCCAGCTCGAGCCGGCCGTCGTCTCCCTCGCCGTGGACCCGGCGCAAGATGGCCCGGACCCGGACGATGAGCTCCTCGACCGAGAAGGGCTTCGTCATGTAGTCGTCACCGCCCAGGGTGAAGCCGCGCAGCTTGTCGTCGAGGGTGTCGCGGGCAGTGAGGAAGAGCACGGGCGTCCGGGTGCCGGCCATGTCCCGGCTCATCCGCTCGAGGACCTCGAAGCCGTTCAGGTCCGGGAGCATGACGTCGAGGACGATCAGCTGGGGCCGGAAGGTCCCGATGGCCTCCAGGGCCTGGCGGCCCAGATGGGCCACGCGGACGTCCATACCCTCATAGCGCAGGGCCATGGAGAGCAGATCGGTGATGCTGTGCTCGTCGTCGACGACGAGGATGCGCGGCGGAGTGGACACGTTTGTTCGCCTCCCTTGCGGGGATCCTGGACCACCTTTCTGTGAGTCTCCTGTGACCAAGGGGGCCTTGGCCAGATTCTCAGCGACTCCACAGGTATTTCACGGCCTTTCCCAATGGTCGGGGGTTCACACTTGTCTGACCTGGGACGATCGGTGACCGGGCGCGACCCGAAAGCGACGCTCACGGCCGGCCGCACGGACCGACATGTACATGGACGGGTCGGGCATCCGACAGACGAGGGAGACACATTGGCTCTGTTCGCAGCCCCGCTAGGGCGCAGGAGGTGCGACGGTCTCGACGCCGCCCCGGCCGACCCCCGACGTCCGACGGAGCGCCGTCACCGGAGTCGATCCCGCCTGATACTCGTGCTGATGGGCGGCGTTGCCCTCCTGCTCGCCGCCTGCGGCAACTCGTCGGCCAGCGGATCGAGCTCGTCGAGCACGACGAAGCCGGCAACCACCGCCTCTCGCGCCGCCTATACCGCGTGTCTCAAGCAGCACGGTGTCACGCTGCCGAACTTGGCCGGCCGCCCCGGCGGATCGGGGGCCACCACCCCGTCATTCACACCGGGATCCTTCCCGTCGGGAACGGGGGGCTTCGGAGGATTGGCGAACAATCCCAAGTTCCAGCAGGCGGCCGCCGCTTGTAAGAGCTTGCGGCCCTCCGGTGGTTTCGGCGGCGGTCGGTTCGGAGGAGCGGGCGGCTTCAACAGCACCGCGTTCGCCGCCTACCGGAATTGCCTGAAGCTGCACGGGGTCACGCTGCCGACCGGTGGGGCACGGGTTAGCGGCGCCGGCTCGACCCCACCGACCACGTTCGACCAGTCGAGTCCCACCGTGCAGGCGGCGCTGGCGGCCTGTGCCGCCCTGCGACCGGCGCCTTCGGCCACGACCACCACAACAGGCTGAGCATGCCGATCGGCGGCCGCTCGGTCTCTTGTGATCCCGACACGAAGGGACGGCACAGGAGATGAAGATCGGGCAACGGATCATCCGCCGCAAGACTCTCGTCTGGTACGGCGCACTGACCGTGGCGGTGGCTGCGGTGGCCGCCTTCGGCCTGGATTCGATCTACGGGACCTCGTCGTCGGCCACCGGCACGGCCAGGACGGTGACCGTTCAGCGCGGCACGGTGCAGTCAAGCGTGTCGGCGTCGGGCAACGTGAGCGCCGCCACATCGGAGTCGGTCAACTTCCAGACGAGCGGGACGTTGACCGCCGTCGACGTCACCGCCGGACAGACGGTCACCGCCGGACAGACGCTCGGAACCCTCGATCCCACGAACGCCCAGGCGGCGTTGACGTCAGCCCAGGCGACATTGAGTGCGGCTCAGTACACGTTGACATCGGCCCAACAGGGCGGTACGACCGCTCAGCTGAAACAGAATCAGGCCTCTATGGCCACGGCCCAGAATCAGCTCTCCTCGGATGAGGAGCAACTGACGACGGACGAGACCAATCTCACCGACGCCCAGAAGCAGCTGACGACCGACGAAGCGCTGGGCTGCCCGGCCTCCTCCAGCTCGTCGTCGTCCTCCTCGTCCGGTTCGGGATCGGGCACCCTGGGCGCCCAGGACTCGTCGGCAACCACCGGCTCGGCCTCGAGCCTGTCCGACACGGCGATCTCCCTCACCGGGACCGTGGCCACTGGCGGGGTCTCCACGAACTACTACTTCGAGTACGGGACCACCACCGCGTACGGCTTCACCACACCCACGGAGGTGGCCACTCCCGGGGCTCCGCCGGCGAGTCAGAACGTGTCGGTCAGCGCCACGGTGACGGGCCTCACTCCCGACACGACCTATCTCTACGCGTTGGTGGTGGGGTCGTCCGTCGGTGTCGGCGAGACGGTCAAGACGCCGTCCAGTGCGTGCGTGGTCGACCAGCAGACGATCACCACCGACCAGCAGACGGTGGCGAAGGACTATGCCACCGTCTCGGCCCAGCAGATGAGCCTTGCCGCCACGACGGCCGGACAGGCCGTCGTGGCGTCCACCATCGCCCAGGATCAGGCCCAGGTGCTCGAGGACGAGAACACCGTGACGGCGGATCAGAAGGCCCTGAACGAGACCACCCTGACCGCACCCATCAGCGGCACCGTCATCACCGTGAACGACGCCGTGGGCGACACGGTGAGCGGCGGCGGGTCGTCGTCTTCCGGTTCCACCGGCTCCTCGTCCGCCGGATCCTCGTCGACGGGCTCCTCCTCCGCCGGCTCGTCTTCCAGCGCATTCTCCGGTTCGGGATCGACAGGCTCGGGATCGACCGGCTCGGGATCGACAGGCTCGGGATCCACGGGCTCGGGATCGACCGGTTCGGGATCGACCGGTTCGGGATCGACCGGTTCGGGCAGCTCGTCGGCGTTCGTCACCATCGAGAACCTCGGGGGCCTCGAGGTGGTGGCCGGTTATGCGGAAGCCGACATCGCCAAGATGGCGGCCGGCGAGCCGGCCACGGTGACTCTGCCCGCTCTCCCCAGCACCGATGTCACGGGAACGGTCAGTTACGTCTCGCCCACGTCCACGGTGGTGAGCAACGTCGTCACCTATGACGTGACCATCGACTTGCAGAGCCCGCCGTCCACCGTGAAGGTGGGGATGACGGCGGACGTGAGCGTCGTGGTCCAGACCGCCAGCGACACCTTGGAGTTGCCCAGCGCCGCCATCACGACAACCGGGCCCATCTCGACCGTCACTGTTCTCTCCAACGGGACCAAGACCGTCACCCGCGTCACCACCGGTCTGGTGGGCGACTCGACCACGCAGATCGACAGCGGGCTGAAGGTGGGTCAAGTGGTGGTGGAGCCGGTGGCGTCGGTGGCCGCGGCCGCCACGGGAACCGGCACCACCGGAGGCGGCTTCGGCGGTTTGACCGGGGGAGGCGGCTTCGGCGGCCTCGGCGGCGGCGGGTTCCGGGGCGGATGACCGTCCCCGCCGCCGACACCATCGTCGGCGCACCATCGACGATGACGCGTCCGGTCATCGCTCTGCGCAACGTGGTCAAGGAGTACCGGATGGGCGATACCGACGTCCATGCCTTGCGGGGAGTCTCGCTCGACATCGCCCGGGGCGACTTCGTGGCCGTCATGGGTGCCTCGGGCTCGGGCAAGTCGACGCTCATGAACATCGTGGGATGTCTCGACGTGCCCACCCGCGGTCGCTTCTGGCTCGACGGCGTCGACGTCCGCTCTCTCGACGACGACGACCTGGCCCGGATCCGAAACCGCAAGATCGGTTTCGTCTTCCAGAGCTTCAACCTCCTACCCCGCATGTCGGCCCTGGCCAACGTGGAATTACCTCTCGTCTACGCCGGGGTGCGGCCCCACGAACGGCGATTGCGGGCCACCCGGGCCCTCGAAGCGGTGGGGCTCGGTGAGCGCATGGACCACTATCCGAGTGAACTGTCCGGCGGCCAACAGCAGCGCGCCGCGGTGGCCCGCGCCATCGTGACGAATCCGTCATTGATCCTGGCCGACGAACCAACGGGCAACCTCGACACGGAATCGAGCCTCGACGTCATGTCCGTGCTCGACGGCCTGCACTCCCAGGGGCGCACGGTGGTTCTCATCACCCACGAGGAGGACATCGCCGCCTATACCGAGCGTGTCGTCAAGCTCCGCGACGGGCGCATCGTCGACGACTACCCGCAGGACCCGGCCGCCGCCCGCGGGATCCACATGGCCCATGCCCAGGCGGGCCGGTCGGGAGCGTCCTCGTGAAGCAGCGCGACGTGGTGCGGATGGCCCTTGGTGGCGTCGCCGCCAACAAGCTCCGATCGGCGTTGACAATGCTCGGGGTGCTCATCGGCGTGTCCGCCGTCATCATCCTGGTGGCCGTGGGAACGGGCTCGTCCCGGTCGATCGAGGCGCGTATCGACGCGCTGGGCACGAACACGCTGACCGTCATTAACACCGGACGGTTCGGCGCGGCGCGCTCCGTCTCGTCCAGCGGCACCCAGTCGCAAGCCGCCACGCTGACCATCGCCGACGTCAAGCAGATCGGCGACCCCAACAACGCCCCCGACGTCGCCTCGGTCTCACCCGTTCTCACCACGTCGGTGACCGCTGCCTACCAAAGTGCCAGCACCACGACGAGCGTCACCGGTTCGACCCCCTCGTATCTGAAGGCGAGCGACGACACGGTGGCGTCGGGGCGGGCCATCACCAGCACCGATGTGGCGCGCCACGCCCAGGTGGTCGACATCGGTTCCGAAGTGGCGAGCGACCTCTTCGCCGTAGGATCGAACCCCATTGGCCAGCAGATCAGGCTGGGAACGACGAATTTCCTCGTCGTCGGCGTGCTCGCCTCCAAGGGAACGAGTGGCGGCGCCGATCAGGACCTGGTCGCCATTGCCCCGTACACGGCGGTGCAGGATCAGCTCACGGGGGAGTCCCAGTCCTTCACCGAGCTCCTGGTCCAGGCCCGATCCTCGTCGACGGTCAATCTGGCGCAGAGCGAGGTCGAAGACATCCTCGCCGCCCAGAACGACACCACGGTGGCCAACCTTCCCTTCCTGGTCGTGAACGAACAGACTCTGCTGGGGGCGGCGACATCGACGACCGGTACCCTGACGTTCCTGCTGGGAGCGGTCGCCGCGATCTCCCTTCTCGTTGGTGGCATCGGTGTCATGAACATCATGCTCGTCAGTGTGACCGAGCGGACCAGGGAGATAGGGATCCGTAAGGCCATCGGCGCCCGGAAGTTCGCCATCCTGCTGCAATTCCTCATCGAGGCCGTGGTGATCTCGCTCATCGGTGGGGCCGTGGGGGTCGCTGTCGGGCTTATCGGCTCGCGCTTCAGAATCGACGGCATCCAGCCGGCGGTGGCACCGGATTCGATAGTCCTCGCCTTCGGCGTGGCCCTTTTCGTCGGTGTCTTCTTCGGCTTCTACCCCGCCAATCGCGCCGCATCGCTCCGGCCGATCGACGCCCTCCGCTACGAGTAAGGATCGAAAGGCGCCACCATGTCCGAATCCGACACCACCACTGGTACCCCGTCCGCAGCGGGGTTCGAGCCTCCGACCGAGGAGATCTTCGTCACGGCCGCCGACGGCCACGACGGCCACGACGGCGGGGACGGGCCGTCGGGTTCGTCGGCGGCTCTGCCCTGGGATCCGACCGCAGCCGACGACGACGACGAGTGGCCGGACCGGGGTCCTCGCAAGGGCATCCGGATGTCTGTGCCCACCGTGGCTCTTCTCGGCCTCCTGATCGCCGCCGGGGGGATCTGGGGTGGAGCGGCGCTCCAGCGCAGCCAGGGGACGTCGACCTCAACGGGGGCCGCATCGACCTTCGCGTCGCTGTTCGGGGGCCGGGGTGCCGGGACCACCGGAGGTCTTGCCGGCGGCGGCGCGCTGGGTGCCGCCGCCACCGGAACCGTCACCGAGGTCCAGGGCTCGACCCTCTACGTGACGAACGCCAGCGGGGCTCTGGTCAAGGTCACGGTGGGACCCTCGGTCACCGTCAACCGCAACGCCAAGTCGAGTCTCGGTTCGCTTCAGGTGGGCGATACGGTCGTCGTCCAGGGGACGAAGGCCACCGACGGATCGGTGACGGCCTCCTCGGTGTCGGCCACCGCGGCCGGAGTCACCTCGGGCTTCGGCGGTTTCGGAGGGCGAGCGGCGGCGCTGGGGGGCTGAGCCGTGAGGTCCGGCGTCCGAGGGCGCGTTCGCCGGTCGGGTGGCTGCTCACGTCGACGACACCGTCGATCTCGGCGCCCACCGACAGCAGGGTCTCGTCAATGAGCCGGACTATCTCGTCGCACCGGTCGCCCAGAGTCATCGTGACGCCTCCTTCCTCGCCTGCACCATCGACCCCGCCATCCCACCCCTGAAGGACACGGCCGACATCACCCGTCTGGGTGGTGCCTTCGGCCACGGCACGTGACAAATGATCCGCTCTACGATGCGGACCGGCCGGTCGCTGCTCCATCGGGCGTCGGTGCATGACCGACAGATACCCGGAGACGGCCGTGGACGACACATCACGATTGGCGGCGGACCGGATGGCGTTGCGCGACCTGGTCGATGCCTACGCCTTCCACGTCGACCATCGCGACGCCGAGGCGGTGGCAGAGCTCTTCACGGCCGACGGCCGGCTCGTCTCCCGTCTGCACAAGGAGGGGGCCGACGCCCCCATCGTCCGGACCGGACGGCGCGAGATCGCCGGCGCCCTGGTGGCCGGGCTCGACCGCTACATCGCCACCACCCACATCGTGGGGGGGCAGGTCGTGGACATCGACGACGACGGGGCCACGGGGGACACCGTCTGTCTGGCCCACCACGTCTACGACAGTGCCGGGGCGCGCCGGATGCTCGTCATGGCCGTCCGTTACACCGACACCTACGCCCGGCAGCCCGAGGGTTGGGGCTTCGCCGAGCGCCAGCTGCAGCTCGACTGGCGCGAGGACAGGCCCCTGGAGGACCGATCATGACCGTGAAGTTCGCCGTCCTTCCCCCGGTGCGCGCCGGGGTCTGCGCCGATCCCGACTGGATGACGGGCTTCGCCCGGACGGCCGAGGACCTCGGCTTCGAGTCCATCGTCCTCGTCGAGCACCCCGTGGTGATCAGCGACTACACGAGCACCTACCCGTACGCGCCGTCGGGCCGGATGCCGCTGCCCGACGACTGCGCCATCCCCGACCCCATCGACGTCCTCGCCTTCATCGCCGCCGCCACCAGCCGGTTGCAACTGGCCACCGGCGTCCTCGTCCTCCCCGCCCACCACCCGGTGATCATGGCCAAGCGCCTGGCCACTGTGGACGCGCTGTCGAAGGGCCGCGTCCGGCTCTGCATCGGCGTGGGGTGGATGCGCGAGGAGCTCGAAGCGTGCGGAATCGACTTCTCTTCGCGGGGCCGGCGCACCGACGAGTGCATCGACGTCATGCGCGCCCTGTGGGCCGACACCGAACCCGACGGGGCCGCCTTCGACGGCGAGTTCTTCCACTTCTCCCACGCCCACACCCATCCGAAGCCGCCCCGGCCCGGCGGCGTCCCCATCCACGTCGGCGGCCACTCGGCCGCGTCCATCCGCCGCGCCGCGCGGCGCGGCGACGGGTGGCACCCGCTCGGCATCCGGGGTGAGGAGCTCACCGCCGCCCTTGGGCAACTGCACCGTGAGGCGGAGGCGGCGGGCCGCGACCCAAGGTCCATCGAATTGACCCTCACCGGGGTGTCGACGACCACCACGCCCGAGACGCTGGCCGAGCTGGAGGAGATGGGCGTGGACCGGCTGGTGGTGACCTGCCTGCAGAAGGACCTGGCCGCGGCCCAGGACGAGATGGCCGAGGTGGCGCAGACCGTCGGGCTCACGCACGGCTGATCGACCCTGTCCGGTCGGGATGGTTCCGCCGGACTCGGCCGGCGACCGACCCTCGTAGTCTTCGGATATGGACGACACGGCCCCGCTCGAATGGCGCAAGCTGGTTGGCCTGTCGGACGTGCAGGCGGCAGCCGAGCGGCTCCGTCCCGTGGGCGTGCAGACGCCACTCCAAATGAGTGACCGCTTGTCCGAGCGCCACGGCGCCTCGGTGTACCTGAAGCGCGAAGACCTCCAGGCCGTTCGCTCGTACAAGATCCGCGGCGCCTACAACTTCATCGCCGCCCTGTCCCCCGAGCGCCTCCGGGCCGGGGTGGTCTGCGCCTCGGCCGGCAACCACGCCCAGGGCGTGGCCTGGTCGTGTCGACACCTGGGCGTGGGGGGTGTCGTCTTCCTGCCCCGGCGTACCCCGCGTCAGAAGGTGGCCCGGATCCGGGCCCTGGCCGGCGACCTGGTCGAGCTCCGCTTCGCCGGCGACACATTCGACGACGCCAATGCCGCCGCCGCCGCCTACGCCGCCGACACCGGGGCCACCGTGGTCCCCACCTTCGACCACCCGCTCACCGTGGCCGGTCAGGGCACCGTGGGCCTCGAAACGGTCGAACAGCTCGGTGAGGCCCCCGACGTCTTCGTCGTGCCCATCGGTGGCGGCGGACTCGTCTCCGGTATCGCCATCACCCTCGAGGGGATGGGGGCGACGACCAGGCTCGTGGGCGCCCAGCCGGCCGGGGCGCCGGCCATGGTCCGCTCGCTCGAGGCCGGCCATCCCGTCACGATCGACATCACCGACGACTTCGTGGACGGCGCCGTCGTCCGCACCCCGGGGCAGCTCACCTTCGCCGTCGTCCGTGACCTCGTGACCGAGATCGAGGTGGTGGCCGAGGGCCGGGTCTGTACCGAGCAATTGGCGCTCTACCAGGACGACGGCATCGTGGCCGAGCCCGCCGGCGCCCTGGCCATCGCCGCGCTCGGCTCGCTCGGTTCCTCCATCGAGGGCAAGACCGTGGTGTGCGTGCTCTCGGGGGGGAACAACGACGTGGCCCGCTACGGCGAGATCCTCGAGCGTTCCCTCGTCTACGAGGGGCTCAAGCACTACTTCGTGGTGGCCTTCCCCCAGTCGCCGGGAGCGCTGCGCCGTTTCCTCGACGAGTGCCTCGGACCGACCGACGACATCGTCCTCTTCGAGTACGTGAAGAAGAACGACCGTGAATTCGGTCCCGCCGTGGTGGGCATCGAGTTGGCCCAGCGCGAAGACCTGGAGGGCCTGGTGGCCCGCATCGCCGCGTCGGGCCTCGACGCCCAGCGCCTGCCACCCGACACCCCGGTCTTCCGCCTGCTCGTCTGAACGGACTACAGGTTGAGGTCGCGTTTCGGCCGCACCACGATCTCCGACAGGTGGACGCCGGCCGGTCGGGTGACGGCCCACAGAACGGCCTCGGCCACGTCCTCGGGCGTGCACAGATGGCCGGGCAGGGCGGCCTGGGCGTTGGCCAGGAGTTCGTCGGGCAGTCTCTCGCCCTTGGTGATCTCGATGGCGGCGGCTTCGGGGCTTCCGGCCACACCCACCAGACCCTGCAGGACGACCGAGTCGAAGTTCCGGGCGAAGTTGGTGGCGATGGCGCCGGGCATCACGGTCAGCACCTTGATGGGCTCCTCCATCAATTCGCGCCGCAAGGAGTTGTTGATGCAGTTCACGGCATGCTTGGTGGCGCCGTAGACGCCCGAGTCGAGTCGCAGCGCGGCCACCGACGAGATGTTCACCAGATGGCCCTCGGCTCCGCAGGCCCGCATCGCCTCCACGGCGGCCTGGCTCCCCACCAGCAGGGCGAAGACGTTCGTCTCGAGCATCACCCGCCAGTGCTCGGGGTCCTTCTCGTCGAGGATGGCCTCGGGATGACTCAGCCCGGCGTTGTTCACCATGATGTCGAGGCGGCCGGTGGACTCGGTGGCGTGGGCCACGAAGGCCCGCATCTCCTGCACCTTGCGCACGTCGAGGACGTGGGCTTCGCCGCTCCCACCACCGGCCGAGATCTTGGCCACCGACTCGGCCATCGGCCCGGGTGTGCGCCCACCGAGGACGACGTGGGCCCCGGCGGCGCCGAAGGTCTCGGCGATGGCCCGGCCGATACCGCTGGACGCGCCGGTGACCACCGCGGTCCGGCCGGCGAGGGCCTTCTCGGATGCCTCTGCAGGCGGCACGTGGGCGACTATCGCCGGGGTGTCATGTCCAGGTCAGGTGGCGGCTGATCCGGGATCTTCCACTTGAGGAAGGACTTGTCGTAGACGTCGTGGTAGGCGTTGGCGGCATCGATCATGGCGTGGAAGGCCGACTCGAAGGCGTCCCAGTCCTCCGACTCGATGCTCTTGGCCACGATGGCCACCTCTTCGTTGATGAACTTGTCCATGTTCTCGTTGTACTTGGGACGCAGGAAGGCGCCCTTCTCCATCAGACCTCGGGCTTCTTTCAACTGGAACCGGGCCAGCGCCTGGTTGTGGGCCTGGCCGGCGTAGTAGCACTTCCAGATTCGGGCCCCCACCAGAGGCATGATCTCGGCCATCCCGGGCATCAGGTGTCCGAGCTCGCTCAGGTCGAAGGTGCCTTTGCCGGTATCGATGACGTGGTCGTGGTCCGCCGTGTCTGACATGGCTGAATTTCTACCACAGCCCCCCCTGAGCACGAATGGCGCCGTCCCAGGCACGAGCGGTGCCGGCTCTGGTTCACGCGCCGGTCCCGTCGGTACGATGCGGGCTGTGACCGACGTCCGCCCGCCCGCCGAGGGAGCCGCCGTCCAGAGCCGGTTGTCGGCGTGGCAGGAAGTCCTGCGCACCACCAACCCACCGTCGGGACGTCCGCTCGATCCGGTCTCGCGCTGGCTGGTTCTCACCCGGGCCGCCGTGCTGCCCATGACCTTGGTCGCCGGGGCCGTGGCCACGCTGCTGGCCGTGCGCCGGCCCGACTTCCGCCCCGGCCTTCTCATCCTGGCCTTCGCCGGTCTCATCCTGGCCCACACGGCCAACAACCTCATGAACGATCTCTTCGACGTGGAGGTGGGTCTCGACACGTCGACGTATCCGCGTGCGTTGTATGCCCCGCATCCGGTGCTGTCGGGGATGATCAGCAAGAAGGGCCTGGCCACTGGGGCGCTGGTGGTGAACGTCCTCGACTTGGCCATCCTCATCGTCCTGGCCGTCTATCGCGGCTGGCCGATCGTGGCCTTCGCCCTGGCCGGTTTCGCCCTGAGCTTCGCCTACACCGCCCCGCCGCTGCGTCTCAAGAAGCGCGGCCTCGGCGAACCGGACGTCTTCCTCGTCTGGGGTCCGCTCATGACCTGCGGCACCTACTACGCCGCCATCGGTCACCTCCCGTGGGAGATCGTGGCGGCGTCGGTCCCCTACGGCCTGCTCTGCACCGCCGTCCTCATGGGCAAGCACATCGACAAGGCGCCCTTCGACGCCCCCCTCGGCATCAAGACCCTGCCCGTCATCCTGGGCGAGGCCCGCGCCCGGACGGCCACCAAGGGGCTGATGGTCGCCTTCTACGTCACGGTGATCGCCTGCGTGGCCGTGAGGGCGCTGCCCTGGCCCTCGCTCTTGAGCCTCTTGGCCGTGACCAAGTTGGTGCCCTCATGGAAGGCGCTCAATCAGCCGCGCCCGGACGAACCCCCGGCCAACTTCCCCGTCTGGCCGCTGTGGTTCGCCGCCGTCGCCTTCGTCCACACCCGGCGGGCCGGATCCCTGCTCGTCCTCGGCCTGCTCATCGCCGCGGTGGCCAACATCCACTGACCGGCGCTGCTGTTCGACCCCGCACTATCGCGCCACGCCATGGCGCCGGAGCATGGAGGAGGACATCCCATGCGTACACCCGCCCCCGCCCGCTCGAGGCGCATGCGCCATTCCGCCGCCGGCACCGCGCCTCGGGACGCTCACCGACCCGTGCCCGACGCGCTCGCGCTGCGGGCGGCGGGGACACGACGACGGGCCGCCGATGCCCTCAGGCCGTTCATCGTCCGACTCCTCGACGGCACCGTTCCCCTGCGCTTCGAGTTCTGGGACGGCTCGTCCATCGAGCCGACCGAGACCCCGTCGGCCATCGCGGCCGTGGTGCACGTCCACTCGGTCGATGCCGTGCGCCGGATCCTGTGGGCCCCCGGGGAGATCGGCCTGGCCCGGGCCTTCGTGGCGGGAGACATCGAGATCGACGGCGACATCTTCGCCACGCTGCGGGCCTTGGCCGACACCTCGGCCAAGGATCTCTGGCGGCTCGGGACGACCGCCCTTCCCGCCGCGCTGAACGGAGCGCGGCGGTTGGGTGTGCTGCGTCTTCCCCCGCCGCCTCCGGCCGAGGAAGCCCGTCCCCGGGGCCGGCTCCATTCTCCCGAACGAGATGCCCAGGCCGTCAGTCATCACTACGACGTCGGAAACGACTTCTACTCTCTCGTCCTCGGTCCGAGCATGACCTATTCCTGTGCCCGATTCGCCCACGGCGACGCCAGCCTCGAAGAGGCACAACGGGCCAAACACGAGCTGATCTGCCGCAAATTGGGCCTCGATCAGACACCCGACGCCAGACTTCTCGACGTCGGTTGCGGGTGGGGGTCGATGGCGATCCACGCCGCCGCTCGTCACGGCGCCCGCGTGGTCGGTGTCACCCTGAGCTCGGCCCAGGCGCGGTACGCGCGGCGGCGGGTGGAGGACGCCGGTCTGTCCGACCGGATCGAGATCCGGTTGCAGGACTACCGCGATCTGCGCCGCGAACGGTTCGACGCCATCTCCTCGGTCGGCATGTTCGAACACGTCGGGTCGGCTCAGATCGATCGGTACTTCAGCATCCTCCACGGGCTGCTCGGCCCCACCGGCCGCCTGCTCAACCACGCCATCTCCTCCCAAGGAGGTTCGGAGATCTCGGCCCGTTCCTTCGTGGGACGCTACGTCTTCCCCGACGGCGAGCTCCAGGACGTCGGTCGGGTCCTGGTGGCCATGCAACGGGCCGGCTTCGAGATTCGGGACGTGGAGTCCCTGCGGGAGCACTATGTGCAGACCCTGCACGCGTGGGTGGCCAACCTCGAGGCCCGCTGGCTCGAGGCGTTCTCGTTGGTCGGTGCCGCCCGGGCCCGGGTGTGGCGTCTCTACATGGCCGGCTCCGCCGTCGGTTTCGACGACGGGGGCCTCGGCATTCACCAGGTTCTCGGTGTCGTGCCGGCAGCCGACGGGTCGAGCGGCATGCCCATGTCGCGAGACGGCTGGGTCGACTGAGGGGGTTCGCCGCTAGGGCCCCCTCCAACAGGTTCCCGGGGGCGAGAAGATGGGCGTCGTGGTCACCGGTAGGTCGGACGGCGGATCCAAGGTGATCGTGGGATTGTTCTTGTCCTTCAGCGAGTCGGCCCGCGTCCAGTTGCTCTCGCAGCGCAGGAGAGCCCGCCTCTCCGGTTGGTGGACCGAGGCGGCGTCACCACCGGCCCACATGTCGAAGCGGTAGAGGTGGGACGTCTTCCAGCCACGGTCGCACTCCGAACACTCGTCTTCGTGGATGAAGTACCGCTCCATATAGGGAACGTAGATGATTTCGCACCACGGCAATTCCTTCACGTCGGTGGCGAAGGTCACCGGATCGGCATACGTGCCGGTCCCGCCTGCCCCGGTTCGGCTCCCGCACGGATGGGCGATGGCGGTCCCCGGAGGTGAGTTGTCGGCGTAGCCGTAGAGGGTCATGAAGGCCCGCACCGTCCCGGTCGCCTCCGGTGCTCTCCCCACCTCGGCCGACGGCGCCCGGGACGTCGCGGCACCGGCACCGGGAGCGGGTGGGATCCCGAAGGACAACCCGAAGGACGAGAGGCCGACGGCCAGCACACCCAGGCGCAGGATGTGCGGACCTCGCGCTGCTGCTCTCGTCACGGCTCTCGTCACGGCGACCCCCCCCAGGACCGCTCCCCACCGGAGGGCCACGATCTCGGTCCCGCCATGGTAGTGAAGCGACCCAGAAGGAGACCCGTCGCGCCGTCTGTAACCTGGACGTTGGCGCTGCCATGATCCTGACCATGTCCACCACCGACGACCTCGAATCGGTGGACCCGCGGCCATGAGTGCTGCGGCGACGGTGGAGCTGGTGACGAACACCATGGCGAGCGGCGGCGACGCCGTGGCCCGAGACGCACAGGGAAAAGCCGTGTTCGTGAGGGGTGCGCTCCCCGGTGAGCGGGTGCGCGTCTCGCTTCTGTCCGACCATGCCAAATACGCCGTCGGACGCATCGTCGAGGTCGTCGAACCGTCGCCCGACCGGATTGCGGCGCCGTGCCCGGAAGTGGCGCGGGGCTGTGGGGCGTGTCAGTGGCAGCACATCTCCGTGGCCACCCAGCGCCAGTTGAAGAGCCAGTTCGTCGTGGAGTCGATCGAACGGTCCGGGGTCGAGTGTCCCGACCCCGATCCGGTCGTCGAGCTCACGCCATGGGCCTTCCGGACGACGATCAATGCCGCCGTTCACAAGGGCCGCGCCGGTTTCAACCGGGCCCGGTCGCATGACGTCGTGCCCGTCGACGGCTGTCTCGTGGCCCATCCTCGTCTCGAAGAGCTTCTCGTCGACGTCCGTTATCCGGGGGCCCGGAGCGTTCTGCTGCGCTGCGGGGCCCGCACGGGCGATCGACTGGCGGTCACCACCCCGACACGTCTTCAGCTCCGATTGCCCGAGGACGTGCACACCGAGTTCGTCCACGAGGTCGCCGCCGGCCACTCGTGGCGGATCTCGGCCCGGTCGTTCTTCCAGACGCGGGCCGACGGCGTGGACGCGCTGACCGGGGTCGTCGCCGCGGCGGCCGACGAGATGGGGGGACCGTCGACGGCGGTGGACCTCTACAGCGGCGTCGGCGTCTTTGCCGGGGTCCTGGCGGCGCGGGGCTGGTCGGTGACGGCCGTCGAGGGATCACACAGCGCCGTGGAGGATGCCCGGGTCAACCTCCGTGGATCTGACGTCACCGTGGTCGGGGCCGACGTCACGAAATGGGCGCCCGATCGCGCCGAGCTGGTCGTGGCCGATCCCAGCCGTATCGGGCTCGGGAGCACCGGCGTGGACGTCGTGGCCGCCACCGCGGCGCGCCGGCTGATCCTGGTCAGCTGCGACGCCGCCAGTCTCGGACGCGACGCGGCGCTGCTTCGGGATGCCGGTTATGCCCTCAGCGCGGTGACCGTCGTCGACCTCTTCCCGCACACCTTCCGGGTGGAGGTTGTGACCGTCTACGACCGATGACCCACGGCGTCGCGTCCGTCGCCGTTGACGGCGTCCCGCTCGGCCAGGGCCTTCAGGGTGAGAAGCTGTTTGCGCATCATGATCAAGTCGCCGACCGGCAGGAGGCGACGG